>Ga0181612_101353_pt1 | contig 12632 bp, 6 predicted proteins | sample HoacroProtozoa21_FD_119630 | JGI IMG/M metagenome (GOLD analysis project Ga0181612, IMG submission 119630) | Hoatzin crop microbial communities from Cojedes, Venezuel. Combined Assembly of Gp0051906, Gp0051904, Gp0051908 | reverse complement strand
CTTCAGTGCTGATCAAAAGTTAAAGAACATTATTAAGGGCATTGTCCAAATGCCTCTTAAACATTGACTACCTCTCTAGGAAGCCTGTTACAGGGTTTAACCACCCTATCAGTAAAGAAATGCTTCCTAATGTCAAGTCTGAATGTCCCCTGATGCAGCCTTGAACCATTCCCATGTGTCCTATTGCTGGAACCCAGGGAGAAGAGATCAGCACCTCCCTCTCCACTTGCCCTCCTCAGGAAGCTGTAGAGAGTGCTGAGGTTACCCCTCAGCTGCCTTTTTTCCAAACTAGAGAAATTCAGAGTCCTCAGTTGCTTCTCAAAGGACATTCCTTTCAGCACTTTCACCAGCTTTGTTGCCCTCCTCTGGCCACATTCGAGTACCTTCACATGCTTCTTTAATTGTGGGGCCCAGAACTGCACACAGTACTCAAAGTGAGGCCACACCAGCACTGAATACAGCAGGATAATCACTTGTTTTGACGGGCCGGTTATGCTGTGTTTGATGCAACCTAGGATGCAGCTTGCCCTCTTGGCTGCCAGGGCACACTGCTGACTCATGTTGAGCCTATGGTTGACCAACAACCCCAGATCTCTTTCTGCAGGTTTGCTCTCCAGCCACTCCTCTTGGGGCTGTTTACTCTAGAGAAGAGAAGGCTCCAGGGAGACCTTGTTGCGGCCTCTCAGTATTTAAGGCTTACAAGAAAGATGAAGATAGATTTTTTACCAAAACCTGTAGAGACATGAGAATGGGCAATGGTTTTAAACTGAAAGGGGATAGGTTTAGATATAATGAAGAAATTGCTTATGATAGGGTGGTAAAACACTGAAAAATGTTGCCCTGAGAGGTTGTGGATGCCCCATCCCTGGTAGTGTTCCAAGTCAGATTGGAAAGGTCTCTGAGTAACCTGATCTAGTAACAGATGTCTCTGTCCATAATGAGGGGTTGGACCAGATCATCTGTGAAGCTCACTTCCAGGTCAAACCATTCTGTGATTGATTCTGTGATTCTATATCATTTCTTTTTGACACCGAGTTCTGAGATCAGAAGAAGAGTTCATCTAAGGATCTAAATTCTGAATTTCATGGTCGTTCTTCTCAATGGTAAATCTTCTAAGTATTTAAGTTGAAACTGTTTCCAAGTATAGCATTTTGTACTCATTAAAAAAAAGAAGTTGCAGTGTTTTGTTAAATTTTGGTTATCTACACCTGAGTATCAAGAAATCACAACAACAGTAGTAATGATAACAACAATAGTAATAGTAACAGAAAAAAAATCATTACAAAATCCAGAAATCGTAACTATAATTTCGCATACAATTATGTCTCTGCTGGCTTCTGGATATGAAGCCAACTGTATGGAGAAATAAACTACAATGTTGTGTTAGAAATTACTTCAGTTTTTATTGTTGGTTTACATACTTTTCTAAAGGGTTTTAGACTATTATCCTAAAGTTCAAATTGTAGATCAATAACATCTCTGCATCTCTGCAGTGATTATATTAGTTACTACCACTATTTATATTAAGTACTAGTTTAAATGTATGTTGCAAATATGCATATTAGGTGTTTTAACCTCACAAAGGAAGCCTCCCTACAGTATTGTTCAAATCTAAATACTGCTGGAAAATAACACGTAGATAAGGAAGCAGACACAAATCAAATGATTTTGTTATGCTTATGCAAGTAGTAGTAAAGAATCTACAACTATAACCCAGATGTTCTACGATTATTACCACTAATGTGGTATTTCAGATAACAATCTTTGCACTCCATAAATTGTCAGGATATCTGTAGTCAGGATGCACATGAAACTTGAAAATTTGATGCACTATCATAATGTAAATATCTGTCAAAAATGATTTAAAAGTATGAGATTTTTAAAAAAACACTTTCCATTTCATGCAAAGATTATCTGGGTAACAATAACAAGAGCCACTACTTCTTACACCAGATATCCCATGATTTCTGAAAAAATAGTTCTGCATATTCAGCTGTTGAGAAAAATAAACAATATTTGAAAGTGTGGACACAATTAATCCCCCAAATAATTGTTGAAATGTATTTGGAAGCCTAGTTTAGTCCAGCAGAAGGGACGAATTACCTGAGGTACAGGAAAAGAAATAACTCTGCATATCTGTGCTATTATGTCAAAATTTAAAACTTAACAATAACTCTGTCTTACCTTAGCAGTGTTGAATAATGTTACTGTGATACCAGTTCAGTAAGAAAGATGCTAAGATTCTAGAAATAGAGAATGTTTTGCAAGATATTTGTTTGAAAGATGGTGAAAGACAAATTCCTTTGCTGTAACACAAATATTATATTAATGAAGTACATCTGTTGCAGCATATTTCTGGTTAGTTAAATATAAAAACTAATTCAGCAGATAGATACAGTATTTGGATTATTTTTTTTTTAAGCAAAGGACTTTTCTGAAACACAAACTTATTAGAAGTCTTGTCATGTATTACTTCATTGCACTATCAGGTGTCTGTGGTAGTTATAAATTAGTGATTATAGTAAGATAGGAAAAGATTAATACAAACAAAGCTCTCACTTTTTGAAATGTAGATTAACAGCATGTTGTAATATTAAATCCAAGATAGTTTAAGTAGAAAAAAAGGACTAAAATAGTATCAAATAACCAAGGTCGATATGAAATCATAAGTATCAAGCAGTTCAAAGTCTAATTTGTAGAAGTACTTTAGAAGAGCAGTCCTCCACTTTTCAGCTATCATATAACAATGGGAAAGCCTAGGATAATACTCTAGAAACACTTTTGGTCAGTTTGAAAAAAACAGGCCAAAAAATCTGAACTTATATTTTGTTTACATAAAAAACAGTAAAATGATCAAGGACAAATCTAATATAAAACCACAATGACACTGTGAAGGACTTTGAAGGTGAGAGTTTGAAGCTAGTTACATAAATGAGAGATGAATCGGAGATTCCAGGAAATGCAAGTAAGACAGAAAAGGGAAATTTAGTCATCTTCATTTTGGGATGCCTGAAGGGCTGTCTAGAGCAGTATACTAAATGTTAGAAAATGTCAGCATATAGAAAAATATTTTGTTATTTTTTTTTCTCTTAATGAGATTTTTTTTCGTAATTAAATGTATTGAAGAAATAATTAGTAGGCTTTATCTAATGCAGAGAAGCTAAACCAGAAAGAGATTCTATAATATCCAGGCATAACATATATAAAAAAAGACGGGAACAGTACTGCACAATTCTGTCTTTAGCATACTCACACTGAGCTGACAAGGAACCACCCAGAATGAAATGTCAGACAGGCTGAGATAGATGATAGCCCAAAAGAGTAAATGTCAAATGAGAGAGGATATGAAAGAGGTTCAGTGCAGAGAAATTCAGGGCAAAATTTCAGTCAGTGGATCTCAAGATGAAAGGGAGAGAGAATGTAAAAAGGACAGAAAAGAGAATGGATGGGCAGTGTATTTTGGGGTTTGTTTATGTTTTAAGTTCATATTGAGAAACTGAGAGAGGGTTTGCACCAGAAAAAAAAAAAAAAAACAAAAACAAAACATTTGAGATAAGTCTTCAAAAGAAACAAGATCAGAAGAGTAAAATTTTTTGTATTGAAAGGAGTCATAAGAGTTGGAAAGAAGACAGAATTTGCTGTTTTCACCATCATTACATGACTGCATTTGAATTTTTTATTTTTTATTTATTTGCACATTTTTAGAAAATTGCAGAAACAGGCTCCAATGAGGAAAGAATCTTTAAAATAGATACCTCACCTCTCCTTCCTGCAATAAGATTGTTGTGGGTCTGCTTTTATGTAGTTGAAATTACATGTCTCTACTAACTTTGCCTTTCAAAGTTTAACATCGTTGGTAGAAATCAGTTTTTGTGGAGTTTTTTTCATTTTTTTGATGGAAAGAGAAAGATTGTAAAATAACTATGAAAGGGAGTAGGGAAAAGAACCAGGGGCTAACAGTTTATCTCATTCTAAGATGGAGCTTGATGAAAATGTGGATGGGATTATACGATAAGATTGTTGGAAATCAGCCAGACTGTCTGATCCCAGAGAGTTTGTTTAACCACTATTTGCTATGATCCTGTATTTGAGACAACCTATTATGATCAAACAGAAATTGGAAGAAACCAAACCATAACAAGACAAAATACCAAACAAAAACCCAACCGAGCAGAATGGAAGTAATGGAAAGTGAACATTTTCATTACCTCTTCCTGTAAGAGCTATGCTTAAATTCTGGCAACCTATATTTAGCAGCAGACCTTCCTCAGTGCCAGGTCACAGGGAAAAGTAACAATTTAATAGCAGTTGAAAGTTCCAAACGAAAATATGTGATGTTTGGAAAGCAAATTAATGATGACCAGAATAGTCTTTTTTTTTTTTTTCTAACAGTCCCAAAGAGAATGATTATCCAACTCATCACCTCTACAGAGAACTCCATCGTGAAGGTACTGAATAACTAAAGCTACTTTGATTGAACATTTCTGAACTATGAACAGAACTCTATGTGTGGGTTTGTTTTTATACAGAAAACACATATGTATGCAGCTCTGAGTAATGTGTATTCACCACACACCTGTTTTGAACCTTCTTAATGACAAAACCGGGCCTGATTCACTCCCCACAGATAGTCAAAGACTGAAAGTCTATACACAGGGAATCCAACACAGTAATTCATGCACCATCGAATTTCTGTAATTGGCAAAAATGAATGCAATCCAGTGATTTCTTAAAAATTAGTATTCATTTAAAGTATCCCCTCTATATGTGGTCTCTTTGACCACTGAAGACATATTATAGTTTCAATGCCACTATCCCAGTAGAAACTTCAAGAAGAGATGGATGAAATATATATTATTTTTCACAGTAAGTTTGTCATTCATTCATAAGCCTATATTAATTCACCTGGCACTCAAAATGAACTCCACTTGCCCAGTAATGTCTCATTACTTATCCTTGTTTGGGTGATATCTCTTGGCTGGAATTTAATACCTGAATTAAAAAAAAAACCCTCCGTGAGCAGAATAGAAATTTCTTAGAATATATCAGACCCAAAAATGATGCTTTGTTCCAAATATATCTCCAGTCACTGATGCTATACATGTTAATTAATAAGAACAAGCAAAAAATAACCTTTCAATATCTTGATAGACTAATTAGTATACAACAAATATGATACTCTTCCTGAGGTGCTGATGTGTACAAGAAAGCACCAACAAACTTTTTTTTTAAATATCAGATGTTACAAACAACCAAGTATTATCTGTAAACCCTGCAGTATCTTCACTACCATTTCAAGAAGCTTTTAGTTTCTTGGGAAATGATAGGACAATTTCGTCACCACTATAGGTTTGTCTTTGTGTATTCTTTCATTACTGATGCAGATTGATTTTGTCTGATTGGCTTCTCTGTAGCTGATAAGAATCCTGCATAACTCACCGTTTATTTTTACTATATGTGATAAACTGAAATTGCTTTTTGCTGCTATGGTAACATTGTTTTATAAAAGTGTTCCATCTCAGCTTTTATGCTAAATTTGCTCACAATGTAGGAGGAAGAAGAAAGGAAGAAAACTGGCATAAGAATGAGAAACTGAGGTTAATTTAAGAACACATACAAAATATTAAAAATTAAGAACGGGTTCTCTCAGTTGTTGACTCATACTTGAGAGAGAAAAAAACACTATGTAAACTTCAATAATGAGAACTTTATTAAATCTCATTTACAATAAAAATGACAAGGGTCTGGTTAGATAGAAATATATATCTAGCCATCAAAATGAAACACAAGAATCAGAGATAAAACTAGTCAACATATAAAAAAAAAAAGGAAAAATTAAACAAAAGAAATACACACATTTGAAAGGTGCCATTGAAAATAAAAAGTTGCAAAGATATCCAGATACCCTACTTTGATTTCCTACATATTATACTGTTTTAGTTACAAGTTCTGACAAAATAATGTTGTGGAATCATACCAGTCAATGAAACTGGTAATTCCTAGGTCCTTTTATGTTCACTTTAAACCCATTTAAAGAGACCCACAGCACGTGTTTTACTTCACAAAGGAGTTTGAGCTTGAATATACCTCATATACATTTGTTTCAATCAAAATTTCACTTGAAAAATAGTATGAAAGGAAAAAAATGTTCCGTGATCTCCATACTACAATATGCAGAAGAAATGTTCCAGGGTTTTATTTAGTTATTTTTTTCTTGCTTTGATTTGGGTTTATTTCGAAAAAAATATTACTCGTGTAATGTAAATAGAATTGAATAATCTATACTAATAAAACATTAATTTCCCCAATCTGGCACCAGCTGTGTAAAATCAACAAGTTTCAGGAGCCTTCTATATCAAACCAGGAGACAGCAAGCTAATCACTTTGGCTGAATACTCCTTTCTCTTCAGAATTTACATCATAACATTAAGCTAAATTGATCTGCAGCTTTAGCTTTGCCTAATATATAGCAGGAAATGCTAACAGTGTCCCCTTCAAACGTCTAGAACTTTGAAATGTCCCGTAAAGCTTTAAAAAGAAAAAGAGACAGGTATGTACATAATATCAGGTAATTTCATGCATTGAGTACATTTTTTGGTCATTCTTTCTCAGTGCTCCTAGAAGAGTTGATCTGCAGGAGCTGTCAGCTTTTAACAGTGAATCTTAACAACCATAGCACCAACAGATTGTGACTCTGTTGTGCTCCGTAGGGAAGACAGTTCTCTCTTGAAGCAAAGAGGGGCTGACAGCCTTAGTTTATAGTGTGGGAAGGAGGAAGATAGGAAAGTGGTGTTACTGCTAGTTTTATGGCATTACAGATATTCTTTGCACGGAGAAAATAAGTCAATCTATTTTTCTGCAGTCCTTCCTTCTATGACTTGATTTAACCATATGCTAATTTTAAGCAAAGACACAATAAATACAGTGTTTCCAAATATGGGCTGTTAATGATACCTGTTGAGAAAATGTTTTCTTTCATTGCTCAGAAAACGTATTGGGTAAAAAGTTGAGTAAATATTGGGTTTACTGGGGTAATTGTCAAATCATAGAAAACAGTTCTTGTCAAACCAAATGTATACCCAAGAACCTGAAGAAACAAACAGAAAAAAAAATTCTTTACAAGGCATAACATATTATCTTGATGTCACTTATTGCTGAACGGAAATGAAGCTGGAAGCTACGAAATATTTCCCCTTTTCCCTTTTTCTTCTTAATAAATTAATTATTTCTCATGAGAAAAATAACAATTCAAATTCAAAAGTTGCATTTGGGTGTCACTGTCTCAATATTTCTCAAATATTTCCTTTAGCAAAGGTGTACTGACTTTTTTATTATTTTTATTTTACTTGAACCTATTTTATTGAAATTCAGTCTTTAGTCAAATGTACTTTCCATACCTCCTAACACACATTTTTCCATATTTATTCATGTGAAAGAACAAACAGACAAATCAGCATACACTCAGATCTAAGCAGAAACAAGTTCCACTACCAAAAACCCCATGTTACCTCCAGATGGATCCAAGATTGACCTGTATTCTAGATTCTTAGAACAGCATCACTAGGGAATTGCATGCAATATTTGGAGCACACACTACTTCAGGCCATGAAGATTCTAAAAATAAAAGCTGATACTGTTGCAGTGTGCTTAAATGTGATTGACAGGAACACTGAATTCATAAGAAAAGAGACAAAATTATTATGACAGTAGGCAAGCTGGTTAAACAACGACTAAGAAGGATGAGGAGGTTGGGTTTGTGTTCTTGCATATTTTTCCCCATGCATCCCAAAACTGGTAGCTGTGAAAAGATAAAGTTCTTAGATGTACTTTTTCTTTTTTTTCCCCTGGAAGAAAACAAACATTCCATTTGACAGTAGTTACATTCAAGAAAAGCAATTTTCTTTCTTAAGGAGAAAAAAATATAAAATTTTATCCTTGACTGACAAGTGCATTACTATTCTGTAACATTCATTAAGAGAAGAGTTTCAGTTTCTCATACCCCTACTTATAGTCTAGTGAATTCTTCATGATTCCTGAGAAAATGAGTGAAGTATACATGAGTGTTATTACCAGACACAATATGATACAGGGTAAAAGAAGATCTTAACACTGTTGTTTAGAATCTCCCCGAATTAGTACTTTGCAATGACAAATAACTTCTTCAAAGAGAAAATCTGGTGGATTTTTTTTGATTTGTCTTTTTTTTCCGTTTTTTTTCTTTTTGATCTAATATCTTTATTCGTATTCCATTGAGCCTCTGAGTAGCTACAGTGTGGTTTTTGCTGTACCATGATGTATTAACATAAATAAAAATATGTGTGGAAATTAAATCAGGCTAAGACAATACAGATTATCTTTTTAAGGCATTTGTAGAAAAATGGCAGTGGTTTTTTTGGCATTTATGGAAAAAATAGCAACTTATATGTAGCGTTTTACATCTGACTACTGTAAAAAGTCTTTACTCATATTATCAAGTGAAAGTATGTACTGGTAAATGTGCAATAGAAAAGATTGGTGAAAGTTGAATGAGAAAGGAATTTAACTAAAATTTCTTTTTTTTCATTTAGTCAAACTAAAACTTTCCATCTGCACACTTCCTTCTTCAGGTTTTCATAGTACTTTTTTGCGTATGTTGCTTGTCCCAGAGCTAAAGACAGCTGGAACGCCCATCTAAAACTATCTGTTCATAATTTAATACTAGCAGAACAAGTAGCACCTGCTGATTTCCAGGGTGCAGAAATAAGTGTAGTTTTCAGGCTGAAACAGTTGGCACCAATGTTTAACATAATCAGGATTTACATTTTAAAATGTACTCAGTATTACATTATATTTCAGTAACTTCTTTTCTTTATGTGACCATCTGTTTCTGCAGTTGCAATTTTGATATCTGTCCTCAAAAAAAAGTAAAAGTTATTCTGGGTATTGTTTAGTAAACCTCTTCACTAAACACTAAGGAATACAACTGCCTAGTGAGAGTTAGCCCTGGTAAGCAAGTAAGCACCACACAGCTGCATGCACACTCCCGCAGAGGGATAGAGAAGAGAATCCAAATGGTAAAAATGCAAAAACTCGTTGGTTGAGACAGACACAATTTAATAAATTAACAAAAGCTGCACATGCAAGCAAAGCAAAACAAGGAATTAATTCACTGCTTCACATCAACAGGAAGGCATTCAGCCATCTCCAGGAAAGCAGGGGGCCTTTCAGCTGCCTTTTCTCTGAACTAGAGAAATCCAGAGTCCTCTGCCGCTTCTCATAGGAGATTTCTTCCAGGCCTTTTACCAGGTTTGTTGCCCTACTCTGGACGCATGTGAGTACCTTCACACGCTTCTTCAGTTGTGGGGCCCAGAACTGCACACAGTACTGAACGTGAGGCCACACCAATGCTAAATACAGAAGGATAATCACCTCTTTCGGCCAGCCGGTTATGCTGTTTGATGCAACCCAGGGTGCGGGTTGCCCTCTTGGCTGCTAATTCCAGTGAGGGCACACTGCTAATTCCTGTTGAGCCTGTGACTGACCAGCTCCCCCAGATCGCTTTCTGCAGGTCTGCTGTCCAGCCACTCCTCTCCGATTTTATACTTGTGCCCAGCATTACTCCATCCTAGGTGCAGAATCTGACATCTGGGCTTGTTAAATATTGTCCCATTATTATGAGTGTATGTCGAATTTGAGAACATAAGCCACAAATTTTTTTTTCCTGTTTTGGAAGTAATTTTGTGGGTTTTCCAAAGATTTGTAAATTGACAAATATACCATTCTAATTTCACTTCATGATTTATATACAGACAGTGATTTTTATGAATTCTTTTCTGAATTTTTGACAAGTATACACTAGGTATTGCACAGAGCTCCAGAAGAAAAACTTTGTCTACACCAAGTTGAAGAAAACTTACCTTGCATGTAACACCATAGTTTGGCTGTAGAAGACGCACAGAGAAACCCTATGCACTATGAGTCTCAATCAGATTTAAGACAAATGATTCAGGCAGGAATATTATAAATGAATTACAGTTCCTGTGATGCACCCTATTTACTGGCTCCAGAGAGGTGTATACATGCTTTGGGAAAGGGCGTGAAGTCCCTACTTTTGCCTATGTGCAAAAGTGGTAGTGGGAGTGGTAGTGGGAGTGGTATTATGGTACTGTGACCTGCTCTCCAGTCAGGTGATTAGGATGTAGAACTCGGACAGGCTTCCTGAGGTGCTGACTGTAGTCCTCTGCTTTCATGGGCAATGCCATGTATAAGTCAAGCAAGCTTCTCTTCAATAGCTGAACATGTTCCCATTCATTAGAAAAAATCCATAGCAATTCTAACAGTAAAGAAGGCATTTTCTTTCTATTTTAAGTCTATTCATGGCCAGTTTATACCCATTAGTTCTTATTACTTGTAGTTTAAACAGCTCACATATGTTCCTAGTGTTTATCTTTTCTGCTTTTCCAGATCCCAAATACATTTAGATTGAAGACTCATATTAAACTTAGACCTTAATTTTCCAGTTTTAATGAGCCAAAGTTTTTATTTCTTCCAGCAAGATAAACTCTCCATTATCCTGATTATTCTGGAAGTTTGCTGTGTACAGATTCAAGTCTAAATACAACTCCCTTGATATAGGTGACCTGGTAAACTTTGCTTTTCTTGGAATATTTGCTGCAAGTCATGACTGAATCGTTGGCTTTAGGACATCATTAATATTATCTATCAATCATATACTTAATCCCTTTAGCCAGTTATTTAATTAATTAGTTCTTTCTCTTTTTTTTTTATTTTTCCCTCCTTTCCCCCCCCCCCAGTTTAATCTGAAATCTTTTGCAAAATATCTATTTTTGTTGACCATGATCTAATCACATTTTCCAAAACTATTTTTTTGTTCAGCTCCTGTTACGGTTTTGATACTCACCTAAACAACGTCTAAAAAGGTATTGCCCTTTACTGTAGTAACGATTTGATAAAGAAATATGCCACAACACTGTGGAATAACTGGGTCTTACTATTTATTAACAGCATTTGTTCTTTAAAATTCTGTGGAGCTACAATTCTGCCCTGAAGATAATATCTGATAGCATTTATTTCTCTGGTAAATTCATGCAAAACCTGACCCATGGGGATTTATAACAGCTTTCCACTCCTTAGGCTTCATCTGTACAAAGTCGGAGTCTTAGGAGCTTTATGAAATGGAAATAAAGTAAAACTTTCCCAAAGATCCTGGATTTCTTTAGCACAAAGCATGCACAAACCTGAGCAAGTTGTAGAAATGAGCTCAGTGACCCCAAAACTAAACAAGGCTGTGCAAATCTTTTCACATTTCCTTATGTTAAGTGAGGAACTGTACTGTGAAGAATGCAGTGAGATAGTGGTAGGTCACTTCTAAATAGTTTGCTTCTTAGTACTCGATTATTATTATTCTCATCTTCATCTTAACCAGGATAGGTCACTAATGTTCATTAGTCCAAAACATTTACTTCAATCATGTACTGAATTTATATGGCAAAGTTTTGGTAGAGGGGTGAGGCAGGTGTGTCCTCTGTGAGAAGACACCAGGACCTGCTCCCATGTTGGGCACAGCCAGTTCCAGCCAGCTCCAAAACAGACCCGCTGCTGGCCAAAGCTGAGCCCATCAGTGATTCTGGTGACACCTCTGTAACAACACATCTAAGAAAGGGTAAAAAGTGCTACTCAGCGACTGTGAGAAAGAGGAGTGAGAAAATGTGAGAGAAACAGCCCTGCAGAAACCCAGGTCAGTGAAGAAGGACGGGGAAGAAGCCAGAGCAAAGCTTCACCTGCAGCCCAGGGACAAGACCATGGCGAAGCAGCCTGTTTACCTGCAGTCCATAGAGGACCACGTCAAAGCAGACATCCACACTGCAGCACATGGAGACCCCATGCAGAAGCAGGTTTTCTGGCAGGAGCTGTACCCTGTGGGGGACCCAGAGTGGAGCAATCTGTTCCTGAAAAACTGTGCCCCATGGAAAGGACACTTTCTGGATCTATTCCTGCAGACCTACTTTGGAGAAGTTCATGAAGGACTGTCCCATGGAGCTGGGAACAGTGTAAGGAGGAAGGTCTGGCAGTGGTGAAGTGACAGGAACTGACAGAAAACCCATTTCCCATATCCCCATGTTGCTCGAGGTGTGAGAAGAGGAGGCAGAACTGGGAAGGTGATGGGTGGTCGCTTGCTGCATCCGGAGTTCACGGCTGATGTATCTGGTGCGGCCCGTGTACACAGTCTACAGGTTGGAGATGTCGATCTCGATGAAGTTGCTGAGTGCCAGTTGTTGAAAACCAGATCCAGTCCTATCATAGCTGTACTCTGCTAGGTTTTCATCAAAAAGTCCATCTTTCTTTAATCTGGACGATTATTCCTATGATGCTACTGGTATAACATATAACAATTATAGCAGTGATAACAGACAGTGACAGGGTTATTTAACAATTAACTTTGTACAATTTATTTATGGACTATTCTCCCCTAAAATCAAATCCTCATGAGGTACACATCGGACTTCCCCATCCTTCCGCATTACCCACCAGGTACACCCAGGTCCTTGAGCGAAAACAATCCTGCGGACGGGTTTACCTTTGCCCGAGGCAGGACTAACCCAGATTGTCTTCCCTAACATATTCCTCATGTG
>Ga0181612_167428_pt1 | contig 12633 bp, 7 predicted proteins | sample HoacroProtozoa21_FD_119630 | JGI IMG/M metagenome (GOLD analysis project Ga0181612, IMG submission 119630) | Hoatzin crop microbial communities from Cojedes, Venezuel. Combined Assembly of Gp0051906, Gp0051904, Gp0051908 | reverse complement strand
TGTACGGTCAGAGCAGCAACTTACCGTGATGTGTATCAGCTATCACAACTTACCGTGATGTGTAACAGCTATTCAATACATGTGCAGTAACGCCGTCACAAGTAGACAATGAACATCGGGCCATATAAATGTTACAAAGACACTCAAGAGAAACAAGACATTCAAGTAGCAGAAAAGAAGCAAAAGAACTGAGACAAATTCCAATACCAATTATATCATAATCTGAAAGAATAAAAGCTAGTGCCTTTTCAGAGAAAATGGCAGTTTTCCCAAAGCAACTGGAAGTTGCAAAACAAGTTACATTTAAAACAACAGAAGGAACATCTATAGTGAAAATGAACACACACTCATCTTCAAGCTCAGCGCTTAAAGAAAACTCTTCGCCTGCTAGAAAAGTAACGATCCACTTTGTCTATTTAATGAAGGGCATATGCATCAGCATGAGGTACATGCGTAAAGGATTCGCATCAATGAGAAATTCACACTATTCTCTTGACAGGAGCTGTCTTACCATCTGCACATTGTGAGGAAACTGCTGCAGTCATGCTCCTCATCCTTGCAGCCTGTACCCTTCCACCTCACTACCCAGAAAAATCTAGATCAGAACAATCACATATTCCCCACCATACTCAGAAAAATTTCCACAAATATGCTTCGCTTATTTACTATCTTCCTAGAAAAAAAACAAACAACCACCTTTATAAAGCCGCATTTTCCAAGCCCAAGAACAAACCTACTGTCCTTACATGGTGGACAGGAAACGCTGAAGTAATTACAACCGATCTTTTTTCCTTTCCTCATCTGTTCACATGCTGTATGGGAGCAAATTGAATTGTCTCTCCCTAAATCACCACAAATGCATGAAGTAGGGCTTATGTTAGCGCAAGTGTAATTTGGGGGGGCATTTTTGTTTCTGTTTCATTTTGTCCCCACTTACTCTCCCACACTGCCTCTTTTTTTCTTGTCTGTTTTAGTAATAGGCCACTAACACATTCCTGAATTCCAGAGTTTCCACCCACTTGGAATACAAATATTTGCAAAAGTCAGGTTATCGTAATGCTTAGGAAACCACGTCTCCTAGAAGCAGCTCAAAACATACCTGCTTTTCTATCTTAGAGAAAAGCAGGTATAAGGCCTCCTAAACTCCTTTATTTGCTTTGGTGTGCTCCTGAGCACAAACACTCATTCACCAACACCGGAATGCCACTGCGAAGAGTACACCTACAACGGTGTCTCTGGGGTTTCACAGTGGGTGGCTTTGCATAGTGCTGGTTACTGGTTGACACCAACCATTGTTTACACTAATAACCATTTATTTTAATTAAATCCCTTAATTTGCAGGTTTTGGCATGTTTTCTTCAGGGAAAAAACACCAGAAGAATAGCACTGTTTCGACTTCGCATTGCTAGGGAAAAAAATTACTAGAGGTGCTTTGTGGTTCTACTGTGAGAAGGCTACTTACACTGTCACCCTCGTGCCAAAGGGAGTCTGTCCTGGAAATTCCCTGCAAAGAACCTGACCTGCGGGAGGAGAGGGAACTGCAGAGCAGAGCAGACTGGCATCCTCTAAGCACCACTCAATGTGATGTACGCTCCAGACCATCTGACAGGGAGAGGCTGCAACGCTGAGACCCCTCCATGTCCCGCACAGCACCTGCACGCAGCCCCGAGCTATGCCTCCTTCTCCGTGCCGTAAGGCACCGTCACTGCTTTCCGTGCAGGCAGCACTCAGCGCAGCACGTCTTCAGCCAGCAGTGTTCCTCCCAGCAACGGTTCTACTGCAGTGGTCAGCAGCTGGTGCCTAGAACTGTTCTCACAGGTTAGTCTTCAAAGAATCATAGCACTTCTTTTTGAGAAGCACGCTTTTAGACTTTCTGCAAATGTCTACAACCGAAACTAAGCTCAGCAGCCTCTACCTATTAATAATCAGTTAGTTCTCAGCTGGTAGATTTAGATTAAATTACATGAAGTTCATCAGCTTGATCTGAATGTAATCTTTAAAAGCTGTAAGGAAAAATTCAGCTGTTCATTCCCAAAAGCCATTTTCGAAAGCAGGCAATTCTTGTCCTCACTTGGGAAAACATAGCTGCAAAGACTTAAAGTGGATTTAAATTTAAAGCTGCAGGAGTACGAGCTCCTACTAGCAAACTGAAGTGATGCCCGTCCATGTTAGCACCACAGTGCTCTTTTTCTACAGAGTGGACAAAACACAGCTGCAGAGCTGGTATTAGTCTAGTGGCAAGGAGACAAAAGGTGTAATTTCCTACGTCAGCCAAGTGTTAACAGCTGCTCCTCTACAGAATTGTTATTAGTCAATTTTACGTCTCAGTTTCTTCATTTTGGAATGAAACAACAATTTTAGAAGCTTCTACTAAAAGTGGTATAGAATCCACAAATCTACCACTGGCTTTATTCAACAGGTGGGGATTATCATGCAAACTCAAGATGGGTAGCACCTGAGATGAAAGTAGTCTGATTTTTTATGCTGAATAATCAGTAGCATCCCCCACGGTTTCTTATTTACGCCTTTGTCGTAAATGAATTTTTATCCACCATGATGTTTAAACAACAGAAGTCAGTGTGGACCTATATACACCACAGAGATAAAAGTTTACATGCACTAATTTTTGACATTTCTCCCACAATCCAGCATTTACTCCAGAGAAGAAACTTAAGAAATATAATCTACCTTATGCACAGTTTGTTGATCAAATGAGAAATCATTCCACTTCTTCGTACCAAGTAGAACATGTACCAGTAAAAGCCATGCTACTAATCACTTCCTTGATTCCCTCAAATACCATAGGCCATGACTCACTGTTGATCTAAAAATTGCTTTTATCTTGAATGCAATGTAGGAATCCAGCTGCTTATTTACATGCAACCTTGAATTTTTCAATTTCTGTTCAAATAAAAATGACATGTTGAGTGAACTAATAAAAAATTGTGTAGGACCTGAAACAAAGGAACCTTCCCAAACCCTCAAATCTTGGACCTTCAGTAACCACAGGAACACACAGGTCTGCAGCCTTGGTACCATGACAGTACCGGCTGCAGTCCCAGGTGCGCTTCTCAGTTTAACTCACAGCTTCTCGAGTCTCTTTCGTCTTCTAGTCAGGTCTTGCGAGGGAGAGACTGTATATTCACTGTCCACTTCTCGCAGGGTGAAATCCCTGCTGTTCCTGACAGTCACGCATTGCTTTTATGCAGTCTATGTAAGGGTAAGTGGAAGGGTCCTTTCTTTTCCTTACAAAATAAGCCATAATCTGCTGCAAATCAGGTAGATTCCTCCGCCAATGAGACTTATGCTATTTTATCTACACATACGTAAGCTCCTTTCCTGCAACTTTGGTTTCGGCTGTTTGGGTATTGTGGATACACAATTCAACTACAGAAAAGAGACGGTGGTAGCATGAATGGTTTACGTGAGCTGAGAGGAAAAGAAGAGCCAAACCTACATGTAAAAGATCTGAGGTTTTGGACACAACTGGTTCCTATACATCTGGTTAGTAAATTAAACCCTATTAACATACCAAAACATACTCAAGGCTATCACAAGACCTTATCTTTTCCTCCTCTGTGCATTTCACAGCTGCTCTGCACTTCCAGGCAGAACCTTAAGGTCCTTTGAAAGAAACAGGACTGCTATCTCCAGCTGCATGGTCTGGTTTGAAAACCACGACTAAAAGTACAAGGTCTCCTGCTCTATTCTGCAGAAAGCTCTTGTGCCTGATGCTTTAGGTACAGGTTCATGGTACAGTTGGTTAACTGCATGCATACAGGTGACAAATGCAACTTACTCGCACATCCCTGGATCTGGTCTAGGCACACGGCTGCCAAATTCAGTTATTGCAATAGCGTTTCCTACAGGAAACGAAGTGCTAGCTTCTCACCAGCTTTACTGCAATATCATTTAATCCTATCTTTGACCCACTGATTTTACTAATAAGAATAAACTAAAATCACACTGTGCAGAATTCTGTCTCCTTTGAATCTAATTTTAGAAGCTGTGGACCATCTGGAGGAATAATCATGAGTTCAGGACCTTGAGTTTAAGAGAAACAGTATGCCCTGTGTGTTCAGTAGTGCAGCCAGAAAGAGGCGAGCAAGCAGTGTCCCCCAGCGTTCAGGAATGAAAAAACAAGGTGCAGAAAAGTCACAGCAGCTCCAGCAGCCGTCTCAAAGAGAGCATATAGCATTCTTACCATCTTGCAACAGACAGCATCGGCTTCAGAGGGAAAACAAGGCTTGGGACAGCAAGGACAGGGAATGGAATGTCCTAGTGCTGCTCGGAATGAAGATAACCAACGGTAGAGCTGTCATGTGCACATGCAGGCACTGCTCCCAAGGGAAACTTAGACACGGACAATATGGACACTGGATGACTAAAGCCACAGTTTCTGGAAGGAGTCCCTTATAAAAGGGAACCATGATCAAAAGCAGATGTTTCAGGCTCAGTTCACTGAACGATAAGCATTAAACAGTTTCTCTCACCTCTGACAAGTCACACCTTTCTGCTGAATCAGAAGAGACCTCACAGCACCTTGACAAGCATGAAATCTTTGCCCTATTAAGGACAAGGACATAGCAGATGAAAACGTATTTGTGGTCTCCTCCTGTAACGTAACTTGCTTAGAAAGCCTCAGAACTGACTCAAGCTCGAAAGCAGCGTTCTGCAATAGGACAATACGAATGAATTTTCACTACTCATTCCCATTCTCAAATCTGCCTGAACATCTGTATTCTGCTGGGACTTCAAATGTGATTGGTCAGACAGAACTAGGGAAGAATTTACTGTGTGTGAGAGGAGGTATGAGAAAAGGAAGAAAATCAAAGCTTTACAACATCTCTTATGACCATTTATGAATTTCACCTTTTATTCTGCTCATATGCACCTTATTTGTTGCTTTCTATAACTGGTTCAGGGATGCATAGTTCACAGTTCTCATTTTCACTTCTGTAAAATTTCACTGACTTCAGACAGCAAGGTTGATTCCATATTCTCAACAGAAAGCCCAGTATATTTCTACGTCAAGGTTAAAACAGAGCAATCCAAGAAACATTAATCTCCATGGCATACAGTCACCTCTCTGCCAAAAAGCTGGAGATCATGCAAGGGTTAGTGAGATATCAGCATATTTTACTTCTGCTTTGTTCAATCATGATAATATAATTGTTTAGTTTCTCTTGACAATACTAAGCAGTTTTGTTCTATTTTTATCTTCTCAAACATAAGATAATGACCCTAAAAGCAGAGTGAGAACATCACAACTTTTGCAGCCAAAGTTCAGGCATTGGAAACAAGGAACCCAATCTTTGTAAAAAGCTCCTCAGTACATGCAGTAATGTCAGAAAATGGCTTTTAGACTTGCTATCTTGCAATACTAATGTACGCAGCAATCAATTAGAAACCTGTATCCTGTCAAGAGATATACTGTTGTTAAAAGATTTCAGGGAAGCGGAGCCAAGCTGCCTGAAGCCAAAGAAAGGTTTCCTCCTAGGAAACCATTCCAAGATAGTCTTGAACTAATTATAACAGAATTTGGAAGAGGCAATGAGATTTTTCAAAACAGGGGAATCCATACTCCTTAAATTAACTGAATTTACTTAGGAAATGAAAATAAAAGGCAAAAATTAAGGATGGAGGGAAGCATTTGGCAGTTGTCATTGGGAATACTGAAGGATTTTCCTTTACGAAGTGTAACCGTGAACTACTCTGAACTTGCTACTATTCTATTACTTGTCTACAAGTTTTTGGCACTCCAGAGCTCTCTTTTGCAGCACAGGGAGAAGGGATACAGGTGAACAGTGTACAATCAGGATAGTGGCTGAAGGGTGAGAAGATGAACAACAGGCCATTTTTCAACCCGATTGCTTTCCTAGTTTGGTAGCTGGTGAGCATCAGGTTATTGCAACGTTTGTCCTTTTCTTTATCTGTTGCCCAGACTACTGGCACAGAACACGGGCTCGTTTTCCAACTTGCTTTTCTGTTTTTTTCATCTCTCTTAATTACCTGTAAATTTATACTGCTGATGTAACTTTTCCATTCCAAATGTCTCTGAGTTCTGACTTAGCTGCTTTCAGCAGAAAGCCTGGCACCAGAAGTATGTCAGATAACCGCATGTACACAGAAAAACAAACAGATATGACTCACAAAACAAAATACATCTTGCCCACATGCCCTGTGCTAAAAAAGCCAAGCTCTGCTCTCCGTCACCCCTTTGCAGGGTTGACAGAAACCCCAGCTAAGGTCTTACACCACCACTAGAGACAAGGGAGTTCGCATCCATTTTCATGATTAAATGCTACAACCGGGCTGAACAGATCTGGCTGTGTCAGTAAGGGAAGAATGAGTTAGGTGCACTTCTTAGTTAGAGACAGCTTTCTCTTAAACTAAATCCTGCAGTCACGACTGAGGTCTGAAGCTGGTAACTACCCTGGAAAACAAACACTGCTAATAGTCATGTTAACAAAATGTTCCTAACTGAGACATGTTAGTTTTCCAGGCGCAGACTTCCAGTTGATCATGGTCATCTGACATCCTGCAAGCACTTTAATCTCTCCAGTTCAAAAATCCTTTCACATGATACTGCCAAGACAAATGGAACAACTGCCTAGGAAGTCATGTGCACGCCACAAAGCCTAGATGGATACTCAATAAAGGAGCCTTACTTCAAAGGGCTGGAGGGTACGAACCACGTTGAAAAATGGTAAGTAGTAACCAAGCTAAAAAAGCTGCTCAGATCAACTGCTTGGCCTAAACACATTGCTATTTCCACACACACACACACAACAGGGACACGGGTAAGAGCGACGTTCACATTGCTCTGTGTAAGTTGCTGATGGGAAAATAGAGAAATCCCCTCTCTCAGCAGCAGTGCAAGAAGCAGCACATGTGATGGATTAGCAAAAGTTGGCTGGAGAAACGGTGAAAGTGATGTCAACAGAGTCATCCGCAGGCCCTCTCTACAGCTTAGTTCAGTAACTAATTAACTAATACACTCATTAGATTAACATAGCAACTAGATTTTTCCCCTTATTGCTTAACAAATCACATTACTGTAATGGATCAGGTATACTCATTTTCAGAATAAACTACAATCATTGTTCATTTTCATCTTACTAAATTCAATGGAGTTACTTAAGTGCTTCCTCTAGCATTACTACAAGTTATCAGTACGGCTAATGTCAACGAGTTTGAGTGATTTTTACTACATACTTCTAATGTTTGGCTTTAGCAGTGCTGTTTAACAGTGAATAAACAACTGGCACGCCATGAGAGTAGAGCAGCAGTCACTGCAAAGGCTAATGATGCTTTAAAGGACCGCTAATAAATATACACAGTATGAAAAAAATGCTTTGAATTGGAAGAAATTAGTCTAAGTATTGATACGTTTCTGTGGGTTTCAGACAGACTTCTTTTGCAGATAGATGCCACCAACATTCATGACAGGACACACAGAAAGGGCCTGACAGTAGAGTATTTCTTCTCATATACCACCAGCGGCCATAATTCTTGTTATGCTAGTGATAAAAACAAGACGAAAAGTATCATCTTCATCATAGAGAAAGAGTAGACAAGTATTTCTCACAAAATCATACCACCATTTAAATCTATGCATCTGAAAGAGAAAAAAAATAAAAATTCATGTAGAATGAATAAAATTTCTATTAAAAAACCCTACGACTTAGGGCAGAAAGACACATGCAAATAGAAAAAAAAGCTACAATAGAACCAAGAATTTTCACGCAAAAGCTTACTTGTTCCTTACAAGGGGTATTGACTTGAGCTTAAAATGTTCAAGGGTAAAACTTCTTGCGCAAATTATTTTTGAAGCCTCAGAGGTTTAAATAAATGCCCCTAAATGTCAATGTTAAGGGGCACTTTAAGAATAGCTAGGATTTTCTGTGTAAGGGGAAAGTGCTCCTCAAAAACATTCCCCAGTCTGTCCATGTTTATTATTTTACACACTTAAAGTTAAGCACATGCAAAATTAAGCAGCATCGAGCTGCCTGGCTGGAACCAAGCAGAATGCCCAGCACCTGTCAGCACGAAGCCCTCAAAGGTTTTACGGTTCTCCCAAGAGTACAGATCAGGCTCTTTGCTCCGTGGAAAAGGAGGAATGGAAATTACAGGCACTTTTACCCTCAGCAACACAGTGAGTGAGCAAACTGGCAGAACTTTACTGGTTAATTCCGCAGTATGAGGGAATAAAACTAGGGAAGTGAGTTTGTGAAAACACAAGAAAATAGAAAGTACAAAAAGCACTAAAGATTTTTGTCCTAATGTTAATACAATTAAAATCCCATTTTAAGTTATTTTTAAACTTCCATAAGCACCGTAGTACTGTACTAATTAACAATGAAGAGCGTGAACTCTTGGGTTCCAGTTCAGCAAGTCACGAAAGCAAGCTCACGAAACCAACCTCCGTAAATCAGTGTATCTCTGAATGAGCTGTAGGTACAACTGTGGGATCACTATCACCACTTCCAAGCGGCTTGTTATTCAGCTGCATTTGCACTGGACAGATGGTAATGACGTATGTTTCTTCTCACTAGAGGGAGCTACTTTCCCATATTAAAACACTAACTGGCAAATGCAAACACTGGATACGAAAAATTGGATGATCCTTGCACAAATTTCAAGTCACACTGTCTGGTTCACACGGTCCACCAGAGCTGGGGTTAATAACCCACAGGTTTAAGGATAACGTTTACGTTCACTGACTTTGAAAAGAGGCTTTAGCAATGTAAAAGCTGTGGGGGTTTGCGTCTCTCATGTCTTCCCTGTTTAGTTTAGTTTAGCACTAAGCAATATACCACGGCTATCTGTCCTCACATGTTACAGATTATTCTTAGGCGTGCTGTGCCCCGATACCACAGGGAATGGCAAATAATGACAAAATGTAAAGAAATTGGCCAGTTATTTATTGCTAAACATATAAAAACACATCTTCCTAATTATTCTCATTTTCTGTAGCTCACACTTTTGTGTCAGATTTCTCTCTTCCCCTTTGTAGACAAAACCCATGCTTAAACTCAGATCCCACTCCATCTCCATCGCAGCAAGGAGTCAAAGCAGCTTTGGGTGAATCACCGGTTTTCCACAGGCCATAATGAAACACTTTGGAGGCTTCCATCACAGCACACAGGATAAGAAGCAAAACAGATGCACAAGTTAAATTCAGCAAGACTGTTAGCTGCTGCTTTATTAAAGATGCTTTAACAAGGCAGTTCCTTTGCCCTGTAAGACACTTCTGTGACCTCCACACATATCATTAAGATGAGTGGCAAAAGAAAGAACTTCTACGCTTCTTTCTCAACCTGTGGCCTAAGGCTCGGCTTCAGCTGTTCTGACGGGGGTTTCCCCTGAGGTCAGAGTCAGTTTGTCATCACCATACGGGGTTTACTCCAGACAGTGTGCACACAGGATCTTCACTGATACGCTGATGACATTCAGACGATCACTGAACTTTAGCCCCAGCTCTCGCTCCTGTACTCGAATTTTCAAAGCAATAAAAACTAAGCTCAGACAAAGCTGGTACAGGGTGAAAACTGATCTAATTCTTCAGAGCCTCATTATACACAGTTAGGTAGCAGCGAAAATCACTCAGCATGGAATGGGAAGATAAAGCACCACACACAACGCTTTTTTGGATGCTGAGGAGTCTAACCCTGGCCATTTTTTCATCTAGTTATAACAAGGATGAGTAACTGGAAGATGCAATGCCCATACCTTCCCTTTCAGTTACTTGATCAGTAAAAATATAACGCTCAACATGTTTTCTGCACCACAGATAAGCAGATCATTTATTCAGGTGCCAGCTTACCCAAGGATATCAAGAGGAAAGGCTGCATTACTTCCTGTCCCCTACATCTTAGAGGTGATATTTTGACACACTTATTGTGACATGTTTACTTAGAATGCAGGTTATCTTGAGTAATGGATCTCATGAGGTTTCCTTTTACCTTATTTATGAAACAGACCAGCAGACCAGCTCTGCCCACGGCTGCGTGACATGGTGGTAAATTGCTGGGAACCTACCAACTCAGGTTGTGACAACACCTAACTTCCAGAAGTCTAGCAAGACTCAGGCTGGTGCTTGGCCACTCAGCGCTTAGATCAGCAAACCACTTTCTGTCTCCCTTCTCCTGCCAACAGTATATACTTCAGGGATCTGTGGAGTTAAAACATTTTTCTCAGTTCTGCTGCTGCTACTGAGTTGGCTTGAGTGGGTTTGCAGGGCTACGAGAGAAGAATTTGGCTGAAGGCAGGTTTTTTGTCTCATTGTGGCATTCATGCTGCTCACCCCACAGCAAGAACAAAACAAAACCAAACTGTGAAGTCAATTCTTAAAAAATCATCTCTGCCAAATCAGAGATGCCTATATTGTGCAAGTTCTGAAGGCAGTTGGGGGAGTTTAGCAATACAAAAAAGTATTTGTTTTAAATGCACTCCCCTTTGTTTCCAGAGAACAATGTCAATAAGGATTCCTCTTCCCTCCCCATCCCCAAAGGCTCACAAGTTGGATCTGGGGTCACAATTCTTGCTCTTAGAAGCTTAAATTATTTTGGTTAGCAAGTTTTTGATGGCAGCAGATAACAAGTGTTAAGCATGAAATTGTAACAGCAAGGAAACAGTGCCTAAGAGCAGAAGGTTTTTGGCTTGGATGTCCTCAAGCTTTCATTCAGAGATTAAGTCTTGCCTGACCACCAACACTGAGAGGATTTCTTGACACAGATAAATATGAATTAAATACTTTTTCAGATGGGAAGAAATCTGGATATTCCTACACTTTATCAGTGACGCAGGTAAAGACTGATAATGTCTACGAGGCCTTACATTCCACAACATTCAGCAGTTTCTTACTGTGTGGAAGGAACTGAACGCTGTCAGAAAGGACTCAGCACAACCAGCATCACAGAGACAACGGTCTTAATAAGGAGGCAAATAATACACTCTTCTTTTTCAAATATCCCCTGATCTCTGGGGAGATGCAGTACTTGCCACTGTGACTCCGTCAGCATTTTTCGTGTCTAATCTCAACTTTATGAGCTTATATAGGCTTTCTTCATGATTCGGTGTGTTTATTATTTTTAACAAGGAATCTTATGCTGTCTCATCTACTTTTAGGCCACCATGTTACTTCTTTTTCACTTCATTATGGAAACAAGTAATTGTTTCCAATAAAACACTGGAAAATTCTGGATGTGCTTTAACCTAGCCATAAAAGAATGCTAAAGCACTGACAAGGACTTGAAGAGACTGAAATGGATGATAAAAGACTCAAAGATTCTACATCCTTCATCTCAAATTACATTCTAAACCACGTTATTAAATTAAGTCTAACTTAAATGCCAAATATATGAAACGCTTTAATGGGATCAAGGTTAATACATATGAAAAACATTTCCTACAACCTTTTTTTTAAACTGTGTGTTCCATCAGAAATAAACAAAATTCACCCAGACTCTAACAATAAATCCTCCTCATCTGCAGTAATCAATAAACACTCACTAAAGTTATCCAAATTCTTCGTAGGCCACCAGTGGAACACAGCCACTGCCAGGTGGTCTGTGGAATTGTTCTTGTCAAGTATTTGTCAGTCTTCTGTCAGCGTTTGCTGTAAAAAAGGCAATCTCTAAGAGCTTTCAGGAGTCTTTTGGAACAGTTAAGATCTCCCTGCTTGTTTGCTCCAAGCCCTTCTCTCTTCTGTATTTCTCACCTGGGAATGGAATTACAATAAAATATGCTGCTGCAGGAGAAGTAGCATTGCACAGAATAGTATCACGATGTACAGATGGGAGCAGCTGGAGCTGAAAACAGCAACAGGAGGACTCAGTGCTACTAAGCATAAATCCTGAAAGAATAAATAGCACAGACAAAACGTGTGGGAGAGAATGCTGCACGCCCATAATTTCAGGCAGGAGAAACTTTTACTTACTTTACTTCTTTGCTTTAAGGTTATGATCCATTGTGACTTGATACTGTGATACTGTATTGCCATCAGAAAGGGGAAAAGACAAAAAAGCAGGCAAGTGCCACTTGAGGGGAGAAATATGTATCCAAACCCCTTTCCCATTCTTGTCAGAATAGGCGGGACTGTAGTATAAAGGTTGCAGACAGTTTATGATCAGCATCATCACAGCACTGTAGTGAATTTTCCCTAGAGGGGCAGTCTTGCAAAAAAAGCAGTATCTCAGGTGAATTTCCATGTGGAAATCCATTCAGATGCAAGGTGGACATGTTCAGCAGAGTAGCTGCTCCCCAGCTCCTTCTTCCCCTCGCAATGTGCAAGATATCCCTGCCCTTTCCTCAGTGCGCACTTGGGGGCTCCTCAGGTACACACAGTCACCTCTGCTGAATACAGCAGAAAGCAAGTGCAAGCAACTTTCAAAACTGCTAAAATGAGCGCATTACAGAATCACAGAATCATTGCAGCTTGGAAAGGACCTCCAAGATCAAGTCCAACCATCAACCCAAAACTACCATGCCTGCTAAACCATGTCCCGAAGTGTCACATCTACACAGCTTTTTAACACCTTCAGGGATGGTGACTCTACCACTGCCCTGGGCAGCTGGTTCCAATTCTTTACAACTCTCAGTAAAGAAATTTTTCCTAATATCCACTCT
>Ga0181612_123806_pt1 | contig 12633 bp, 5 predicted proteins | sample HoacroProtozoa21_FD_119630 | JGI IMG/M metagenome (GOLD analysis project Ga0181612, IMG submission 119630) | Hoatzin crop microbial communities from Cojedes, Venezuel. Combined Assembly of Gp0051906, Gp0051904, Gp0051908 | reverse complement strand
TGCTTATCAGTGGAAGTAAAACTAATGTTTATGAAAAATTTTTGAAAAGTTTATAGATTAATGCCAGTTGTTTAATAAATATTAAGAATTTTGCTAACAGAAGTAGAAAAAAACAAATTATCTTACATGAAAGCAGATTTAAAAAAAATGGAAGAGCATTCCTATACTAAAAAAGTTGAGATATTCTCATTGAATACATAGCTAGCAGTGTTAATAACAGGAACAAGGTTTGCCAACAGTGCTATATGGAATGCACAAATCATTCCTGACAGAAGAACAGTGTATGTCTGCTAGACACACGGTACGTGGAATGTCACAGAATGGCAATCCATGGTTGCCATTCTAACTGGTAACAAAGGGGGGGGTGACAGAACCAGCTCCTATACACATTGTAGTCTTCTTATCATGTGCGTGACAACAGCAAGTCTTTCCATCTCATTCGAAGTACGTTAACAGGTGGTGATCTTTATGGAAAACAGGCTAACAAGAAGAAACACATGGAATAAAAATAAACACTTCAACCGCTGGCATGAAGAAAGATTATTTTGAGTTTTTCGCACTGGAAAGGTCCTCCTCATTAAAGAGATATCAAGTCAAGTGTAGGTATCAACATTTCTTTAAAGAAGCAAGAACTATACCTCACACGCTCTCTAAAAGAATTTTTAAGTTCCCACATTTCAAAACATGCTAACATTAGAAAGCAGGTTTCTGGAGGAAAGCCTATCTATTTTTACCTGCACTCCATTTTTCAAAAGACACCTTGCCTTCTGTATTGTTATGAAGGTACACCACGGAGCGTATTCCGTATCTGCCTGTTTCTCCCTGGATCCAAAATACGTATGTAATAGCAGGACCAGATTAATCCTTACTCGGCAAGGCGTGGGACAGTATTTGTGAGGTATTACTTCCCAAAACTATCATCAGAGACAGGTAGATGTGACTTACAGGGCTAGGGGCTTGTCTGTAGCTGAGCTAAACACCGCTCTTCCTGCTTCTTTTTGGGTAACTTCAATGAGATACCCCTGTAGGGATAAGGGCCCTTACTTATGGGCATTTCTTTCATATTTTAGTCTTCCTAAAGCAGCTTCTGCAGCATTAGTAAAAACGGCCACTGACTGTTGGTCCTTTAAAACCTACAATGACCTTGTGAGGAAGACAGGCCATTCTTCTACTAATACATTGCCCTCTAAGATTATTAAAGCAACAGGGATAAAACAGAGACCATACAATGAACTCTGGCATCTGATCTTGCAGTACAATTGAGCGGCCACTGGGACATACTGTCAATACTTCCTCTTAACACATGATATAGCATACTGTACCTTGCAGGATTGTGCAAGGCACACAGTGTGGTATATAAAATTTAACATCAATAAACAAGCCAACATATTAGTAGAAAACACAGTCCACAAAAATCAAACAGTAAATAAACTTTAAAAGGTTGGAAGCATGAAAAAACCTTACATAGCAGAGCCTATAATAAAGACAGCCAACCTAACCTAAATATGTTACTGGCGTGATGTAACAGATGGAAATTTTCCCTTACACAAAAATGTGATTAATAATGCTTAAAAAGGAAATTACATTCAAACATTTAAAAGAAGAAACTAGGCAGAAGTTAATCTACAGAAAGCTGAAAACCACAGAACAAAATATACATCAACCAAGTAAACCTCTTCAAACTCTGTCTGTATTGTTAAGAGAGTTTCCAGTCTTACAGCCCTTGACACTGACGTCGGAAGCTTTTACATAGACACTACAAGAAAGTTACTAACTGTGTTGAAGGAAGTCAGAATTGTTACGTGAAGCAATGCAATGTCGTCATCTTGGTATTAGCCTACTTTTGGAAATGTGACATCTCCATAAATCCAGCTGAGCAGGTCATTTAGATATTAAACAAAATATGAACTACTAAACCCTTACACTCAAGTCTATAAAATTGTACTAAGGCGAAACTCCAAACTTATTAAATTTACTATTAAATATAAAGTAAGTAATCATGGGTCATTACTGCCCACTATGCTGATCAGCTGTGTTAGCCTGTCAAGTGAAGAATTATTATGGAAATATAGGATTGATTAATGTTTTCACATAAAGTAGAGTTTAATTATTTCTCTGACATTCAATTTTCTTTACAAGTCATTCCGTTCTTCACAGTTAACAGTTTTGCTTTTGGCAGACCATTAAGAAAATTCTTTTTCTTGAATTCACTATTACTGAGTTAACTCTTGGAAATCTGGAAATCTTTTGGTTACAGTACTTACGTTCTTTTTGGTTATAAAACTGGTTCGTATAAGCTAAAGTGAGTACATATAATATCAAAAATTACTTTCACTAAGAAAACTGAAATATAGCCAACCATTTTTGTTCTTTGTTTCGATTCCTGTAGAACTATCTTCACTTGTTTCTTAGATTATTTAAGTTATAGTTCTATAAACCATTTCGTAATTAATGAATTTACAGTAAGGACTGTGACTGCACTAAAGAAACGTGCCTAAAGACTGTGAACAAGTATGAGAAGACCATATATTTGCAAGTAATTTAACTAATGCTGGTGCACAGTGTCATGATTCTTGGAACACAGGAAACTATTTCATGTTGTGTGCTTAGGTAGGAATTTCTTGCACTTTACAGTCTGGGATGCTGAGTATTTTTAAAGATGTGAACATGAAGACAACTCATATACTGTAATTTCAATTACGTGATAAAAAGTTATCTCAACATCCTACTTTCCTGTTGGTCAAGCTGGAACACTTTCTTTATCAAACAACATGGAAGAGGAGTTTTAATAAGAAGGAAAAGATCTCTGAATTTGACTCAGTGAACTGTTCTGATGAAAGAAAAAGAAGTGAAACTTTAAAATATCAAAATACTTTCCACTGCATTTTCTAAATGAATGCTTCATTTAGGAAATTACATCATTTTTCCTTTCTGTAATTCTCAAAATAAAGCCTTTAGACTTTCTATTTTGAAACAATACTTTGTGCCAATTCTCATGTGCTGCTGGAAAACATTAAAGATGTTTTAACATTTAATAGTTTAAACCAAAGGGTCATGGATTGTTTTACAGGAGGAAAAGTGTGTCCACATGACAACTTTCCAAGACTGACAACCTCAGATGAGGTGGAAAAATGACTGGCAACATACATTAGCCTACCCTATTACAGTACCCTTCCTCACTATGGGATTTATGCACACTGGGAGGGCAGTGTGGTGAAATTTGCACTGCCACTGCCTGTGCTGTACCTGTTCTGTGGACAAAAGAGGCCTTCAGTTTCCAGTGATGTCAATCTGGCACCTTTCACGAGCACTACATTCACTTTAAAGGAAAAAAAGTGAGGTTAAAAAGAACCAAAGGAAATTAAACCACATCTTATTTAAATAACTTAGGCTGTGATACAAATTATTAAGAGCAAGAAGTCTTTAAGGCAAGGCTATTACTTTGCTAACAAGCCTTTGCTCCAACACATCTTGTCATCCTTGTTTAGTATCACAGTCTGAAAGTTATTTAAAATGAAACAAAGGACAAAAGGGCATGATCCTAAAGTTTGCCATCTTCAAATCTGAGTATTCTCTTATATTCTTGTTTTACTGGTATATGCAATTAATGCTGAATTTTCAATTCTGACCTGAGCCAGCAGTTACAAAACCATTGCTATTTCAGATTTCATGCAAAGTTTAAGTTCCATTGATCCAAGACCACTGCCAAAGATTCAAAAAACTTACACAATTTTACTTGAAATAAAAAGTATACCTGTAACTGGCCATTTAGCGAGCTCAGGTCCTCAGCTTTTTTCTCCAATGACTGCACCCAGACTTTCCGTTTCTGTCGGCATCTGGAAGCAGCAGCCCGGTTTCGCTCCAGGAACTTTCTTCTCTTCTCATCTGGGTCTTCATTAGCAGCTCTTCTTCGCCGACCACCTGTATTTGGTGTTTGTGGTGCAGGCTGAGCTGGTGATGCCTGAAAACAGTAAAAAGTGTTAAAGAAGTTATCAGTATGATACCATATTCATGACTAAAGCTACAACACTACTATAAATGCATGTCACATCTTGAGAAGAGCACTCACGACATTTCTAAATACGCTCAGGTTGTATGAACGCTATGCCATTTAACTCTACAGATATATTTTAAGATCTTTTGCTGTATTTACACTCCTTACCATGTTACATTAACATGTAACATTTTAATCATGGCTCTAGCTTCGTTTAAATTGCACTAAAAGTAGCCATTTACTTCAAAGAGTTACATTTATATGACATTTACATTTGGCAACTGAATAAAGCCTGGAAGCAATACTTCTTTAGATGGACTCTCAGACATTCTTTTACCAATTCTGATGACACAAGTATTTACAAAAGGTAACCTTTAAAAAACTCACTCAAAATAGTTTTTAAAAGTTACATTTAGCAGGAAATAATTTTTTTACTTTTGACACTTCCCACAAACCTAGTCACAAGTGAAATACTACACAATTGTTTATGCCCAATATACAGAAGCTGTTTGACAAATGCTGTCAATGCTGATACTCACTGATCCCTGGATCTCCAGATAGCAATTTCCTACTTGATGATGTGTTCCCCACCACTGCATACCAATTTCCCTTATATCCACCCACATATTATGACAGGACCAAAATATTTCAGTGTTTTAAATTATACATTACGCTCCTTTCATAGCTGTATACAGCCCCTAGGCAAAGATCTACTGAATTACGATAACAATGTAATGGATCTTAAAATCCTCTGAAGTGACAGGACAGACAGAATATAAATGTCTACATGACATATTTACAGGTAGTATTAGCTTAAGGTAGGATTGGAGAACAGCAGCCTAAGAAGAGATCATTTTACAATAGGTAACTATTTTCCTCTTTTTGCTCCAAACATATTCAGTTTGATAAATTATCTGATTTCCCTGGCCAGTCTGAGAACCTGAGTGCTTTCACTGCAGATGCAGGTCCTTCCAGTTTTGGGCCAAGTATGTAGTTTTTATAAAATTAGTATTGTGCTATGAATTCTGAAAATACTCTTAAGAGATTTCTAAAGGCATTCTAAAAACATATTCCAACAAGTTTTTCTGAAGTAGAACAGCAGCAATCCTCGAGGATTCACCCATGGAAGCATCTCTCCTCCAGCAGACCTCTAACTTCCAGTTTGACTCAAGAGTTCCTATTCCTTATTCCCCTGTTCTCATCTGTCACCCCAAAGGGACAGCACACCATTCTGAAACTCAGAGCCCTCCTCTCAGCACCCGGGAGTAACTTAACACATTATGCTTAATCACAAAGCTGAAACTCTTCCAGTGGCAGCCCAGCAGAGACCTTCAAGCAAATTAACATAAGCATGATACCTGATGCAGTTAAAGAAATTCTTAAGTGTTTATGATCTAAAACATTAAACATGCAATATAAATAAAAAAGCACTTATTTTTTTTCAAATATATATTAACCAGTCATAAAATTTTCAGTTACCACAGAATTTTCTGTTAATGTACTCCAGTAATCAGGAGGACTTAGTTCTAAATTTGAACAGACAGAGAATACCTATTCTGAAATAATCATCTTGGATAATACATTTTAGAAGCATTTAAGAACATGTAAGAAGTATAAACATTTTACTGCTAGAGAACTATTGACTCCAAGAGCAGTCTATAGCTCGCATTCACCTCTATTTCACAAATCAAGAGTAAAAAAAAAAAGATTTTTTTTTTGTACAACAGTGTTATACAAACAAACAAACAGTGGCAGGAAGTATGTGTTCACTCTGTTATCATACCGGTGTTTCAGTTGTTGAAGTTGCAGGCTGTTGTAGTGATTGTGGTCGGGGTTCCTCTGACTGAGTCCTAACCAACCCACTTGGATGTCCCTTGGCAGTATCTCCATTTGTTACCTGAGGGTGCTGCTGGGTCAAGGCTGCTTTCAATCTCTGCAAGCAGGAGGAGGAAAAAAAAAAGATATATTCTACCATGCTAACTTCAGGAGTTACTAATGATTTGTATCAGTAGTTACTTCCATTTTGGGAACAGGAGCTCCAACTCAAATAACTGTTTCCTTTTACAGGTTTTCAACTGTGATCTAGACACATACCTACTAAGAGGTGACAATTTCTTGCCAACTTGACAATAGCAACGTAGCTTTACACAGGATCTCAGAATGAGAAGAAGTAAACAGAAAGCCTCCTTCATGATGAACTGTGCCCACACAGAGATGACTGGAAAGCCATGAACCAACAGTTGCTGAGGCTGGTGTTACACAAGGCACAGATCAGAAAGAAAACAACCGCACATGAGGGAAAATAGGTAAAAACCAGAACACAAACTTCCTTCCATTTAAAAAATTCTGGTGTTCTCTATCCATTTTTAAATAGTTTGTTATGACTCTACTTTTTTACAGTCTTTACATATACTCACCTCTACAATTTTTCCAATGAGTAATTATTATATAATAATATATAATAAGGTCTTTGCTGAAACATCTCAGTAATGCACAAAACAATAACAAGCTTCAGGTTCTATGTAAAGATTAGGTTTTATTTATATAGAAATGTGCAAAGTAACTGTTACAGCATGCTATTTTACATTACAAAATTGCTAAAACATTTGAAGTTCTTTCTTTATTGCACACATCCACTACGAAGTACAATACCTTCCAAATTTCAGCTGTATTATTAAATGACTATAAATTATTCAAGAGTTACTGACAACTGGATAGAGTATTTTAAAGCATTTTATTGACCACCTTTCAAAAAATTACTTCACTCAACTTTCGGTGGAATCTATTAAAACTATAACAGATAATATATTCTGTTTACAACAAATTCTTAAGATAAAATGATAAAAGGTCACACTAACTTTCAGTAGATACAATTGATTGTAATTCCAGATTATTTCTTAAAATTTCATTAATACTGTGTCATTTATCATGAGATTTTCTGTGTTACATAAGAATTTACCTCATTAGACAAATGGTATTGAAGAATGTTCCTTCTACTAGCACTGGATTTTTAAAGAATCTAATACAAGTTTCAGAAAAGATTAATGACAATACGTGACAGTTTAGGAAAACTCTGATAACTTGCACCATCATATTTTGGAATATGAACAAACTATTGCCAGATTACTAATATTAATAAAATGTCTTAAAAATGCTGGAGCTAGACTGCACTTGGCCAGCTGCAAATAAGCAGAAAATTTTGCATCTCTGCATGTAGATATTCTCTATAAACTATAGTCTCCAGTGTCTCTCAATAGTTAAGTCACTGGAATACAGGGACAGCTCTCTCCTACCTTGCAAGATGATAGGCTTTCATGGATCCTATTTTACAATTAGAACAACAGATTGCAGAGTACCTCCATCAGAACCGCAAAAAAATCTTCGGGTCTTCAATGCGGCAAGTTACACCAACTATCAATTCCATACAGTTGGCTGTAGCATCTAATCACCACCAGCAGACAGCCTATTTCAGGACTACAAAGTGAACTGAGAAACTCCAATGTTCCTCTGCTGCCTTGCTCTTATGGAACCCTTAACCAGTGACTTCTATAAGTAGTCTTTTCTGTAGTGACTGCTCTAGCTTGAATTAACAGCACACATTACCACAGATAGGGACTGTTCAAGTGGACATACAAATTCAGTGTTAATGAAGTTCTGTTCCCCACCCCATTTCTGTATCAACTTTGTAAATTTCCCGGAATGAAGAAGGTGCTTTCAGAAATGTACACAAAACAAATTTACAGTAATTTGCCCAGTGCTAGCTCTAACAACAAAAATTCAGGGCAGCTGCAGGCATTAGGGCAGGATGACACAAATGTTTAACGTAACCTGCCCATAATCCTTAACATATGTACAGCACTCTGAAAATCCTAAACCCTTAGGTAGCTGTTCTAGTACTCTTTTTACAGTGTTAAAACAAACTCAAGAATCAACTTGTACCTTCCTAATTCACCTTGGAAAAACAAGCTAACAAAAACATTTCAGTCCCTGCTTCCTGCTAAACAAACACAGAAAGGACTAGTGTTTTCTAAATGTCTAACTAGAATTACTAAAATCAAAGTCTATGATCTAACTGCAACGATCAAAAGGTTGAGAAGATTATTTCCCTCCCCTCCTCCCCCCTGTTAAAATTCTAACTAATCCTGGTCATTAAATGGTAAAATTTTCTAAGCTACCACCAGAACTACCACGGAAACACATCACTTCCAAATCACTTTTAAAAAATACTTTTTAAAGAAAGTAGCCAGTATTTAATGTTAATACGACGATTTTATCCAATATCCTTCCCAGAAGCTATTAACGTCTGAGTTTTCAAAATGTATTTTCATTTATTATCTGAATTACTTTTGAAGTATTTCTTGCACCATAACTTGCTGTTCAGCAGGTCCTGACAAACTTTCAGGACTCAGAATGAAGACAGTACTGACAGAACACATTAGTTGTAACAAATTAGTTACAATGTGTCTAATTTAACTCCCACTGAGGTTTTAAAGGGTATGCTCTTTTATTTGAAGCCATCCTACTAGGAGGTTTTTATAAAGTTACTGTCTCAAAAATTACTCAACCAAGACATAGCAACTGGCCATAAATATATATATATATACATACACACACTGCTCTTCCACTGCCATGAGAAGTAAAATGATTAGATTTCATCCAAGCCAAGTGTCTGAATATGCAAGTTCAGTGATAACAAGCTAACTTCTGATTTTCATGGCAGTGGAGCATATCCATTTCTACAGTTAGCATGTGTACAGCCAGAATGTCTGATCTACTTTGATTGTGACTCCTGAGCAAACCTTGATGTAAGCATCCTTTACAAAAATACCACCAAACAATAAAGTCTATGAACTCCTGGAAATGCTTTGTAGTGTTTGCTTAAAGTTGGTTACCTCAAGCAGAAGTTTCACTAGTATATCCATCTCCCTAGTTAAAGTAAGCCCAAGTTCTGAAGATCTGGGAGATTAAACAAAAGTAATTAGGGTTTGTTTTTTTTTTTTTTTTAACGTGCCCATAAGGGAAGTACCTTTTATTATTGTCTAGCTCCATTCTTTCTAGTTCTGCATTTCTGTGTTAAAGACATATTTGCAAAGTTAACCTAAAAAGAAGGGAAGTTCATGCTATTAAATTTGTATATTTACATTTGATTTGAAAATAGCAGTAGAAATTGAAGGAAACAGAACAATCCTATCTACATTATAAAAGAACTATCATCAGGCACAAAGGATGTGCAGTCAATGTAGGACTTAACTTTCTCTATTGTAATGCTAATGATTAAACATTATGAATTTGTATAACAAGTAAATAAACTCCTTTTGAAAATTACATTGTTAAATGCAATGTACTACGGAAAGAGAAATAGAAAATAATTGCATTCAGTTATACATTGCAGAGTTCAAAAGTTGAAATTCAAATAGTTGTAATTAAAATTATCCACAAATGCAGAAATATTGTGAAAACCTGAGGAATATCTACAGATTTTCACAAGGAGATATCCAGCTCACGTATTTAAAAGTTTTCACATTTCAGAAGGTAATGCTGGAGTAAAATAGTATGTGAATGCCGTGCTTCCTGTGAGTAGTGAGACAGTTACCCCAAATACGACGAGAATCTGTTTTAAAAATCAAGTATTAGAATAGTAACAAATATTAGACTAAATGTATTCAAGCATTATTATGTGGAGAAACCCGATGACAACCAAGGTTTGTTTGCTATTATTTGGTTATTAGAGGCAAATTAAAATTAGTATTTGCAAATAGCTTAATGGCTTTTGAAGTCTTTATTAGTAAGGTTTTATTGTTCATGTATATCCTTGAGAACAAATCCTCACTGCATCTGTCAAAATTTGGTAGCACTAGTTCATTCCATCCAGAGCTCACAGAAACAAGATAATATTCTCCAGAAACAATTTGTGAAAAACTCAGATCCATATTTCATATCTGCCACAAAAGCTCATCAGAGTAATAACCCTCCTTCTCCTGGGTGTTATCCTACCATCTGCTGTTCTATTACTTATCTTTATTTTGCAACTAATTAACAGCATAATCTTCTAAATTCAGCAAGTTAATTATCATTATTGTGGTCTTTGCAGCATCATCAGTCCTTATGAAGTCTTGTCTCTCCACCCCCAGAGAACATATGAAAATGAAGTAGGTTGTGAGAGGGTCTGCTTCTTTAGAGTAGGCTCATTAGGTGTTTGCTGATTAGCTTGGCATGCAGAGAGACAGGTCAGAAGAATTCTGCTGAACACAGGGTCCCATGCCGAGCTCCAGCACGTTAATGTCGGCTTCTGAACATTTGCCAAGCTGCCCTCTGTCACTTCTCAGTAGAAACCTCCTGCAGAAAGCCTACTGGCTGCCCACTGCGTGCAAGGTATTTCTCAGATTGTGACAAAGGGTTTTACATGGGGAGGAGGAGACAGAGGAGAACATTCAGTGTTAAAGCAATTTCTGAGTTCTTTGGAAACTTCTGCAATCCATGCAGAAGGGTCCGAACGTTAAGCTTGCATCCAGAGGCTGCATACTCAAAAAAGGATGTTTTATAAGCAAGAGTAGCTCATAGCTCACATTTCATATACAGAAAGCATACAATTACAGATAGTCTTACAGAGAGATCAGAAGCAATTCTGTAATATTTAGAATCATGAATCCTTATGTTAGTGAGGAGGTATCCTGTATTGTTTTTTGGGTGTTTTTGTTTGGTTTTTTTTTAAACATAGTTATTGCATCTACTTCCAAGCCACTCCAAAGTACCACAAAACTGACTTATGCATTTGATTGTACTTCAGTACATGGAAGGAAGTTTCTTTAGCACAAACACAAATCTGGAGTTGCGTCAAAAAAACTTGACAATTAAGTGTGCCACAGGAATCTGAAACTCATTTTCACTCCTACTGAACATCACTCTCAGTACAAGACACAAGGATATTTTCAAAAGAGCAGCAGTAAAAGACCACTTCTGTCTGAATAAAATCTCTAGCAGTATTTCACTTCAGGTCTACAAGCTACAGGAGAAAAAGGATGCAAGAATTTCAAAACTATAGTGACAGTGCCTTTCACAGGTGTGAACAGAGCAGCTATGTTCACTATAGTAATTTCAATAGTGGACAATAAAATTAAGATGCAATCTAATTTCACTTCTACCCCATAGCACTGAAACACATACAGCACTGTGTATGTTTCAGTGCTGAAGCAGACACACACGATTGTGCTTAACCCACTCTTCCACTAAATTTCAGCTGTTTCAGCTGACAGCCTCTCGCAATAGTGTCACCAATCATAGGGATTTGGCTCACTGCATAGCTAATTTTTAAAGTTTTTTCCGTCATGGTGTCTGTTTTTTCCTCTTTTTTTCTTTTTTTTTTTTTTTTTTGTTGTTGTTTGTGACTTTTTTCCCCCCTCCCAGTCACTATTCCTTGCAGTTGGTATGTATTTTTCTATCTGCTATTTCACTCAGCGAATCTCTTCTCACATGCAACTGTCCCTCTATGGAATTCATGTGATCATTCAGTGTCAGGCAACTTCAACCATAACCAGAGAAAAGAGCATTTCAGCAAAGAAAGCACAGAGTTCTAGAAGTGACACCTCAGTAGCTCACTTCACATGAATAACCAAAACCGCCATGCTGAAGAAGTTTGACACTTCAGACTGAAAACTTTACCAAATATAGAAACAAACACACAGTTCTGATTATTATGCAATCAGGTTGGACACTCTCATCTGAAAAAACACTTTCAAATACTGTAAGAGAGCCCATTTACGAACTGGAAAAAAGTCTCCAAAAGCTGTCCATAGTAGAAAAAAATACCCAGAAAATATATTTGTTTCCTTATCTTTAAAGGGTTTTAAGACTTCTAGGAGAGCTGAAGAAAAATTTTAATTGTGTTATAGGAAGGCATCCTACGCCCCTTACCAAAGACATCTTCTGCCACTTATTTTAAGCTTTAGCTTTTGGAAAACAAAATGTCAGTTTGTTTTACTAAAGTTCATTCATATTTTTATATAAAGAAATACATGATACTCTATGTACAATTTGGTATACACATCTCTTAAGGAAACAACAGGTCTTCATCAAAATAGGTATCACTAACAAAAATATACAAATTAAGTTTCCCAAATCTGTATTTAAATAATTAAACTCCGTAGCATTAGGAAATAATGGTACTACAATCTCTAATCTATTTTCATCAAACTAGTTCTCACCTTCACTTCAAAGAAGGAAACGGAAGTCTACACAATAGTAGCCTTTTGTAAGCAGGCAAGAAAAATGAATGATCAAGATGAGGAATTAAACCAGAGCACAAACTGCTTTTCTTGTTACAAAGCTCTAAAATACTAGTTTCTTGAAATGTCATGGAAGAAACGAACTGCAGAAATAGCCTCTGTAAAGAAAGGCACACAGCACAAGCGAAGGGAGTGCCCGGTTCCTGCCCTTGGTTTGTACCAGGTATTTCATCCAAAACATTAGGAGTTGTGCCTTCTACACAGGCCAGATCTATATCTCACAACAATTCAGCAATTAGGGGATATTGCATCTTAAAGCGACAAAGTTACTGCAAACAGTTCTTCCAGAATTTTACTCAGTCTCTGAAGCAGGCAGCCCTGTGTCAATTAAGAATACCTTGAAATAGTATTGTCATA
>Ga0181612_176409_pt1 | contig 12634 bp, 8 predicted proteins | sample HoacroProtozoa21_FD_119630 | JGI IMG/M metagenome (GOLD analysis project Ga0181612, IMG submission 119630) | Hoatzin crop microbial communities from Cojedes, Venezuel. Combined Assembly of Gp0051906, Gp0051904, Gp0051908 | reverse complement strand
TTTTTTGGGGGGTTAGGAGAGAAATTGCTTTTATTGTGTTTCTTTATCACATACAGAGTGGTTAGTGGACACGTTGGTTTCCTAAAGCGTAAAATAAATTAAGACAGAAGAAAAAGAGTAATTAATCTAAGTAGTAAGTATAACCTCAGTACAGATTGGGAATAGCCTGCACATGGTCACAAGGAGTTTCTGTTTACTGTTCACCTCAGTTTCAACTAACCATTAATTTTTAACTTCTTTCACTGGAGGTAAAAAGTGATATTTTTCAGCATAGTAGTTTGCATCTTAAGCAGTAATAATGTGCTTTTAGTGCACTTCAGACCAAGGATGAGTGAAACTCGAGGTGCGGAGTCACAAATAGCCCAATTTAGGTAGTAGCATTTGCTCTAATGAGAGCTATATATCCAGTCCTGCGTAAATATTGTTTGGTAGCCATACAAGGAAACTGTTATTTGCAAGTAAATGAGCACAAAAGGAGAGTCCCTCAATTGTCAGTCTCGGGCGGGCAAGTCATGCAGCGTGGGCAGTATCCTTCCCCTGGCTGGCGCTGCTGCCGTTTCGTCGCAGGGGCTCGAGCAGCCCCGAAACGAAACCCTGGTGTCCCTGCAGCCCTCTGTCCCCGCTGCCGCCGGCACAGAGCAGATGCGAGCAGTTAGTTCCCCTCTTCGTCCGCTCCCTCCTGCCGCCGGTCACTGTCACTGCTGCCACACAGCTGACAAACTCCCTTACGCTGGCGCTTCACCAGGCTGCCTCTTGACAGCCGCCTTACCTGCTAGCCACCAACATTGTTTTGACTTCTCACGCCGGATCCACTTAGTGCTAATGCTGCACACAACTGCTCTGATGGCCGTGGGTGTTCCGGCTCTCCCCGTGCTGTGCCTGTTGCTAAAACGTGAGTACCTGCGGGGCTCTTCAGTAATAAAACATCCATTCTTCTGCTAATGGTTCTTCTTACCGCCGCTCCACGTGTGGCATCTGTGGTGGCATCTGTAACATTTATGAATGTGGTTTATGCGGTTTGTGATAGAAGGTGGGAATACACGCTAGCACACCTGCTCTCCTTGTAGGTTTTTTTCCCCCCAGTATGCCACTTTAGGGTTCCTCAGGGCCCCTTAGATGTCAAGGGATAACTTTATGGTAGTCACATAATTATTACAGGCATAGTTATTTATCAGTGGACATGACTAATGCCAGGGTTTTTCTGAGGGCCAAATCCTTACATTCAAAGGATTTACAAAGACCTAGTAGTTGAACGAGATGCTGTCCCTCTTCCCCATCCTTTCTCCATTCTTGTCAATGTAGCCATGCCTTTTTGTCTTCTCCTTACAGTTGTAGTGGACATAGTATCACATTACTACAGCACCTACAAACTACATCTGAAAGGATGACCCTATTCAATTCTTCCCAGGAGTAGTAGGAAGTCATGAGTAGTCTCTGCTTAAAAGTGATCTATTTATATAGACAAAGCAGATTGGGAGGGGACGGAAGGAAAGCATGCAGGCAAAACAAATAAAGCGATGATTTTTAGAAAGTAGATGAAAACTACCTTCTTTTTCTGTTAGTTTTCTTCTTTTTTAAAAGGTTTTTGGGAGAAGATGAGGGAGAGGAGGTATCTGCTGTGAGGATAAAGAGAAATGAGGAGGCTGGAAGGGACTCAGGAAGTAGTAGAATAAACTGTGAAGAGAATGGACTTCGGGGAATGGTTCAGCAGGTTAGTGGTCAGTAGTGGGGGATATTTGCAGTAAGGCTGTAGAAAGTGGCTGGTTATGTCTGATATGGTCATTGTGCCAAGGGCTCAGCTACCGCTGACGGGCTCTTCCTGGAGCAGCATCAGAAAGTGCTGCCCATCAAATGAGGCCACATTGCTGTCAACATGCATGCGTGTCTGATCTCAGCTTGCTCTGGGTCCTTGCTGTAAGTCTGCTGCCTTTGGAGGAAAAGGTGCAAAAAGGAGGACAAAAGGAACAGGCCTAGAAGGTAAGAACAAGTTGAATTCACCCACAAAAAATAGAACAGGGTATTTCAAATAAAGAAAGATATGAGAGGAGTAGATAAAAGCGAGGAACTGATGAGTGTCCCCTGGCTTTTTTCAGGAATGTCTTTCTGCCCAGATTCACGTAGATGAAGGAGAACGAGGAAGATGATGTTGTACTTGTGCCTTAGGGAGATCGAAGCCATGGGTCTGAGGTTGCTGGAACGTGTGGAATAAACAATCTCAGTCTTTCTTCTTCTGTAACACAGCTACCTTGTGCTGTGGGAAGAGGAAGCTATGAAAAGGTCTCATCCTCTCTCCTCCACCCTCACCCTGCGCACTCTCTCCATATTGCAGTGGTGATGACAAATACTTACCTTTTCTCCTTTGCCAGCCAGCTCTGTGCTGTAGCTTACCATATAGATTGACCAGTGCTGCCTCTTCTGTGACAAAACAAGGCGAAGCCGCCTTACTAAAGACACTACTACCCCACATTCAGGATGGGCTTCTGTTCACACCCTTGTTCTGATGGATTCCCATCCTCTCCTGAAGCCACGCAGGGTGGTGAGCATGTCCAGAAGCTGCACAAACTAGTCAGAGCTGGCAGTATTCCTATATAACAAACCCAGGCACAGCCCTGAAAACGGTTGCAGCATGAGGGCTTGCTGTCTGTAAGCACCTTCGCAGAACAGAGCTGTGTGTTAGGCAGGGCATCTGAGCCGCCCCTGACATCCAAGCTAGAAGACACTTTGTGTTTGTGGAACCCACTTGCAAGGTGAAAGAGGAGGCCTGGTGGCAGCTGAAGAGGGTAGGGTGGCAAGCACCTCAGTGTTGCCTCTAGCTGTAAGCAAGCCGACTTGTGATTTAGGCGAATTACTTAGGAAATCAAAGCAATCTCCCTCAGGTCCATGTGGGTCTTGGGGGTTTCACTTCATAATGAGAGTCTCATTTATCCCCTGTCATTTGGCATGATACTGGTAACTTCCTAGACATGGGCAATGTTAGTCCTTCTTTCTTTCATGTGTGTGATATGTGGAGTTATATATAATCATCATTTTAAAACATGCCTTTAATAATAGTCCTTAATAGCACTACAGTATAAGGGTGAGGCATGCTACAGATAGAAAACTCCAGAGATATCTGTGATGAGCCTAGGAAAGCTTTGTGTGAGTAAGATAACTTTTGTTATGGTCACTTGTTTGTACATGTATTACTGTGAAAGGGGAAGGCAGAGAGATCACGTAGGCCAGTTCGAGTACTCTCACTGCTAGCTGGAATTCCCTTTGAGGGGAAAAGGGACAAGCCAGGATGCCCTTTCCATTCATTTTTGGAGCATTTGCATCCTCAACTAAATAAAAAAAAAGACTAGTTTTCAAGTGTGTCCAAATTCCTGGCAGACCATGATGCTTCCACAATAATCATCATATTGAGGGATGGTGTCACATGGAGATTTACTGGCAGTACTTGTGCGGAGGCCTACTTCGGAAAGAAAAGCGGGCAAATTGCAGTTCCACTCTAAAGAGGACATGAGAGGAAAATGACAATGCATTTGATTTTTTACTTTCTTTGCTTGTCACAAAATGAGGGTGTCTCCTACAGCAGTACACAAAAGCTGCAGGAACTTGCATCTGTCACTAGAAAACCTGCCTCAAGATTTTATGCAATATATTACTTGAAAGATTTATACCATTTTCCCGTTGTCTGTTCTATACATTATTAGTGTTACTAATCTTCTATTATCAGGAACAGAGCAGGCTATTTGTTGCTCAAGTGTCCGTGATGATATGTGAGAAATTAATCTGAAGACACTTGGAAGTTCACCACGTCAGCATTGATTGGGTGGAGAAACTGAAGATTATTAGTTTGCAGGAATGCCTGCTTTTTATCATAATGCCTAAATAAAAGCAGCATAGTGAATGAGAGAGAGGAAGAGAATGTGCAAAAGATGAGGCTCTGCCTTGAACATGGCACAGCAGTTGTTGCCCTTTTATAAACAGGAAATGAAAAATAGCTATTGGTGATCTTACTGAGCTCTGCAAGCTTGTTTGCTAAATAGAAAGTGGTTGTGTTGGAGCCAAACACCATTCTTCCTTGCTGTAATTTTTATTCTGGAAAATAATTTTCAAAGAATTTAAGAGCAGTCTAAGCTCACTCAAGCAGTTGGGGAAAAGAAGAGGGCAGTGAAATAGTCATGCTGTGATGCCTGTGCTCTCCAGGGAGGATGTAGGTGGATGGTGAACCTACCCAGAGAATGAAGCAGAATAGGCTGATCTGATCAAAATAAAGCTTCAATACTTGGCCAGTGGTGCTAAAATGATATTTGCCCCCAGGAGAATATAGCTCTTATGGATTGAAGACCATTTTTTTGAAAACTCCTAGCTATTTTTTCCATGGATCGCATGGCAGTTGCAGGGTGGCTGAGGAAGGGTTGTCCTCCTTTGAAAGGGTTGGGTTTACTTGTTGCCTTTGCACTGTCAGTGCTGGCACAAGCCAAGACCAGCAGTCTGCAGGTCCCAGCGGGCCAGCACTGACCTTCTCCACTGAGCACCAAGCAAACCAACCTGCGTGCTCTTCACCACAGCAAATAATTATTTCATTGTTAAATCCAGGCAGCATGCTTGTTAGCTCTGCAAGGATGAGCGGTGACTACATAAGAAGGATTTAGAGAGGTTTTTTTGGTAATTAATGGTTTACCGTAGCATTTCAGCCTATTCTCTCCAATTTCAGTAGTGGTATGACCTAAATTCTATTGTGGAGAAAAAATAACGAAGGAGTTTTCCTTTACCATCTTCCTGTTAGCTAAGCACATCCTTGCACTCAGGTCTTCTAATTTGTATGGAATCATAAAAATTAGAAAGGAGAGAAACCTGTTGGTCCATCTGATCCGTCTCCTTCTAGTGAGAGATTGTTTTTTCCTTATAGACATCATTCTTTTTGTAGCCTAGCTTTATATGCCTCAGTTGATAAGACCAAGAATATTCAACAGGATATTGTTTCTGATACGTAATTTTAAAGGTGAGCATATAGATGGTCACAAGATCAAAGCCAGCGTCATTCATTTGTCTTCCAAAGGTCCCAGTACCAGCACTCTTCATTTAAATCCTAAAGTGGGTCTGAGTATAAAGTGTTTCTAGCCTATAATGCATTTAGAAGAAATTTGGTGTTGGTTTTGAAAGGAACTTAGTTGAGATGGAGACCTTGGGTCCCTCACTACATCTGCTGACGGTCCTGAAAGCTGTGACTGTTGCAGGTCAGGCACTGCAACAGAGAAGCTCCTTTTAGCACATGTTATTTAGTGATGTAATATCCTATGCAAAGGCTAGTTATTTAAGCTGTAAATGGAAGAGCCGAATTGCCCCATAAATTTGAGGCTTATTGATGTGAGTTGCTTCTAATATTCCTATAAGGAAAAACCCACTTATTGATCACTTGGGACACTGTCTTACTTCTGACATTAATTTAGGTGTAGATTAGCTTGGAATGTATTACTTTCATAAGGATCCCGAGTAGTTGGAGTCACGGAGTGAAGCCGAAGCACAAACACCAGCAGACTGTGTGGCTCGTGGCACCACCTGAAATAGCAAGCAGCACCAGTGAACTGGCACGCTTTCAGTTCAGTTTCCACTGAGAAGGCTTGTTACAACAACAAACAACAGATAGGGCTTTAATGAAATAGATCTCTTATTCGAGCTGTTCAGGGATCATCCGCAAAAGTCTCCCTCTAGGTGCTTTAGGATGAGTAAGGAGGCTTCAGCAGAGGATTCGGGCTAGTTTATGTCCAGCACTGGAATAGATGTCATGAGGGATTAACAGAGCAAGTGTGTGAAGCCAGCTATAATCTCGGTGGGAAGTATTAGCATTGCCCAGAAATGGTATCAGTGGCAGGGCGAATATCCTGAGAGAGGTCAGCAAAGGGCAGAGTGAGATTAAGCCCATCTAGCTGCATTAGCTGGAAACTGTGGCTGTGCTGGGGTGGCAGGAGTGGGGAGTGGACTGATCCTGCATTTGATCAGCCTCTGCTCAATCTTTATGACAAATGTGCTTTGCTGAAGTCCCATGAGAAATACCAATGAGCATTCACAGTGTAGCAGTGGGTGCCAGAATCCTCTTTTGTGTTCCCCGTACTGGTTCTGGTTTACTGAGGAATGAGGCAGTAACTTCGGCTTGATCCATCCTGCCCACGGCAAGGAAGGACAGATGTCCCTGAGTCCACCGCAGCATGGTGGGTGGCACATATTCACGTATTCCTATTGCCTTCTGATGCACGAGGTCTTTTGATACACTGCGTTATGGGCAGATCCACAGCTGTTACAAAACTTTAAGTGTGAACTCAGGTCTTGCGTTTTCTGTTCCGCCATCATGACTGTGTGGCTGTGCTCCTGTCAGATGCCCAGCCTAGCGTGCTATAGGAGGTAGGATCCAGAACCACAAAGGCAAAATATCTATAAACTCATTAAACTGTTGGGGCCACTATCCCATGCTGGCTCCTAACGAGGAGGTGCAAGGACCTCTGGAATGCACAGAGTGCATCCTCAGTTGGTGATAAGGGACCATTCTTGAGTTTAATATTGGTATTGTATTACTATCTAGGGATCCAGGTCAGAATGAGAGCATGGTTACAAACATGTTACAGAAAGATGGCCACTGCCTTTATGACTCAAGCCCAGAAAATGAAGGGGATTCAGAATGAAGAGGAACATGTCTGAGGTAATATTTCATTCTCAGCTTGTGTCAAAGCAATTTAGTTGTTCTCTTCCTGCTCCTCCCTTCTGTCCCCACTTCCTCAGTGGTGCTGTCTGAGGACAGAGCTTCCAGCCTTAACCCTGAATTACCTTCCTTTAGGGTTTCAAGTAAGAGGCTGGATGTTGCTTTAATGTAGGGGGTTTTGTAGTTTAATTTATTTTGGTTGGTAAAGAATATTCATCACTCATTTAATTCAGAAGGTATCTATTGATTCCTTTCTCTTCATTTGGTATTTTCTGGCATTTTATAGCATTTGCTATTGATTTATACGAAATCTGTAGTCCGAACGTCCGAAGGAGTGCTTTATTCACTTGTCATTTGCTGTTTTTCTTAACTAATAAATTTAACAGCCATGTACATCCAGTCTGTTAAGATCTCGTGGCTCTGCTTTCAAAGAGATGACAGTCTGGCACTAACAAACGAGTAATTCTTTCAGGCAGGAGCTTGGAAGTTGCAAGATAGGCAAGACAGAGAAACAAGCTCCCCCTTTGCTGGTTAGCAAGACAAAGCCAGCTCCTCTGCTCAAAGGACACTTAGGTGAAGGTAGGGAAGATGCAGCTCTGCTTCAGCCTGGGGAATCTCACACGTTGTGGGGCTCTAATGGCAACTTTGTTTATAGCTTGTCAACAGGTAATCAATTGAAGCAGCACATGCAGCAATACATAGGAGAGCAGGTACGTCTAAACTGCGCTGATCTGCCACGCTGTCAGCTTGCCAGGCGCTGTAGTTAGCTCTGCAGGGTTGCAGCAGAGCGCAGGGTCTCCATTAGGAGGGTGGTGCCTTCAGCAACCAGCATCATAAATCTCCACTGGGGATAATAGTCTAAATGGTACTTCCAGGAGAGGTCTGGGGATTTCATGAGCCCAGGTCTCACTGAAAGTCAATGGGTTTATGTCTCCTTCATCACTGGTACCTTCTAAACTATCTTCTAAGTCTGGGTTTGGGAATGAGGTGTGAGATTGTGTGAGCTCAGATATATGGGGGAAGATGCTGGAGTCCTTTGGAGCTGGGGGCAGAGGGAAGTGGGATCTGTGGAACTCCAAGTGATTAGGAGGTGCCCAAACACGCTCCTACTTGCACCGTGGGTGATTCAGTCTTGGCCATATGTACTGCACTGCACAGTATATGGGGATGGTGTTTCAAGAGACGAGGTGGCTGTAAGCACCATCCAAAAGATGTTGACTTTGCGTGGAGCCAGGGGAGGGAGAGTCCTCTGCACCAGCTTGGCCACTTGGACATTGAGTGTGTAAGTCTGAGAGTCACCCTCAATTCCTCCCACTGCCAGCAAAGGCATGTCCGCGGGGCGGTGGTTCGTCTCAGCCTGAGGTGAGTGCCTGGGCTAGTGAGATGACCTGCTCTCTGCAAGTGCATTCCTTCTCTCTCCTACATGAAGGGACCTGACTCAGGTACGGATAGGTGACATTCAGGTTCCACAAAGCAGGTGAGATGAGAGTTGTCACCAGAAACTGCCCTTGCCTCACTGTGTTAGGGACGTATCCCGAGTACAGCAGGTTTAGCAGCAGTTCCTGTGGAGTGCTCTTTCCTGTCTCTGGCCTGTTGATACAGGCTCCTGAAAGGGAGCCTGGCTGATGAATAAGCAGCACTGTGTGAATAGCTTTTATGTAGGTTGTGTAGGAGATTATGTAGCTATAGCTTGGATTTAGTTCAGGGACAACTGAAATTTTACCCTCAGTAACCACTGTATAGTTTAAAGTAGAGAGGTACATAAAATTTTTCCCTTTCATGTATTATCATGCAATGCTCCTTGATCTGGGTTGTACCATCCCTGGAGGTGTTCAAAAACTGTGTCGATATGGCACTTCAGGACATGGTTTTGCAGGCATGGTGGTGATGGGTTGATGGTTGGACTTGATGATCTTAGAGGTCTTTTCCAACTTTAATGATTCTATGTTCTCTATGATATCTTTTAACATGTCTAGAGGTAAAGATGACTTTAATCTTAAAAAAGAATAATGCTCCAGCCATCTTGGGATGCGGTGATTTGGAATTGGAATCAGTCTAAACTATGCATGCATCACATAGAATTTCAACACTTTTTTGGAGTATCCGAACAGTAGAAGGGTATTTCTCAGTTAAAGCTATATGGATTGAGAGCTGGGGTAATTTGAATCATTAATTACTCCAGTGTCTGATGGCAATGATTTGATTAAAGCCAGGGAGCATGCCTGACATCTATGACAGTCATAAATATGGGTAAGGTAGATAGCAACTTGATAATGAATGTTTTAGATACAGGCCAGTCCATACAGCTGATTGGTGGTGGCATTAAGGATGTCAGTATCAAACAAAGAGTGAACACAGGCATCTAAAAAGCTTTGTGGCTTAACCTTAGAATGTGTTGCATAGTTCAATGAAAATATGTGCAGATCAATTTTAAAATTAATAAAACGGCTATTTTAAATTTACTTTTTAAAAAAATTAATTATATTATATATGCACTATGCTGGCAATGTAGCATTGATTTCAGCAGATGCCATGTACAGAACACATTATTCTTAGTCCACATTGACATTTACAAAAAAAATGCTCCAAAGAAACCGTTATTATGGATGATGTCAATGCCTATTCCATTTAATTCATCAAAGTCATCCAAATCTGCAGTATTCACCTTAAAATACATTCAGATATTGTGCATTTGAGATATTTACTCTAGTGGCATAGAAGACTAAGATGGGTAGTGTGAATGTATGTACAGGATGATGCTGGAAATATGCCATAAATTTCCAAGACTGAGTTTCAGGTAAATAGCACAACAGACATGCAAAATAGGTAGAGAGTTTTGGGAAGGGAATTGGTGCTCTGTAACCACAAATGAAGCTACTTATGATAAAAAGCATTCTGGCACTTACCGTATCTACTATGTACAAAATACTCTGGGAACACCAAGCTTTCTGCTGTATCTTTTTCGCTCTATCTCATACACAATATATACTTTTCTTTTCTTTTTTAATGCATTGTAATAAGTTTATTAGTTTAATCTTATAGATCTCCGGATTGTAATTGCCTTGATGTCTGGGAATTCATAGGCTGTCTGGAAAGGGCAGGTGTGGCCCCTAATTTAGGAATCTTCATTAGAAATCATCTCTGTGTGGTAAGAATGGAAGATTCTGTCTTCCAGGTATCCTTCCCTGCTAAGCAGTTCGATAGGAATCAATGTCAAAAGGTAGTGACTGAGGCACCCTCCACATTGCCATCGCCTCAAGAAAAGCTAAGCTAAGAGTTATGAATTGTGTTATTGTTTCCTTGCACCCACCTCATTTACTACTGTGATTGGAAATTCTGATGATAGAAGGAAAATCTAGCCTGATAACTACAGATTTGAAGGCAAGACTGCATCTCCAACATTCTCAATATGGTGACCTGCAGTGTTCAACACTTTTAGTGTGACTTGAATCCTATAACACCTCTTTGTAATCAAACCCATATAGAGGTTTGCCTTGTACTTGTATGGTTGTAGCAGAACACAAATAAAGTATGCTTCAGAAATGGATTTTCAATTAATTTGAAGAAGTACAAGACAAAAGCTTTATAAACACAAATAGTCAAAGACATAATCACAAATATTTAACTTTTAAAAAAATACGTTTTATTCTAAAAATATTTCTCTAGTAAACTGTTTTTACATCGCAAGTCATAAAAAATTCAGAATGATGAGACAGATGGCATCACTGATTTAAGTAGTTATCATAATATCCAATCTGGAGAATAAAACGATTGTTGAAAGTGGCTAAGGACCCTTTTTTTCCCCACAGAGAAGTAAGCATTGGCTTTGCAGCTATCCACAGCATCTCTGTGTTAGTTTTCACATCTCCGTTACGTCAACAGCAAAATCTAATACGAAAAATCTTTAAAATTAAGCATACTTGATTCCAGACTGCAATAAACTAGTTTCCTAAGAGAAAGAAAGCAAAAATGTAGGTCTGTGACTTACTCTTAGAAGTCTATTGGCTTGTAGTGTGATATATGGATTGTATTAAGAAGCTCGGTTGCATTTGGTTTTACAGTGTCAGCTGTCTAGATTGTAGACAAATATGTTTATAAACAGGATTATTGACTCACTATATCATGCAATAATTTGAGATCTTTTCCCCATTTGGACTCAGTCTAACAGCTGTCTCTTCCATTAAGACTGGTTCAGTCCTTCCCCTTACACATGTGGTATAACACGTGTTTTGGAAAGATGAGAAATTTCTCCTTACAACTCAACCTCTTTTATAACTAAAGAAAGAAGAAAAAAAAAAAAAAAGGAAGGGGAAGGTAACCCTGACAGCATTCAGGTTTTTTTATTTTTGTAGGCACTGAAGAGTTGCGTTATCAGTTTTGAAGAATACGTTGAGAGAGAAGAGTTATTGGTAAGAATGACTTTCTCCTTGTCTTAGACTCCTGGATTTGTACAAATAAGGTCCCAGCAGCTAAATTTTCCTGTTCTAAGTACAGTTTTGACAAGGTATTGAGCCAACAATCTATTCAAGATCGTCTGTAGTTTTGGCACAGGGCTTTAAATAACTACAGAATTGACATGCCACCTTAGATGTATTATAAAAACCCCAGAGATTCTCATATGAGAAATCAATAGCCATTGCATTTAAGTAGGTACATAGCAGAATTATCTACATACTGTATTTTCACAGGCAGATTGTTCTCCTTTTCTCATATGGCTGGCAACTTGGATATAAGAAGGCATAAATAGTAAAGATCATAATAAACTACAAATCTGAAAAGCCCACCAATCACATCCAAATCACAGAAGTTTATGATTTCTAGCTCTTACGTAGAATTCCTGTGTTACTGACGTTTGCTAACTAAACTATGTGATCTGAGTAACTAATGTACTAATTGTGTATCTACCTGTTGCTATCACCGAGGTTGAATCCCAGTTTGTCCACCCAAATCTGTGTGTCAAAGCACACAGAATAATTACTACAGAAAATTAATCATGTTTTACTGTTAGTTTTCCTCTTTCGAAGATCACATTACATATTCCAGTATCATTAAAGAGCTTAGACTCTTATGTAGTTGCAAAAACTGCCAACCTAATTTTGATAGTGGATAAAAGGTTCTGAAACATAGGAATATTCTTAACTGCCAGGTAACAAAAAGATTGTTCTAAAGGTGTTCTTAAAAATAAAGAAGATATATAATATTTTCTGCTAGCAATGCTTTTCCAGTGCTTTTCCAGAGTGTAGGTTTGTACTGGGGGGTTTAAATTCAAATCTCAGGAAAGGTTCACTAATTCATTGGTTATCAGGCCAGAAAGGATCATTAGATTACTCTAACCTTCCCTACGGTATAATATTTCATGCAATTGCTCTTGATTTGAACTCCGTAACTTGTGTTTGTCTACAGTGTAATTTTCAGAAATTTGCCTTGGAGATTGTGGTTACAGATCATATCTAAGAATACAAAGCTCTCATTACTTGCAAAAACTTTTGAACGACTTCCTGAAGTGCCCTTCTCAGTAACTGAAAATCTTTGAAGCTTCTTGTCTATTTATAGAATAGATCAATGTTAAGAGAGAGAAATGACCAGTTGCTACTAAGGATCCTGGAAGAAATTGCACACCGCTGTGGTAAACAGCCTTAGATTAACAGAAAATTACTGTACTTCTGCATACGCTAATAAATTTACTGCTTTAAAACGTGTTTCTGCAGTTTTTGTGGCACAAATGTTTTTTTTGCAGTGCAACGATTAGTTTTATCAATATTTCATTCGATCAAGATAATGTAGCTGTAGTTTAAACATACATGCATCTTTAAATGTATATTTCAAGTATTTTGATCAATTCTAGTCATATATGGATATACCAGTGTTTTGGTTTCGGCTGCCGCCGGCAACAAAAGCGCCACGCGGCCGCCCCTCCCTCCGCCGGCATGCGGAGGAGAATGAAAAGAAAGAGGC
>Ga0181612_168197_pt1 | contig 12634 bp, 8 predicted proteins | sample HoacroProtozoa21_FD_119630 | JGI IMG/M metagenome (GOLD analysis project Ga0181612, IMG submission 119630) | Hoatzin crop microbial communities from Cojedes, Venezuel. Combined Assembly of Gp0051906, Gp0051904, Gp0051908 | reverse complement strand
AGTTATGAGATAGCTTCATCTGGAGAAGCAAATTCGCTGTTAGCATAATCTGATGTTTCTCCACTGTTGTTGGATAAGTAAGACCATTTATGCTCCGCCTAATTTGGTCCATAACTGATATGATTATCACCTGACTTTTGCTTATGAAAACTTGGAGAAAGTCTTTCAGTACCAATGAAGTTACAGCCGTGTGAAAACAATATAGAGGGGTGGAGTATCACTGTATTGATACTGATGGAGGCAGAGGTCAAGAGCTGGTGGAGAAGCAATGGGCAGAGAGCTTTTCTGTTCTTAAGGAGTGCTCCAACTGGGATGTGCAGCCAAGGTGGTTCCTGGTTGCCATCAGAACTACATACAGGCACCAGAAACTAAGTAAAGAGTCTAGGCAGAACTGTGCTGCAGGTGTTGTGTGGGTTGGACTGAATTAAGAACATCACCAGAATGAATTTAGCTGACCCATGGAATGTTGCTGTGAGAGCAAACAGCACGGCAGCTTGACTCATCGTTATTTGGGTTGGACTATAGGGGAGGGCAGAAGCACAGTTCATGCAGTTCTGTTCATTATGCCAGCAATGTGTATTGTTTGCCATACGGTTTCAAAAGCAGGGTTCAGCTGGTGTATCACAGTGAGGAGACCACAGTGTCCTAACATGAGGTGGCACAGGAGGAGTTCTGCTAGGGATGTTCCAGTGCTCATCATAACCACCTGATAGTTGTGCTGGTCTCCTATAGTTTCTTTGGCGTCATTGTTGTTTACTTGACTGACAGCACCTGCCAAGGGCACTACTCCTACAAATATCATGGCTTTTAGTGTGTCCAGTGGTAGTCTGCTGTGGTTCTCAGGACCAATGCATCCAGTCAGTTAGGACTAACACTCTTTCAGAAGCCCAGGCTGTTACCTTCCTAGTTAATGTTTACTTCTTTGTCCTCCTGCTAGACATTGTATCCCTGCTGTTTTCTGTCAGTCAGTGACTACAGTTTTTTCTACATTGTACACGATACCCTCTCTTCTGTTGGGTACTGGTATAGTGCAATAAATCAACTTGGGTCTGCAGCTTAGTGGCTCGTAGGTAGGGCTGTTGTCCATCAGTGGGGCTGTGCTACTGCCACAAGCAGAACTGTTTGTATCCTTGCTAAAATAGTGAGAGGGCACTACAACATCCTTGTAAGGCTTTTTCCTATTCTTCTTTTCCCTCAGTTTTCCCTTATTTTTCTCTCCTCTTAACACTGTTGAGGATGTTGGATGACTGGAAACAATGAGGGCTGCCTTTCTTCTTTCTTGCCTTCTTTCTTTTCCCTTACCAGTTCTTCTTTATGTGCCATGAGAAGCCCAAATTATCAAATAAAAAATATCATGCATTGCATGTATTTTGACATGTATATGCTGTCAACTATTTAATACGGAAGGGAAGTAGTTTTTCAGGATTCAGCTGAAACAAACCTTTGTTTGCCTGCAACTGCTCAGTTTCCTTCAGTCTGTAGCTATTTGATTAGACCGTTTTTAGTCCACGTGCCGTAAATGACCAGTTTGGTGCTCCACATTCAAGTATATTTGGCCGACTCTTATTCTGAATTGTAATGAAAATATAATGTTTTTCCCATACTATGAAAATTAGCTTCTTATGTTAAGTGGTATTTGTTGTTATTTTACTTCATCTCATCTCAGTCAGGGCCCTCCCCCGTGCCTGCCCATGTGCCAGCTCACCAAAGCAGGTGTTTCTGCAATGTTGACTGCTGTGGCTTGCTTTGGCTGTGAGAACCTGAAAAGGAACATCTCTTGGGTGGGTTTTTTTTTTCCTTTTCTTTTGTTCTGGCTACTCTGAATGCCTGAGTACAGTCTGCCTCATCATCAGGATATTTTATCTTGGTCTTGACAAGACACATCTTCTGTGCTATTGCAAAGATTTTCTTTGGGGGATGCAGTGAGAAAATCCAACCATCTCAGTGAGTAGATGGGGCTGTCAAGTTGGAAGTTCCAGGTATGCTGCAGATGCAGTAGGAGACCGCCAGGTGGGGGAAGAAAGAGGCTCCCTTTTCCTTGCACATCTGTATAACGCAACCATGCACATAAACACAGCGGGCTGTTTTTTAAAGCTCTTTCTGAATAGTGGCACTGTGTATGGGCCATGAATCTCAGGACCTCAGACAGTTTGGGCTTTAGAAATTTAACAATAGATATGTTTAAAAGGCAGTACGCCCCGATGTGATGCTAAACTGAAAGTAGGGAGCAATTTCTGAAAAACAGCTGCTTTCAGGAGAAACTGAAGCAGTGGAGAGGAGCCAAGGTTTTGCATGAGAACAAACATGATAAAATTGTGGTCTGAGAAGACATAGTGACTGTGCTTTCCTGTTGTTGCTGTTTTTTCAGTTAGAAAATAAACGGCCAGTGACAAGTGCCTGCTATCCGTGGTTACTTGTGCAGCAGCGTGTTTTAGGGTTGCTCAATGATAATGCTCTGGAGAAGAGAGCAACTTATGGAGGGAGACCGATAGCTGCTCTCCCATGAATCACAGGGGTCAGGCCATGCACCGCAGGCCCCTCCTGCCCACCCACCTCTTCCCTTTCTTAAGCAAAACCACTCTGGGCTCCCTGTCACCATGAGTTAGCCAAGGCGAAGTTTTCTCACCTGGTGCGCTTTTCTTAAAGTTGTGTTACTGCTCGGAGACCCATCCTGGGCAGGAATGCCCCTGTTCCTCCACAGGCAGGCCTGCCTGCCCTCTGCCTGCCTGCCTGCGGGGACCCCCGGTGCCCCAGGAGTGCAGCCAGACCCCTTCCCTCCTGGGACAGCACTGCTGTGTATCAATAGCCCACAGAAATACATGCCTGGCAGTACACGGGGCAGAGCTAATGAGCAACGTACGTTTTCCTGTTCCACACCCATGTGCCTCCCACCTTTTTTAGTTTGCCCAAAGTGGATCCAGCCCAGCTAACTGTCTTCACACAGTCAAAAATAATTCAGGGATGAATAAACTGATCAGTTGGCTGCAAGCCGGGACGCTGTGCCCTCACCCACAGCATCTATAGCATTGTCTACTGCTGGAACTGCAACACCACCATTAAGGCAATGTGGAAAGACTGGGGTGAAACTCTGAGGAAAGATTAACCAAAGCGCTGTGTCCTGGGATGCTGTTTACTTCCCATCATTCATGCTTTAGCTAATATATTTGATCGGAGTTGAAAATTTGATTATTGACAGCTGTGGGTGCCATCAGTCTCATGTGCCCAATTTGAGAGTTTCCAGTGGGCTTCTCAGAGAAGGTCCAAGCAGAGGATTTCTGCAGCAATTTCTGAAAGGCTAAGCTGGGCACAGCTGAAAAGCAGGCCCCCCGTCGCCTGTTCCAAAACTGTTGACCCAGCCATCTCTACCCATTGCAAAGGTACACGAGGGAAACCTTCCAGTCTTCCTAATTTTTTCAATGTCTAGTAGATTCTTCTTAATATTAGAAGAGGAAATTCAGACAATATCTCTGGACAATTGCAGCACTTCATGGATAGTTAAAATTTAATATCTTATCCTGCCATTTGTGGTGTGACACCGATACCCATGGGTATACTCCTGCTATGTCTTATTGCTTGATTATATTAGCTATGAATCAGCCAAAAGAAGCAGCAGAATGGACGTAGAATTAATTCTTGATTTAGATAAATGGCTAGAGAAAAGAAAAAGGTAAGTGCTCAGCTGTTTCTAAGGCAAGCTGGCTGCGCATGGACGAAATAAAGGGCAGAGACTTCTAAGTGACAATTAAAAGTGAGTTAAATGAGGCTACTATGCTAGATTTCCAAAGTTAGATCTTATTGCTTGCCTGTCAAGTATATTTCAAACTGCAGATTTCTTCGCATAGCTAAGTATCATAGTCTGGATGTACAAATATTATTTATTGTGTAATATACTGACTATACAAGACAAAATTTAAGATCTCTTGCTACTCAGTGCTATGGTATGTTATTCTTCCACAGCATTGCTTAGTCTTCATTTCCAAGTTTCATTAACAGGAGAAAGGAGAATACACATTGTTCTGGAGGCTGGATAATAAAAAGGTTTTCCATTTGCTAGAGAATGTGTCAAGTTGAGATACATATTCAGAAAGAAGGAGAAAAAAGAAAAGATCTATTTTTGCTAAGAACAGTGGAGTACATGCAATGCCACCTGCGGAAAGGAAGGAGTATAATGATCACATTAAAAGGAATCTAAAATATGGCTTAGAAATCCCACAACCCCATACATGACTGAAATTTTAATGTGCCCAAAGGAATATCCTAACCTCCTATCACACTGTAAGCTCTCTTTATTGTGCTTTTCTCTATGTATGCCTTTCATTGCTGCATCATGCCACAGCTTCAACATGGCACTCTGGATGCCCATGCCCAGGAAAGATGGTGCAGCAAAGCTTGGTGAGGGATCATACTCCAGTCTGTCACATCATAGATGCATGCTCTAACCTTTAACTTTTCAAATTGCAGGTGGGTAACTGGTAAATTTGGGCTTTCTGAAGTGTGGAACTCATGTTTCTTAGACAAACAAGGAGGTGCGTCGCCAACTTCATGTGAGCTGAGTGGGAAGTGGGCTAGGACTCAAGTAGTTTGAATAAGAGCATTCTGTTTTGACTCATCCTGCTTATTAAACACACAAATATCATTCGTTAGACCTGATATGGAGGCCCTACAGCACCCTAACTGCATATATGATCACCTTAAACTTTCTGACCGAAAGTATTTCTCCCAGGACCCTCAGCTTCCCTGACTGCCCTGCTGAGGGAATTTCTCCTGCTTCATTAGTGCCCAGGGCAGAGCTAAAGAGCAATGTCTGCCCCACTGTGACAGCAGAGCCTCCACGGCTTAATGCAGAGCTTCAATGCTTGCTAATGCTTGGGCAGGTCATGAGAGAGGTTGTGCTTCTCTCTTACAAGAGAGAAAAAAAGCTGTGCTTTTGTGCAAGCCTTTCCATTTTAAACAGGACACCAGACCCAAATATTGTCCTCCTTAACAAATGGGGAATTTGATATGGACTTCATTTCTTTCAGAAAAAATGGCAACTGCAGGAAACGTACGCTTGCTGAGGTCCAGAGCCACCTGTGAGCCCTTCAGAGCACACGTTTGCAGTGCAAGTTATCATTACATTAATATTTTCTGTACTTAGGGTATAAATGATATCTCTGAAGGCCAATTGCTATGTAAACAAAAGTAAAAATGTATAATTTTCAAGTTGGTTGAAGTTGAGATAATGTGTCTAACAAAGTGATCACTTGCACATGAAGCCTAACAACCTGGCCTTCAATGTTAGGGGTTATAAACTGTGAAAAAAGCACTGGCTCTGTGCTAGCCACCAACATGAGTGCACCCTTGCTGTCCATTGAAATCCATCCCTGAACTGCCCTGAGGGTGCCTTAGAGAAAAGCAACATTTTTTCATTGTGTGAACTACACATAACACGTATTACAATCATTTTCTCCACAGTATGAAGTTAATAGCATTTTTTCCTACATATAGTTGTATTTTTTAAAGTGAAATTTTCAAACCGTATTTTGGTCTATTGGAATATTTCAGCTAAGAGTTATGTTTTCCTCTATATATAGTTGTTTGTTTTTTTTCTTTTCTGGTCCCAGTGTGAACAGACATTCATGTTGGTCTTTTTAATAATGAGATTTGAACTGTGAAACATGGGAAAATAAATTGGATTTATATAGTGTACATTTATAAATGCCCACACAAATATATATTATATTTGATGTCAAGCAGAGAGACATGACCAAACAAATCAGGAGATTGTAAAAGACTGGGGAAAAAACCCCACAACATTAGCAGGGAGATTATATTAGCGTAAGGGAGAGAACTGGATAAGTAACCATCCAAAAAGCAGAACGGAGTTCTATTAACAGCACATAAAATATTTGTTCATGTCTTCAGGGCTTTGAGTACAGAACTTCAAAGCAGCTGCACTGACAGTAACTGATAGTGGGGAAGGCAGGTAAGCTGAGGGGTAAAAAAGTGGACAGAAGTGGGGAACTGGTGATATTTTAGCTGACAAAAGCCCAGGGATGTTTATGTGATCTTCTCAGAACAGTGTCCCTGTGCAACACTAAGGGGATGGTTGTAGGAAGATGGGAGCATCGATGGCCAGGTTTATTAATAAACTCTTTTGTGATCACTCATCAAGTATGTATGGCTTTTGGAAACCGTTTCAAAGCATGCGGTCTCATAGTGGTAAATTACCAAAGGAGAGCTGCAGTATGCAGTAGGACTCAAAAGTAAATCTTCATCCTGCAGACTTCATTCCTCCTCCAGGGCAGAGCATATGACAGGAGAAGCTTTTCAGGGACTGTGTGCGCATCTTTCTTTAGGCATGCTTTAACGTGTGTGTTTCATCCTAAAGTGCTGAATAAATGAAACTGCGTGTAGGAAAACTGACCTCCCGGATAAAGGCAAGGAGCCATGGAGAAAAACCCTATTCCTTCAAAATTATTGAGGATCAAATGTAGATCTCTTTCTTTATGTTAGATAATGCCTTTCCGTTCTCTGAGCAGTCGTGATAGAATCAGTGTTTCCAAATGGAAGTCACAGGGCCGAGCATGGCAATGGTGTCAGTAACCTGATTGAATCTGGCTCCCATACATTTAAATATAATATAGTTTGGAAGCACACGCTTGATTTAGAATACAAAACATTTCTGTTGAGCTAAATGGTGAGGTTCAACTAACCATCAATGATAGAAAAGGCTCTACGTATTCTTGCATTTCCCTCCTTTTTGCATTTCACACTCTTCACTGTTTTCCACATTTCTTTTACATTTTTAAGTCTGTGCATATGAACGTACAATGAATTGCTGTATAGTGTTTTGCTGTATGTGTATTTTAAGAACTTAAATAATATGTTGTGGTACTCTGATGCATTTTCTGAGCTGTCTCTAACACCTCTGGGAATTCATCTTGCACTTCTGTGAAAGAGATTTACTGTTCCTGCCAGGATCTCTGAGGAAAAGAGCTGATCCCATTTTAAAGCAGTTTCTTCACACAGTGATTAAAGCTCTAAGGAATTGCAGAGCCGATAAAAGGATCTCCTCCTTCCTCTTTGCAATGCCAGACAGTGATATTTTATTTGGTGTCACATCTAAGACAAAATTATGCTGCGACGGTGTATTATAATAAAATAATTGAGTTTGTCAAATTTGTTTTGCAAGTGCAGTTTTCCCCCAGTCTCCTGATTTGTTTTTCTCTCCTGTATGTAGAAATTGGAGTACAACAATACTAGAACATAAACTGCTATTGTTTGGTGGGTATTGTGATAACTCACATGCAACAAAGATTAAAATAGCCTGACATGACAGCTTTGCTCCTGTTGTCTGGTTATGCTGTACGTACTGGCGTTAAAGATTTTATACAGGGAGGACAGCTACTGAAGATTCATTGGTATGCGTAAATAGGGGTCCCTTGGTGCCGTCTTTGGAGGAGTTACACCAACTCTTCCTCAATCGCTGAAGAAGACGCAGGAGCTAGGCGGGCTGGAAGGTCCCGTCCTGTGTTGCAGCCTGGCTAGATGAATTCTCCTATGGTTCTCATTGTGCATGACCAGACACTTTCTCTCCTATCTGTTATTGTAGTGCTCCCCAGTGCTGTTCAATAGCTGCAAGGTATCACATTAGAGATGGTTAATATGAAGGGATTTTAGTAAGGTGAAGTCATTAATGCCTATTTATGTTTCCATGTGCTGTTGCTGGAAGTATTTTGTGTTTCAGCAGATTAAAAAATGTTACACTTGCAAACTGGGAAGCTACGTGAGCCTTACCAATAGGGTGACCCAGCGGTACGAAAAGGAGAAGAGGTGTGCATGCTGGTCAAGTGCCACAGGGGATGGGAGACCTGGAGCTTCCCGGGGCACGGACCGGAGGATGTTGATGAAAGAGGGATTTCAAACAGGCCAGAATGGCAGGCCAGGCTGTGAGTCCCGCAGCCACATCCACCCCCTGGGAGCTGGGCCAGGGCTCAGCCAGGTGTTTGATGTGGTGAAGGTGGCTCAGAAAAGACCTGAAAGGAAGACTGGAAAATTTTAAAGGGAGAGATTTGATTAATGTAATCCTAACTTCTGCCTAGACTTCACTAGCTGCAGAAATTAATAGTCTAAATGCAGAAGATGTTAGTAGAATTCTGTGGGAGCTTGCAATAACATTCAAAGAGGAAAAAAAGGAAGAAGGTTTTTTTCTTAATTCATTGTTGTATCTGATATGTGCTGGAAGGGAGAAGCCATAGAGAGAAAAGAGGATAACTTACCTAGGGGCTATCTCTAAGTAGAGACCTAGACAGCAGGAACTAGATGGTGGGGAAATCTTTGCTTGGACAAGATCTAAGAGCAGGTGAATCAAGGTAAATGCAGACTAGACCTTGGACATGTCTTTTGAACAGTGATCAGGATACTGATACAGTTTGTGGAGGTTCTAGATTACTATCACTGGAAAGTTGAAAGTCAGAACTGGATTTTTTTTTTTCTTCAAGATTAGAACAGCTGTGTATCTAATATCGTATTTTTACATAGTATTATGTCCTTGTGTTGTGGTTTAACCTGGCAGACAGCAACTAAGCACTAGACAGACCCTTGCTCACCCCTCCCCTTCCCCACCAGTGGGATGGGGAGTTTGAACTTTTCTGTGAGTTTGGTCTATTTTGGGGAATTCTGCAAAATTCACAAAATCTGTGAGTTCTGCAGTCACTGCTTGGGGACTCCTGTGAATTGGTCATCAGGTGGTGAGAAAAATTACATTGTGTGTTGTTTGTTTTGCATATTCATTTGTAGTAGTATTTCCTTTGTTGTCTTATTAAATTGTCGTTATCTCATCCCACGAGTTTCCCCTTTTGTCCATTTCTCCTCCCCATCCCACTAGGGGCGAAGGGAAAGGATGCGTGAGCAGCTGTCTAGTGCTTAGTTGCCAGCTGCCGGGTTAAACCATGACGTCTTGGTACAGATGCATCTATTCAGCTTTTGCTGAAACCTTTGTATTTCTTTTTAGGAATCTTGTATACTTCAAAAATGAGTCACTTTTCCTAATTACTTGTAATTAATACTTCTGGTGAGCGAGTGACATGTCTGATTATTTTTTTGTTTCTTTGCTTGCTTCTTTTTCCAGAGATGTTTAGGAGAGATGTAATGCATTCATTAGCAAGAAGTTAACACTTATTTAACGTAATTACCATCCTTTTTCCTAAGTGGAAAGATTCCCTTTTCAGACCAGAAAGACGTGCTTTGATGAGCAGGTCACAACGTGGGATAACTGACTTTGGTGAGGCAAGAGAAGGGTGCTGAGAACTGCCTGAGGAGGGGGATGCTAGAGGTTAGCATCAACCAGAGAGAAAACCGGGTGGGGTGGGGGAACGGACAGATGGGAAGGGATGGGACACTATATGCAAATATGTCTTTCTGTTAAACATTAAAATATCAAAGGCATAATCATCCAGTAAAATCATTACCTGTCACCAAGAGCAAAAGGAAAATTCCTTCTTTGGCTCACTGAAATATTGCTGCATTCCACACAAATAGCTGCTTTTGCTTCCTGAAAGGAGAGGGCTTTATGGCTGTGAAGGATTCATAATGTGCAGGGAGCGTTTTTGTTTCATTTGCTAATTCTTAGGAGTTGTCAACTGGCAATTTCCTCAAAATTCTGTTCACTTTTTCTAAGGTGGACTGAAGAATCTATTTGAAAAGCTAAACAAAGTCAAAGAACCTAGACTCCATTCAAATCACACTTACAAAGTCCAGCTGGGTTATAGGCTTTGTACATGCAGGTGGGTTTCTCTCATTGATACTGACAATTTATCCAGGATGTGGTTAATCAGTTATCTTTTCCACTGTCACTTCATGTTTGCTTTTAGAGATAGACCCAATGTCAAGGAGATAAAGAAAGGCAGGAAAGCATTGCTTGTCTTTAGAAAATGTGGGTCATAGCCCCTTCCATAACGATGCTCATGAAGTGGAGGGTAAAGTTCCTGAACTGAAACACGGGATGGAGCAGATAACAGGGCAGGGGTATGCCCGTTCCGGCTTCATCCTCCCCTGGTGCTGGAGATTTTACTGAAAGTGATGAGGCACGGATCATTGAGCTGAGTCCCCGTTTCATCACGCCTATTTTAATAGCCTTTCATAATGTTTGTTGCCTTAATTTTCAACACCTTTTCCTAGGGTAAATAAAGATTTAACGTTTGTTGAAGTTGTCCTGCAAATGCATGTGTTTTTGTTATCTTTGTTCAGCTCGAGTCTGACCAAAGAAGCATGCTTATTGCAAACGGAGGACAAAATGTAACAGGAAGTAATGGCTGAGGAAGGCCTATCAGCCCAGGCTGCAGTGACAAATTCTTTGTATGCCTATCTAGCCTTTCAAAAAGCTGAGAGTGTTAAGAGGGGAAATTTGCTTCCTGGAACTGCTGAAATCAGGAATAGAAATAATTCTAATTACATTTCAAATGATAGCATTATAAGACTAGCACGGGTGCCCTTTGGTTCATTTCCTCTCTGTTTTTTTCACCATTTGCTGCTAGCCTTGTATAGCCTTGTAGCAGGCACAGTGCTTAAAAAAAAATGTGAGAATAAAGAAGCTTTTTTCTTTTCTCTTTCCATCAGCTAAACTTCCCATAGAAGCTGAACAACATCCTCTTTATCAAGATTATGGGTTTGCACATCTTGGCATGCTATTTCTTTCCTTTAGTGCATGCCAGTAAGCTGAACTAACAGCGAAGACAGTAGAGAATAAGGCATGTATGGGGCCATGCTTGCTTACATCAAGAGCATTTATTTGCATGAGTAAGGCAAGTGGGATATAACTTGCGCTTTGAACTATGAACAACACGTATCCATGTTTCAAAAGATGACATATCTGTAACATTCTGCTTTCCACTTGAAGAAATTGATCTTATTCATAGATACCCGAACAAAAAAAAAAACACGTCTGTCAGTCTTTTGAGCCATTTTAGATGCCTAGCTCTGCATCTTACCCATGGTGTAGCCTTGGCTTGCATTGGCTGAGGAGTGTAGTGCTTAGACCTAGCAGTTATAGAAATACGGACTGATAGGCCTGTGCATTATTCATGCTGAATACATATTGCTGAAGTATGAGAAGGCTTTTATGGAAAAGGCTGCTGAGAAACAAAGCATTTTCTGCTAACAGCCTGAGTGGTTTTTAATTCCCGCTGACTTACACAGGAGGATACGGCAAGCAGTCCCGTGACATCAAGCACTGTGTTTGGTTCTAGTACGTTGAATCACTCAAGCTTCAGTGTGAAAAGCCACAACAAGGCAAGTTGTGGCTTGGTAGGTTTGAACTGGCCATTAAGGAATACTTCTTCTCCAGGAGGGTACTGTAGTACAGGAACAGGTTATCCAGAGAAGTTGTGGGATCTCCATCCATGGAGGTTTTTAAGTCTAGGATAAGCAAAGCCAAGGCTGATCTCATCCCCTGTTACTGGTAGTCTCGTGAGCAGGAGATTGGACTAGGTGACCTCCAGAGTTCGCTTTGAATCAACATTTCTATGATTCTGTGGCTTTCTCAATAAAAATATATAAACTGTGCTCTCAATTTCACGATACGCTTTCTCAAAGATCAAAGTATAATCCAGTATTTTTACAGGAAAAAAGTAAACCAGAATCAACACACATTTTTGTTTGATAAAGTGCCAGCCTTTTTAATAGTGAATATAAAGTCTATTCCCTTGGGTCACTAAAGAACAATACAACAGTTATTTCAGTGAAGCAATAGGGAGAATGATTTTAGTTTGAATCCAGTTGTTGTTACAATGAAATTCAAAAAGCAGTGTGGGCTGTAATAAGGAGCTAAAACCCTGTGGTTCAATAGTCAGTATTGATTTCTCTTATTGATTTCATGAAACTCAAGATTTCATTCTATGGCATGAAGAGCCTCACAAGGACTTTCCAGGATTTCGTTTCCCTGGAAGTCTTTCTCTGATGGCTCAAACAGTATTTTTAAATGAATTATGCTGTTTCTTTGTGCAAAGATGATTTTTTTTCCATTTGTAATACATTTAAAGTATAGACTTCTTGTACATTCGCGTACAAAACCTCTGGTGTGCCAAAAGAAAATTAGTCTTTTATTACCAGGACAGATCAATTAGACTCATGTAGCTCTAATAAGCTTTCTCACAGTTATGACATTCTTCACCTGCTGTGGGAAATTATTAAAAAAGTGTTATTCTTCCCCATCTTGAAAAACTTCAAAGTCTGAGCTATAGAAGCACAGTCCCCACGGATCAGCTTAGCGAAGTATTGATCCCTATGCAAATTTTGTTTTGGAAAACAATATTCAGTCCATATAGTGAAAGATCAGAGCAGACAGATAACAGTGAAACAAAATTTAATTGAACTACAGTGAAGTTTTCTAGGGGTTGAAATTGCACTGATACCTGATGGAGCTGAAAAGTGCCACTGGCCTCAGCATTACTTGCAATTGTATAAATTTCTCTGAGTGCAAATATTCTCTAGGTATTTCTCTGGTCTTCTTTGGGTACCTCTTTTAGTTTTTCTGAAAAGTGTTCAACAAGGGCAAGTGCAGGGTGCTGCACCTGGGGAGGAACAACCCAATGCACCAGTACAGGCTCTGGGCTGACCTACTGGAGAGCAGCTCTGCAGAGAGGGACCTCGATGT
>Ga0181612_128058_pt1 | contig 12635 bp, 10 predicted proteins | sample HoacroProtozoa21_FD_119630 | JGI IMG/M metagenome (GOLD analysis project Ga0181612, IMG submission 119630) | Hoatzin crop microbial communities from Cojedes, Venezuel. Combined Assembly of Gp0051906, Gp0051904, Gp0051908 | reverse complement strand
TTTCCTGTTATGTTTGTCAAAACAGAAATATGACATAGCTTTTTAAAGTGAACCACACAACACTTAAGGATATAGATCACAACAGTGAAGCTGTTTTTCTCCTCCTTCTCCACTGAGCCTAATATTTGATTACTGTTAGTCAAATCAAGCTTTCAGGCAAATAATCTCCATTTTTTAAGTTAATGAGATGTGGTCATGTTGACAACAGCTTGCAGAAACTTTTAATTCCAATTCCTGCAGGCTGTGCTGGCCTCTTTTACAGCAACCACTGTATGAATGAGTCAAATTTGCCAAAATGGCTTATGTAGACAAGTGCACACTTTAAAGAGGCACTAATTAAAAATACCCACTGGTATCATAATTTAAATACCATGAAAATAAACTGTAAAAGAAGCTCAGCTACAATCTTATGGCTTTCCTTAGAGCTCGTTTACTATAACTAGATGATGTTTTATTGCAGATGTATTCCTAACTAAAAACAATTTTTCGTCTTGGAGGAATTCAAGATTTTGATATAATTAAACAATTTATGTTAATATTTGTTTCACATAAGCTATTAAGCAAGCCCCCCAGAACAAGTGCTAATTGAGAAAGATGCAAAGAAGTAGAGTGCTGAAGTCAGCAGCAAATTTATACTGTTGATTTACTGCTCTATCTGCAACTTCCCCCCTCATTACAGCTCTCTTTCTCCCTCTCATTCTCTGCTATAAGGCTCCCAGCTGTACTGAATCCCATTAAAACACTTTCCTTGGATGCTATTATCTACTGCTTTCCTTAAAAAAGGAAGAGGAGGAAAAGGGAGAAGGAGAGGTGGAGCTTGGTACTATTCTCGATGCACTTCCCTGGCCGCAACTTCTCCAAAATCCCTTTTGTCTTTCTGATTTTTTGGCAAGGAATGCGAGCGGCACAGCTGTAGTGTAACAAAAGCAGACATGAGACCAAAAATAAAGTGTAGAAAAAAAAAAAAGTTGGCACTGAGAGGGTTAAACCTATTTAAGGGGTTAAATATGCAATTACCGCTGACTAAAACCAGAGAGACATATAGATAAATAGAAGAAATGAAGTCCCCAGGTTCCATTCAGAAGCCTTCATCACATTACTACCAGACAGAAAACTCTTTAAGTACCATTTTCAGATGTTAAATCATTGTTCGTGCAGCACATATTCTCACTATTCCTGGGGGAACAATATCTGAAGACAGCGTGCTAACAAATGCAATCCAGTAAACAGGCATTTTTCCTCTTGTTGTTAGTACCTTTGTGTTCCAGCTCCCAGCTCTGTCATCCATGCCTTCTCTCTGCTTTGAAGTTAAAGTACTGAATGAGCGTTGTCATCTATTATCCAGAGTGTGCATGTAGATTATAAATAAGAAATAAAAGTGACTTTCAGTACACTGCTTTTGCATTAGCAAGTTGCCTTCTCTGTTACCTCCTCTGTCCTTCATACTTTGCTACCAACATTATATTAAAAACCTGACTTGAAGTGTTTCTTGTAGAATGCTATAAAATATGTACACAGCGGAGACAAAAGTTTTATTGAAACAAACAAGTCCAGCAGTTTAAGCAGGTTCATGAGTTCAGCTTCAATAGACTCTTTAACCCTTATCTGCAGATGTCCTTCAGGCCCCCGACACGTTAATTGCATCCCCAGCTCCGTTTGCATGCATGCTACTGAAAACAGAGAGCTATTAATTACACTGAAGTTTATTTACAGAAAGAGCCCTTTTCTACTATTGATCAATTATTTATTAATATTTTCTGGCATAACGATCTCATCCCATTTTTCATTTTAAGGCCCAGAATAATCACTTCTCACACGAGTAACAGCGCTGACCTATTTCACCTGCATCTGCGGTTCATCTTTACTGACTGACTTGACTTGGTCAGAAAACTCTTCTCCACGAGTATAACTACGTTAGAGACTCAGAAACGTTTCTCCCATCACTCCATCTAAACAGCAAAGACAGTCTGCACTTCCAGTGGGCAAACCCTTCAGTCTTCCCTCTGCCTTCAGCTGGCTTCACTAAGAGCCGCAGCAGGGCTACAGAACCTCTGCAGCTGGGACAGTTTAATTTGGAAATGGAGATTACTGAGGTCTGGTGTCTTAATCCACACATGCTACCTAAATTATGGCAGTTTAGGAAGAAGAAAGGTGTTTGAAGCCCTGAGGGGTGGTGGCACCCGGAGAAGTACACACCAGGGATGTCACAGAGAGTTCTGTCCTGGCCCTGCTCCAGTGGGGAGTCTCCTGAACCACCTCCGTGCAGGGGCACGATGGACCCGGGTCTTGGGCACCGACTGCCCAGATGTGCCCCTGCAAAAAGCAAAAACAGGTTCTGGGGAAATCTGAGCCCAGCCAAACCAGGCTGAGCCCAAAGCGAGCACTGCATGGCAACCTGCACAGAAAGCCAGCTTCCGGAACAGTAAGCACCAAGTCTGGGAACAATACATTTCTAAATAAACAATAACAGATTTTTTACACTTCATGAATTCCTCATTATTTAGCAGAACATCCATTTTAGAGGACCAAAAGCATCCTTATGCATCTAGCTTCCCTTCAATTTTATGTTCAGCTCAAAGTCTTGGCAGAACATGAACTCTTGCACGACATCTGTGTTGTTTCAAGACGATGGGAACACAGAGACCTGAAGACCAAAGTTCCTCTGGGGAGGGAGTGGAAAAGGCTGGATGGGATGCACTGCGCAGGGACTGGCAGTGCCCAGGCTGCTCGCTGCAAAACTATGGTATCAGCTGAGATTTCCTGAAAATAAAATCCCTCCGTGCATCTCCCTGCCTCCCCAGAGCGCAGCAGCTTTGGGGCAGAAGGGAAACCCACTGGCTCTTCTGGCTGGGCAGCAAAATTTGTAGTGTGTCTGTGGCTGAGTACGGGCTGGTCAGGTAAGGAATCTGCAGGACAGGCACAGAGGAGCTCTCCTTCCCTTTGTCCCTCCAGGTGTCCTGGATCTTTCTTCCTTTCACCCTTTTGGATAAACAATAACGATATAAGGAGGTTCAAGCACAGTCCAGTGATTTTCACTTGGACATATGGGAGCCAGTCCTTTCATAAAATGCTTTTGGCAAATGCTTCAAGTCCCTATAAAGACCATGGCAACCCAGTAATGATTTCCAAAGTTGTTGCCTACTGCCCGTCCATAACACTATAACGAAAAAAATCAGATGGACAAATGGAATAGAGGAAGAGGCACATATCCGTTCCCTCCCTCTACCAGCATAAGATGGAAATGTGATTGTGCTGAACAACCTTCCTTTAGCAGATAGCACATCTGCAGACAGCTCAGCCTGGAGAACCTCATCCTCCTTTCCTTTACGTAAGGTGCAATCTCTGGATGCACGAGGAATATCAGCAACCCCATGTGAGTGTGCAGGGCATGCTGCTGACCCCTCCACCGGTGCCAACCCAGCATGCACCCAGGCACAGGAGCCCCCCTTGCTCTGGGAAAGCACCAAGTGTGGGGCCCGACCACGTCTGAACCCTAGGGAAGGGGCAGCCCTGGTGTCCTTGGCATTCAGGATCTTTAGCATCCCTGTGGAAGGCAGACTGAGGCGTGCGAACGAGACATGACTGCAATGCAACTGCCATCTCAGCTGGCTGCAAGGGGTGTATCACTGGTAGAAATAACAGCAAGTACCACATCAGATGCCTGGAGCACAAATCTAAACAAATGCCTACGCAGAAGGTCCTGAGCTGTATTCCCAACATGTCCAAGTACTTCCTCCAGCACAGCCATGGGCTTCATTTTGTCCTACATGTCTCTGGCCTTAAGGGACCTCAGCAGCATCAACGGCCAGTGGCTGGCCTTTCTTCTGCTGATCCTGAATAGGGAGATTTCAAGGGGCTAGAGAGAAAAAAAAAATTGTCATTCCTCTCTGAGAAAGATGATCAATCCTTCAACTGGTAGCTGCTGTGTCACTTAAAAAAGCAGCGTCGTCTTACAGGACAGCATGCTGGAGATTTCCCAAAAAGCCGTGGCAGCTTTGTTCAGACACTGCAGTCCTACCCGCTGGATGCCTGTCGCTCCTGGAGGTCTGTCCCAGCCCACCACACTGGAGAACATAAAGGGGTATTTTTTCCTCTGGTGGGGGCCAGTTTTCCATCTACCTCATGTCCACCGGACTGAACAAACTGAGCCCCAGTCCGGCTCCCTTACTCGGCAAGTTTGTATCTCACCCAAGATTACTAACAAGTAAATACTCCCAGGTTTCATGAGTTCATTTAACACTAGCTATATCTCCCCAGCACGAGGGGATCAGCTCCTAAAGACAAGATCAGAGAAGGTGAAAAGCTGGTCTTAGGAAACATGAGATGAGGTACGAAAGGGATTCTTTGCTGTCAAAGCATAATATGTCAGCTTGTGATAAACCTGAATTGCTTCATATACCAAGGATCACTAGACATTAGCTGCTTTTTATATGGCAATATGGTGCAGAGGTTTCAGACAGAATATTGTTTTATGTTGATCATGATAAAACTCTCTGTAGCTTTGATAAAGCCTGCATACAGGCTTTTCATTCAAACTAACGAGTGATACTGGCTGTTGGATGCCGAGACACGCTCTTGATGCTTTCCAATGGTTCAACTCGTAACTAGGAATCAATTCAGCCTGGATAAGCAAGAGTGTTACTCATCTAAGGGGGTTTGAATGATGATCCTGTTCCCTGTGTTTTCCCTAGGTACATCTGAAAAGGTACGGTGACAAAGGGAGCACCACATGTTGGCAAAGCACATCCCTTACCAGAGGGAGCTCCTGGGTTCAGCCTGCTCTGAAAGAACAGTTGGCTCACGCTGTAATCAGCCATCAAACGGCTCAGACCCAATGGGCTATTCACTTAGCACAGGCCTTTTGCTGCTCTGTTTTCCAACATCTGTTTCAATGCTTGTCATCTCCCTGCTTTAAACAAATGTACTGCAGATGTCTTGTCTTGTGGACGACAGAGACTTGGCAAAGACGGGAATAGTGGCCTCCAAATGACAGAGGCACAGTTATGGCAGCCATTACTGGGGGGTTCTGGATGGACTCTGTGCATTAAACATGAAATGAGATTTTACACTCACACCCCCATCCCATCTCCCCCTTTAAACCTTCTGTTTTGTCCTTCAGATTTTACAGACTGATGAAGGACAGGAATCGGGACGCAGACTGAGATGCAGCCTACTCAGAAACATGTGGCCTGAGTCTTCTCAAAAGATTTATCATTGACATATACAATTAAATGGAAGACACACTCACTTGCTAATCTTTTGCTCCAAGGACAATCTGATACAAGACTGGAGATGGAGGGACATCATGTGTGGTAAAGACAGCAGCTTCTGTGACCAGATTCTGGCCTGAAAACAACAGAAAAAAAGACTTCCTTGGGCTAAGATTGTGCTTCTGGAAGGACCAACAGATGAAATGAGATAGATGGGAAGAAACAGGGACGGGTTACTGCGAGGGGTCTCCAGGCACATCCCTAAGGATCTAAGAAAACCATCTAAGGTTTTCTTTTTATGCAAATCCAGTTTGAGCTCCCACTAGGAAAACCAGTTAACTGAGACTTGGCATTTTGTATTTCTTATGAGCGCTACTTTTGCCCCTGTGAATGCATCTTACCTATAGCTGTTTGAGGTTTGGCTCGCATGACTTACCTAGTTAATGAGATTCCAACAATCTCACTTTTCATTAGCTTGGTTAATTGATGCAATAGCTGTAAAGAGGCTGGAATAAGCCAGGTGCTGGCTGGCTGCTCTTCCCGCTGCCCTGTCCTGCGCAGTGAAAGCGACGCAGGTATGTCTACACTCGTGAACATCACGCACAGGTGACAGGTCTGTCCAAGATGCAGGTAATTTTTTAAAATCAAAGGGAAAATGGTAGGTCTTTGAACAGCGGAAAAACAGGAGAAGTCCTGTCTTTTGACTGTAAAGACTTCTGATAGTATCTCAACAGACATTTCCATAAGCAAGCTAGGAGAATATTATCTTAACAAAATTACTGTGTATTTGGTGTATGTATTCCTGGGTCACTCTCAGAATGGAAGAAGACAGCAAACGTGCTGAAGAACTCAATCTTTTTTTAAGAACAACACAGATAAAGGAACAGGCAACTCAGAAAATCTGGAGATGACACGACATTGGGAGTGACTGCAAAGTTGTTGGAGGAGAAAGTGAAGAAATCGTCTGTAAAAATGGGATGCCATTTCTTAAGGATAAATTATAAGATGCTGCTATTCAGCTGGAATACCCAAATTTTGTAAATACAGCAAGGAAGACAACTGATTACAACAGCACTTCTTCAGGAGGGAAAAAAAGCTTAAGGATTACAGCCGATCACAAGTTGAGTATGAGTCAACAGGGTCATGCTATTGCAAAAATGACATGTACCACAGTCAGATGCATAAACAGGAGCACTGACTGCAACTTATACACTGGGAAATTCACTGTCTCCACTTGCTCCAGCAAGACTTCAGCTGGAAGATGATGTCATTGGAGCACTGCAATTCAAGATGAACACAAGACTGACTGGAGAGAGTCCAGAGGACCATGACCAGAGTGACCACAGCTCTGGAAAACAGGATTTACAAGGACAGAGCTAAGATTGCTGAAGTTCTGAGAAGATGGAGGGTACAGACATGGGAACAGCATTCATATATGAAAAAGGATGCTGTAAAGAGAAAGAAGATAATCTGCTCTCCACCTGTTACAGACACAAAAGGGAAGAGGTTGTACTTAAAGGATAAACATTTTGGTCAGGCACTGGGAAGCAGCTTCGTAACAGAGAGTTAAGCACTGGAAGACCCTGCCTGGGCAGGAGGGAGTCTCAAAGTTACATTCACTCCTGCCTTTGGTCTGCAAAGAAAGACTGGAAAAAAAAAGCCTGTTTTTCCAAAATACACAGAGAAAAAGGCATAAGATTAGAGAGGAGTTCAGAGCAAAACCTGGGCTGGTGGGCTGCCCTGTTCTGTGTGTGGCTACAGTGCCCAGCAAGGCCATCAGTCAGCACCAGGGAAGTTACTACCCCAGGCTCTTGGTGACCTTGGAAGGAACCCCAAACATGAACATAGCAGGTGCTTTCCTGTCCCCAGGGAAAGGCACGTATTTTTGCTCGCAGTTTATGAATCTTTGACATACAGTCCCTATGACACAGCCTTGGAAGACCGTATCTTTTATTTATTATGCCTAGCAATTGTCCTTGTAACCAATTAGGAAAAAAAGCAGGTGGTCAACAGAAACTCTGCAAAATAAAACCCCTCAGCAAAGCAAACACCATACCTTTCAGAGCAAAAAACTCCCTGTAAATAGAGCTAATCACTGCTAAAGCCTTATAATCCAGTCCTTGCCCAAGTTAAGAGACTGGAACCAAGAGCAGAACACTTCAAAAAGCATTAATTGGGGGAACTGGTGACTCGTTTCTCAAAGAAAAAAAGGAGTCGGAACTATTTGAAACTCCCAGCGCTCGTTGTGTTGCGAAAGGGGGCTCAACCCGCCCCATCAGATGGGACTAATGGAGAAGAGGGCCCGTGCTGCCCGCCAGGACAGCTGCTCTGGGGACTGGGGGAAAGGCTGCTATCACGGGGGGCTTCACCCCAGCAGTCATAAAGGAAGACTTGTCGAACAGAAAACAGCCTGCTTTTAGCTCCTCTATAAAATATCTACAGTTACCAGCACTCCCTGTACCTTGTTGAGTATTATGTTCAATAATATTAATAGGCTCATATTTACCATATCTTAAAAGCTAACAATCCCATTGTCAGCGCTAATTAAAAAGACAAGAAGCTGAAAAGAAGCGGTGGATTATTTCTTCAATATGGATTCATGCCTAGGTTTAATAAAACCCGCTTTAGCATTATAACCTTACATTTGTTTCAAGAACACTACAAAAGATAACTCTGCTCTTTGTTGTTTATTGACTTGGAGGTTTTTTCTGTTTGGATCTGCAATATAGTATTACAGCTATGGAAAGGCGATGAAGTAGACTATTTTCCCTGAACAAAATGACGCCTCTGCTACCCAAATACCACGTCTGGGATGACGGCCGTGAAGGAGTCAGCACACCTATTCAGAACGAAGAACTCTGAATACAAGAACAGACAGTAAAATGTAGGATTACAGAGGTTTATCTGCAACGAACCCTGCTCGTGACCTTACAGAAAACACTTCACCTACAGCTACGAGCGAGCACCAGCTTTACCAGGCGTAAACCATATGGCTTCTTCCAGCCACAGAGAATCCCTGCACGAAAACCCGAGCTCCCCTGCATGCATGCTCAGCAGATCTGACGCCTTCACCCACGCCGACCTGCACTCCAAGTATAATGCATGTTCCCAGTGGGAATTCTTTACTCCATCATGGCACAGAACCTACCAAATAGAAATACTGCGCTTAACCTACAACTGAGGACAAAATTAATAATGACGGATAGAGCAGTGCCTTAACCAGCCTCTTCATCAACAATTTTGTGGTCTTTCCAATAAAATCCAGAACAGTTGCTTTCCATACACACTCGTCTGTCTTTCTCCGAGTCTGAAGAAGAGGACTGACACAGTATAGGTGTGAGTACATAATGCAATACAATAAAGCGAGCTACAGCCACTCTCACAAAACCAGGGCTTTTCCTAGGCGAGCTCATCTTTAGGTAAGTTTCTCATTTAAGCAGAGGCCAGAAAAAGTCTCCTGGAGACTGCCGAGACTGGCCTTTGAAGATCCGAGTGCTACAAATGCTCTCCCATGCATGTGGAGAATTATTCTCCATTTTATTTCTAATTTTTCCTGCAAGATGCTGGACCCCACTGCTGCATAACAAGTTCCACTTCTCCTTCCCTGTGCCTGTCTGACCATTCTCCTTCAGTGAATCACTTTATTATGTGGAAACAAAAATACAAAATTATGATGGATTAAAAACACAAGTGGGGGGTCTGCTGCTGATTAAGGATGCCAGAAGGTACTACGGAATAGCCACCCTCTGCCCACACCGCCCTTGTGAACAGCGAAGAACCCTACCCCTTGTTTTAGCATGTAACTCACTGAACACTGAAAAAAGGAGAAAAAAGCATGAATAGCAGAAAGTCAGCGATCTTACAACATTTCACTAGTGTTACAGGTCTTCCCTGGCAGAGGTTTTTGGTATCAACGGTAGTAACAAGGAAAATGTAAGGAAAACTTGATTTGAACACGTCAACAGCAACAACATTCCTTTAGCTTGTGATCACTCTAGTTCAAATAGACAGATATTTTTTCCCCCTCCTTTCCTGCACTTAATTTCCAGGTAGAGTTTGCTGAAGTCTGAAATCCCACCTGAACTTTGGCAAGTCTTTCTTAAAAAACAAAAAAGAGGACCCATACACAAATATTTGGCTAATCAACCCATAGCAAATTGCGTAATGCCAGTTAAAAGTTGTGTTATTTAAGTATCAGCCCCAGAGGTTTTATCTGAAATAAAATCCCGATTACTTCAGATTCTGGAGGCAAACTGTGACCTTGCTCTCCATCTCCAAATTTGAAACATTTGCGTTGTGGCCCTCAATAACGATGCCTCTTGCTAGAAAAGAACAAAGTCCTTTCAAAAACTTGCTTATTTCATTTACTAAGGTAAGAAGGCCCCAAACATACATGTAAAAACTAGTTCAGCCTCAAAGCCTGACCAAAAGAGGTCACCCAAAATCGGAAATACAGTGCTCTATCAAGCAAAAATGACCCATCTCCAGACACGCAAGCACTTTCTGTGTGCCCATGTGCCCGGTAACGTTTCTGTCTGTAACAATCCCAGCCCTCAATCCTCATGGTCATTAAATGAGAATCAGGACTAGGTCAGCACATAGAACACAAGGAATTCTATCCATTTCTTTCGTCCTTCTCTTCGGTTTGCCTGGGAACATGCACTTCTGTGAGGGCTGGGGGCGGAGGGGAGAACTGCACTGATGAGTTTTGCAACACGTTGCCAGATAGATTAAATAGCCTAACTCTCTCCAACCTTCACTTTACCAGCCTGACTTTCAGTAGCCTGGGAAAAAAAAAAAAAAAAAGCCCTTAAAAGAAAAAGAAGAAATATGATTAAAAATAAATTGAAAAGCCCAACTTGTAATAAAGCTGGCACTTGCCCCAGGCTTCAGAAATGTCCAAGACATGACACTGACTTTACAGACACTCTACAGACACAATATATAGCTTTTACAGAGGGGGAAAATAAGATATATTTGCACTATTTAAAACAGGTTGCAAATACATTTTATGTTTTGAAAATGTAGGAGCACGGCTAACAAAATACAGAATGCAGCAACAAAACAAGCAACACCCATCCTACAAAACTGTCATTATATAAAGTCACTGTTTACACTAAGCCTCCATAAAATACCTTCTGTTAATTTTTTTAATTAATGGGGTGCTATACAGTTAAACAAACTCATAAAGGGTGTTCATGACTTTTGCATTTTTACTTCATATCCCAATCTTTATTTACAACATTACTGTTACAAACTACAGCAACACTGTTGATATTCTTCTCACTTGCTGTGAGACCCAATGTAGCTCCATAGGAGAAAGAATACAACACAGGAAACCATGGCATTTCATTTTGCTCTCATTTAAATGTATTTAAGTCAGGCAAAACTCCACTGAAATCAACGGCTACATTAGTGAAAACCACTGCAATGCCGCTGCTGCTCCTAAGGCACTGCCAAACAATCTCCCTACATCTCCCAAATAAAGTTAAGCTGCTTTGAAAACATCAGCAATCCATAAAACTTCTTATTAGTGTGAAATTACTTAAACCTTAATTCAGCCAGGTACTTCAGCATATTCCTAATTTTACAGGCATGAGATGTGCCAGTGACCTTGATGAGACTACTCATGCACTTGCATTTAGGCACATGCTTAAGCATCTTGTGACATTAAAAGTCACAATAAGGAACAGTTCCACATGAATTAAAGCCCACTTTACATCTTCATAGGCACACTACCATTTTAAGTTTGCTAAATCCTAGGCTTGGTTGCGCTGCTTACTAGATAACCTGTAAAGTATGAAGATCAATGGAGGAGGAATAGTAATTTGGATAATATCAATAATTTGAAATAGACTTTTAGTTTGTATCTGATGCCTAGTGAACTTCATTCTCAGTGTATACACATGCTGGATAATAGCTTTAAAGCATTCCTTTGCGGAGTTTCCCTAAACAGCACTCCTGAACGTGTAACTTTATTGCTTATGAGTAAGCATAAGCAAATATACAGGGAGAGTACACACCTACGAAAACAGCTGGGAACAAACATACCACTGCTGAATTTTCACATGAGATGCAAGGCTGAAAAACAAACCAACAAACATCTTTCAGAATTCCGTCTCTTCAAAGAGCCCACATAAACCTAAATGATTACTGCATGATCTTAATTTACCAGGAGAAGTAAAAGCAGCTTTTGTAAAAAAAAGAAAATAAAATACAGAAATAGACACCCACAGCCTAAAGAGGACTTCTGGATTTGGATGTGCACATAAAGCAGATGATTACATGGCTAATGACCCAGCTTTTGCATGTACATGCTTGTGTCTGCACACACAACTGCAGAGCTCTGGGTGCCAATGTCAAGGTGCTTTCAGACTCAGATTTATGCAGTTATTTATCAAAGATCTTAGAAGCAAAATAAAACAAAACCAAGGCAAACTAAAAAAAAAAAAATATCACCAAGAGCAATAAAGTGGTAGTTTCCCCTTACCCTTCAACAGTTAGAGAAAATTTAAGGCTTGTTGATGTCAATAAGTAGTTATAACAAAGACATTAGTAATAGTGAGGATAGAGAACGCTGTGGGAATGTTCTCAGCATGGTTCATTGACAAGAGATCTAAAAACTGAATTATTAAGGAAAAAAATCATTGATTCTAAAATCCAGGCAAGGTAGCCAGCCTATGTCAAAACTTATTTAATTTTTCCAGCGCTGCTTCATTCCTAAGCTCTCAGAGCCACAGCTTTTCCATTGAAAAGCAAAAGACATTTTACGCACAATTTTCCCTCTACTAGAAAGAGGTATATTGTGCCCTTCAGTGAACATAAAATTGATATTATCATCTCTTAGTTTATATCTCACTACTTAACCTTCAGATTAAAAGTTATTAGATTTGAATGACTAAAAAGACATCATTGTCACCTTCTGTTCAATGTTGGGAGATCGCAGAACTTGGGGGAAAAGTCTGAACGATAAAAACACAAAGTTACTGGGAGCAAAAAGTTGTTTCTCACATTCTCTGATGAAACAGCACAAGCTCCACAAATGCAGTGATCTTTTCACCATGGTGTAACCATCAATTATCAGTGTACTACAACACAAAATCAGACTCAATCACAATAGCCTCCATGGAGTTTTATCTATACTTTCCAATGGCTCTTTCAATAGCAACAGGAGTTTAATAATAAGGCTTCATGTCTATTCAGACAAAATGACTCAACACGGACGCTCCCTCAAAGTCTAACAAACAAATTTGGTCTAACCCAGTTATGTCAATATGAAACAAAGACTGTATCTTGGATCTAGTTTAGCAGTTTTGTTCTAAAGATGTAAGTCTGCATCATGATCAATGGGATCATAAAAGTCCTGATGCAGTTCGTAACCTCTCCCCATGGGTTTTCCAAATTAGATAAAACTCACCAAAGTGT
>Ga0181612_164600_pt1 | contig 12636 bp, 12 predicted proteins | sample HoacroProtozoa21_FD_119630 | JGI IMG/M metagenome (GOLD analysis project Ga0181612, IMG submission 119630) | Hoatzin crop microbial communities from Cojedes, Venezuel. Combined Assembly of Gp0051906, Gp0051904, Gp0051908 | reverse complement strand
GGGAGCGCTGCCCGCCTCCCCCGCCGTGCCGGCTGCGGGGCCAGATGCTTCCTGCAGGCCTGAAGGCGCTGGGAGCTGCGCGCCCGGGACATCACCGCTGCTCTACGGCCGTCCCAGACCGGGGGTGGTGAGGGCCGTGGAGCTTTATTTTGTTTTTAATCCTGGGAGTGGTACCGGCTGGCAGTGTCAGAAATCGCAGCGTGCAGCCGTGACCTGCGCTGATGTCTGCAGGGACAGCGTAGCGCTCGCCAGAACGCAGTCACTGGGCACACCGGAGGCGAACAGGGGACCGTTTCCAAACACTCGTGTTTTGTCTGGTCTGGAGGATTTTTTGTGTGTTGGAGGTGGGGGAGGGCAAACTGTACAGCAAGATTAGCAGGCTTCGTCCTGGAGTGCTATGCTGCTTGATTCCCTCTGGTTTTTGTTGCCTGGGATGTGGGTGTCGGTAAAGTCGTTATTTGCTGAAATGTGTTTTGTCAGACGCTGCTTTCCAGGACTGTAGTGAAAATACCATAGCTGTATGTCAAGCCATAATTGCGTATCTTAAAGTATATTGTCTAAGTGAACTGGCTGATGCAGAAGGCGGGTGGTTTGCTGTTGAAGGTTTTAGTCCCAAGATGATACTGCGCCCTTGCTGAATCCCTCTCTTTCAGTTTATGACTTTTTGTCATCATGGTATTGGAACCTTTCGTTTCCTCTCTAAATGGAGGGGTTGAGGTGACACCGGTGGAGAAACGGATTGTCTTTTTTGTACGGCACTTGGGTGGGAAAGCTGGCCTTGTGATCAGGAGCTGTATTCAGGGGGCAGATTCAATTTTCATCTTCTCTGTAGGTTTCCAGCTTGAATCACCTTCAGAAATGACACGTAAAGAGCAGGTGTTCCATGCTTACTGGAAAGTGGACTTGCCTTAGGGTAGATTTTTGGTAGATATTAAAAAATATTTTAAAAAACGTAAAAAGAAAAAAATCACTAGCCCTTTGTCTGTCCTTTCTTTCCCCTGTTCTTAGGAGAATCCTTCTATCTTGTCTTCTTTTGGTAATTCCCACCTTAAGAATGCATCCTACTGTAACAAATATTTGTCCAGTGCTCTAACCTGGATGTCTCCTGAAACCTCCATTGGTCATTTGTATTGCAAACAATACCCTCCAAAAACATCAGTTTTCATAAGAATTTTGGGGCTCTCCTTCCTGCAGAGTGTTTCGTTGTGGTACAAAGGAAGGATGATAAACTTCTGGTCCCTTCTGTTATTTGGGTTACGGCATCACTCCCTCCCTTCTTCCCTGGAAGAAATAAATATACTGGGTTCTCTTCCGGTGCTGAAATGCAGGCAGGGTGCAGTCCTAAATGAATAATATGTGGCAGCGCAGGGGGCAGTCATCTGTAGTCCTTGAGGTACTTGCTCGTTATACTGAGGTAATAAGAAGAAACTAGAAAAAAGTGAGGTTAGCTTTACTTTAAATGGACGGCCGTGTTTGTTGTGTTTACGTTGTGCACGTGTATACAGGCTTGAGGTAAGGAACAAAAATAGGCATCGATGCCTTGTTCTGTGGCGTGGCGCTGGCAGAATGAGTCTTGAAAGGAACCACTGAAGACTTGCACAAGCAGTTTGTTCCATCGTGGGCTGACAGGTGCCAAGACCACGAGTTTCCCTCTTAGGATGACTCCGTGGGGCATCTCCACCCTGCGCCTAGTATTGAAATAGGTACCTGGCCAGTACTCAGTGTTGACAACCTCCTGAAGCAAAGGGCAGGTGTACTGTGGGAGAAGGGGCTGTGCCCATTCGGTCAGCAGTGCTGCTCCTGGTTTCCAGTCCTATCCCCGTTTCAGTCCAAGGGAGTTCCCCCTTTCACTCACCTCTTGAACTAACAAACAGTCCCCAGCGTAGCCTGTCCTAGTCCAGCTCTCCTCAGAGCCACAAAGAGTGCAGAATGCTTTTGGAGGTTTGAGAGATTAGTTGCTAATTTCTGAAATCTCACTGTTAAGCACTTACAAATACACATATTCAAATTGTTCAAAACAGGTAGGCTTTCTCAAGTTTTCACAGGATGGGAGCAAAGAAGTGAAGGCAAAGTGTCAAATCCTCGTATCTCCAGAGCAGAGACGTGTAAGAACTGAAATAAAAGGATGTCAGCGTAGGTGTGGAGATTTTTAAAATTTATTTTTATTTATTTTTTATATTTAAGCAAGTTAAATCCAGTGGGGTGGGGATATTCCATTAAAGTATGATTTTTAGAAAAGCACCCTGAGGCAGACAACTAACAGGGAAGACATAATTATGAAAAAGAGTAAAGGAGTCATAGGTCGTGCTATTAGTCTTAGCTGTTATGCAGTGAGTAGGTATCTCCGTAAGTTCTTAATATGTAGTGGTCTTCAGAGAAGCGGGTCTGTAGTAGTGTCTCATGCACTGACAAGTGAAATCAGGCCCTGTCTTTCATATTGTGTTTTTAGGACGGGTGTTCCACAATGGATGGGGGAAATGGTACTGCTGACCTCGTGATTAACAAGAGGTTTGTGTCTGAATCGGAGCTAGAGGAGCGGCGAAAGAGAAGGCAAGAGGAATGGGAAAAGGTCCGAAAACCTGAGGATCCAGAAGGTATGGGATAGATTTTAATAATTACAGGAAGGAGATTGGAGAATACCTCACGTTTGTGGAATGCAGAAATAAAAGGTAGTAGCTTATATTGTGCAAGTTTAAACGATTTTTACATGAAGGAACCAAGAACTGTTGGTGATTTAGTGTTTCTAACATATAGTCTCATTTCCTGGTTTGTTCCTTCCTTTCAGAATGCCCAGAGGAGGCGTATGACCCACGCTCCTTGTATGAAAGACTTCAGGAACAGAGAGAAAAGAAGCAGCAGGAGTTTGAGGAGCAATTTAAATTCAGTAAGCACCGGCAGTTACTATGTTGAACCGAAACCCAGCAAGTTGCATGTATTGTGTGCAGCAGCTGTATATAACATCTGACTGAGGAACATGTCTGTGTGTCTTGTCTGCCTCTCTGAGAGGTAAATGGACTTCAAAAAAGAGTTACTGAAATCTTGTATTTTTCAAGGATGGTAGATGTTCCTGCAGGTAATATGTTATTGTGGGCACCAAGACAGCACTGCACAAGTGCAAAACTCAAAAGCTGCTTGCAGTTATGAAGCTGCATTCCTATCAAGTGTGGAACACTGGGCTTATTTTTCATGTTAAATAAAAAAAAAAAAACACCCTGATACCAATCCACGGAAAAGCGGAAATGTAACGTGGTTTTGTGACTCTTGAGCTCAGGCTTTAGCACAAGACCATCCTATGTGAATGAATAGAAAGAAATCCTGTTTCAGCAGCTGTTACATTTCCAAACTGTAATTAGCTGACGCAAAAGTGATTTGAGGCTCAAGATTACTATATGCAAGAAGTAAACACACAGGAGTTGATTTAAAAAGTAGGTATTTAACTCTTCAAATGAAATGGAAACCTAATTTCTACTGATGTTGAATTTCTGGTTTTATAGAAGAATCCTTTGCATTGTATCACCTGTGTATGTGCTGCTGAGTGCAAAGATGATAATGAGAACTAGAAAATTATTAGTCAACCATTTTGGGAAAAAGGGAGCTATTGGCTCTGTCTAAAGAGAAGTGAGGATGATACTGTGGAACTCCATTTTAAGGTGGGTTCTGATCGATTTTGGTCCTTTAGCTGGAAGCCTTACTCTCAAGCTGCTGTGTTCTTTAAGCTCCAGTTCACCTAACTGGATTCTGCCTAGAATTTCTCTTGTATTCGCGACACAACAAAACTCTGTTTCACTTTTAGCTGTGGCACAATCTTTGAGTTCTGTTAGACCACCCCTGCAGATGCTATCGAGTGTGTTACTGATGGCCAGGATTGCCTCTCCTGTTTTGTAGTACGTGCTTTTCGAATCGGTCCTGTAGCCAGATTTCTTTGGGAGAAGGTGAGTGGGAGGAACTGACTGACTGAAAAATCAGTGTTGGGTGGACTGGGGACCGCTCGTTTACGTCATCAGAGTTCAGCGCAGTTTGGTCACTTGTGACAGGGTTAGTCCCTGAATATGCTGGAGTTTGCCTTAAAATGTTCATAAGTACTTTTTCTATCCGTGGGAATTTTGGCGGAGTAGAAAAGGAGTTCATTGCACAGCCACTGTGATCGGGCCGAGTTGATGATGGAATGTGGGAGGAGAAACACAATGCTGAAGAATTGTATTTGCATAAACACACAAACTTAGTTACTCTGACCTTTTGTGTACATAAAAACTGGTATACAGACTAGCAGTTCTTTCTGCTAGGTTGTTCAGCATTCCAAGAATGTCTTGCTTTCCAAAGTAAAATAATTTTAGTAGAATGTTACAGCATTTTAAATGAAAAATAATACTAGTATTCTCTAAATGCAACTTCAGAAGTTTTCTCTGAACAGTTATGGTAACCAAAACAAGGATAAGTGGAAGCTTTTGCCTGTCTCTTAAGCGTTGCTTGTATTTTTAGTGGTGAAGAGTGGAAAGCACAGGTAGCAGCGTTAATGTGTTGAAGTCTCCAACTGTACCTACAGGATTCTCGCCAGCTGGGCAGTTTCCAGTTCGCTTCAGTAAACTTCTGCTCCGAGTCAGCTGGGGTGATGTGACCAAGCAATTCTTGTCCACGTAGCCACCAGAAAACTGGCTGCTGTCAGCCTAGATGGGAGAGGCTTCTAGTAACTGTCTGCATTAATTGTTTCCCTTGTCGAGTTATACGAGATGTGCAACGTCTTCCCTTTGGTTGAGGAAGCCTGTAAACCAAGTACTGGGATGAGAGGCATCCCTGAGAGGGAGTAACTGAGAAGTAAACCAGGTTGCTTTTAAGGCAGCCCTTGCAGAATCACAGATACTTGCTGCCCTGGAGAGCAAAACCAACTGCAGACAGGTTAGCAGGGAATCTCAGTAACCTCAGCCAGGAGCATCGCTGTGGCTGCTTCTCTTGGTTCGCAGGTCAGGCAGGCAGAGGATGAAATGATTTCACATCACTTGCTTCAGAAGACGTCCAGAGTTTCACTGCTTTTGGGGTCTGTTTGAAGGGGCCCTCAGCAGTAGTTGCGAAGGCTGCAAGTTACTGTTTAAAGGTGTACAAATACATTCTGCGTTCTTAGAGTTGGAAAGAGTAGGGCTCAGCCTTTAAAAAGTAACCTCAAATAATAACTGCTTTTCTGTCAAAGGCAGAAGCTTGCCAATTATCAGTGTAAATGGATTTCTTAGCTTGCCATTAAAGTGAGTAGGACTTGAGTATGTGGGTGAGAATTAAAAAACACATGGCAAACTCGTTGAAAAGCCTAAAAATCCTCTTAGAGAATTAAGCTCTAATGAAGACTAAAGGTGATGGTTAAGATTTCTGAGGACGACTACAAACAGCAGGACTTGGTTTTTCTAAAAAAAGTACTTTTTATTACCTTACTAACTAAATCATTTGATTGAGAGACATTGAATGTTTACAGACTTCCTGCTGCGCTGATGTGTACTTTCCTTAACGTAGGGTAGCATGTTTGGAAAGAATTCATTTTTATTTGGAAGTTAGGAACTATTTTGTACTTTCTTTTTTCTTTTTTTAAGCAGATGTTAATCTCAGTGAAGTTAGTAATTGTTTGCTTTAAGAAAATGTACTGTCTATTTTGGGGCAAGATTTATGGGGAGAAGTAAAGTGGTTTTTTTCCAGTTATTGATTGGGTTAAGAACACATTCTGAGGAGAAAAGCTTAAACTTGGTGTCTGCAACCAAAACAACAAATACATCATTGGTTAATATGGCTGTTCCTCAGTTTGTGTAACCTGTTCCAAATGGTGTTTCAGAGCTGCAGAAAGGCTGTGTGTGTGAAAACTTGGTCAGAGTTCCTTAATTCTGTCAGCAAGTCCAACAGTGTTTCATGGCTTCCTATGAATTGTGTCTTGCTTTTCTCTATAGTAATAGTGTTGTGTTCGAACGGTGTGAGTTTGTTGTGGTTTGTGTGCTTGAGTGTGCCAGAGCTTCGGCTTGTTAGCATCCAGTATCATTAACCAGGAAGTATTTTTACTCCTTAATTACAGAATCCAGCGGGTAGCTTGCAGAGTTTGCTTTGTACCCTTTTCCTGGCACAACAGCGTGGCTGCTGGCGTACCCAGTTCACTCAGTCACCCGGGACTCTGCTCCCCGTGTTCCCAGTGACGCTCTGCAAATTGTTCTGCCTCAGTGGTGCTAGAAATGCCATATGTGAGACGTAGACGCTTGCCTACATGGATGGGGCTGTTTTAAATCATCGGAAGGCATTCTAAGAGGATGGCGAAGTAATGCAAAATAAATGGCTGCTCCCTAAGTGGTTTTAGCTTATCAATATGCATTCTTTTCTTTTATTCAGAAAATATGGTAAGAGGCTTAGATGAAGATGAGACGCATTTCCTTGATGAGGTTTCTCGGCAGCAAGAGCTACTAGAGAAGCAACGAAGAGAAGAGGAGCTGAAAGAACTGAACGAATACAGAATATCCTTTGCAGTAAACTGGCTGGCGGTTGTGTAGAGGAGGAGAAGAGACTGGGCTGTAGGTTTATTCTGTCATTGACATTCTTTCTGTAAAACTGCTTTACAGAACATGTGCTATGAGAGACTTTTAATGTAGCTTGGATCACTTGCTGTAATGTTTGATATTTCCCCCGACCCCTCCATGTCTTTGGTACTTTTCTGTCCTTTTCCCCATTGTGTGGGGTTTTTTCTTTCCGTTATTGAGGGCATGAAATACTATAGCTAAGAAAATAAAGAGAACGTAAAGGCAGAAAAGCATATTACTTCTAATCTTTTTTTGTCTTCTTATCGAAAGGTAAATGTTCTTGTTTGGTTTTTTAACTGCATATTGGCTGTTTCTAACATACCTGTTTGAAATAATGTTTGAATTCCACTCTGTTATTTTTCTTGGAAGTATTAGCTACTGTCTCCCTTGCTGATAACTGCAGGAGGGGAAATTAAACATCTCTGTGCAGATGTGGAGACTCAGCTCCTTTGGATAATACAGGCTTGTAGGCAGTACTAAGAGCAGGACAGTTTGGCTTTGCTGTTAAATACCAAATTTTCATGAAGATATGCTAGAAAATTATACAGAATGCTTTTTCTCTCTAATCAGCACCAGTCCAAGGAGGTTGGAATGTTTTGAGGATTTCTGTGCTGAGCTAAATGTTAGTTTTTTGAGGCTTACTGAATCTGTGCAGAATCTGATGGTTTCATTGCCTCCTAATGATAACCATTGCTTTCAAGTGATCTGTGAGCAAAGCACAAGTTCTCAAGGATGCTTTAGCGCTAGAGATCTGCATTACCTTGTAATAATTAGTGATTTACAGCTTAGAGCGTGTGTTCCGTGAAGAGCATTGAAGTTCTCAGTAATGCGTTTATGATAAAGAAATACTGATGCTTTTTTTTTTTTACTTCAGAAATAGGCTGCAGTTGGTTGATGGATTTGAAATATTTTCTTGATTTGTTGGCTCTAATAATGGGCTGTTCGTGGCATATATTTAGTGTCAGTGATGGTTGCTTGTGGGTCTGGCTGATGCAGGGACGTGCAGTGTAAGATCGTGCTGTGGAAGCAGCTGACAGCTCTAGTTAGGTCACATACGCCTGGGATGAACCACACCATCCCAGAGGGAATCTTACGTTGCCTTGAATTAACCACATAACACTGATCCCTGTATTTACTGAGAACGGCCTGTTGAAGACGTACAAGCCATCCAGCCTCAGTCTCTGCAGTCTTAGTAATGGCGCCTGGCTCTGTATCTGAAGTCTTGCTGTAAATTAAACTGTAGAACTTACTCTGCTGGTGGGGTGGAGTGGGGGAGAATGTTTTATAGTCACCTCATCTTATGAGAAGCTGAGAAGTTTTGCTCATTCAGTTTCCTTTTTTTTTTTTTGATTTAATCGTAATATTTCAAGGAACCTCAGCCATTTGCAAAATGACTCATCTGTGTCTGAAATTTTTGGTGGTATTCTTTTAAAACACAAAAAGTGTTTTTGCATCTGCAGGTTGTTACTACTGGTTTATCACTACGCTGACAAAAAACAGTGGGTACTAGGTAAACGTGCTGAATCTATTGGTACTGTTCAAGTGCGCTTCCAAACTACTAAGAGGAATGTCAACCCACTGGGTTTCATTGCTTGATCTTTTTCCTGAGATAACATCCAAGTTAAGCTACTCGGAGGCGTGAATTTCCTGGTAAAACCTACGTCAATATTCTGGTACAGAGCTTTTTTTTTTTTTCTTTGTTCCTTCATTTTTTAGGTTGAACAATTATGAAATCATATATCTTAAGGATAAACATGCCTTGGAATATTTTAATGCGCTCTCAAGCATAAGAAATTCATATGCATGGATGCATAGGAATTTTACTTCCTTTTTGCTCCTTACCTTATCCAGACCCCACTGGTCTGAGAGTGTTCAAAGACTTACAGGTATTTTTTTAAGCCAGTTCCAAGACATGTTTGAGAAGAAGGTCCTCTTGTCTTAAACCCTATGTAAATGTAAGAAAAGTCCCCCTGCAAGAAGAAGGCTTTACTGTAGGACAGCTGTTTTAAGTGCAGTTGATATTTAAGGTTGCAAGGTTTATTTCTACTGTAGTCTCCCTGCAAGCAGACACTTCTTGGCTAGGTATAGTGTTATATTTGCTAATGGCAGCAGTACATATAAAATCTCTGTTAAAAATGCGCTGCATCTCTGGTAGTTTAGGAGCATTAGGAGAACAGCATCCAGGATGGAAGTGAAAAGCCTGTAATTTGGTATCTGCTGAAAGAAGAGTCTTTGGGTTCCTCAGCCAGGCTTTTGGAGTGCAGTGTTTGAATAGAACAGGGTGATGAACCTGAATGTGGAAGCTGAACGCTGCAGTGTGTGGAATCCGGTGTTCGACACAAGTGTTCACATGGCTTCTGATAGCCACAGGATGGCACTCCTGTGCCATCTTATATAGCCTTCAGCAGTCTGGTTTTGACTGAGACTTTCAGTTGAGGTGGGGAGCAGCCTGGGTTACTGCTGTGTCCTTAGGAAAATCATATAGGGAATGGTATCTGAGCACTCATAGTTGTGAAATGATTGGAGACTTCAAGGGAAAGTGTAAGAGTTCTTGATCTGCAGATGTTCAGTGGGGAAAAAGGCCTATGACATCGAGTATATGGTCCATAAATACAAAATTCACTATCCAATATTTGTCTGCAATAACTGGGGCACCTGTGAAACCCCAGCATGTGGTTATGTCACCTGGTGAGTGGGATTGTAGTCAGAGAAGAAACTGGTAGAAAGCTAGATTTAGGGTTATAAACAAATACCCTTTTAAATTGGGTTGATTTGCCTTTGTTATGTGCAGTTTAAAAGTTTTGCAGAAGCTATTGTGACTGCACTGGTACCTCGTTAACAAACAGGATCGTTGACGGACCTCGCTTCCCCAGACACAGCTGGACACTGACTCTGCTGTCAGGGCCAGAACTAGATCCTGCTGTGGAAGGAGACCTGGTTTGTGTGTGTGCAGGGTGAGTGTGCCTTAATAACAGACCAAGCTCCTTCTTATCCCATCTGAGAACCTGCTTAAGCTTCTCCACCTCATCTTAGGTTTCAGCCGCATCCCACCTTGCTAACACTGTTTGAAGCTACTTAGTTTTTCTGTGCAGTCGCAGTCTTTTTGGGTAGATGTTGGACCACGTGGACCTGTGATCAGATCGGTCTCTGTCCTCTTGGGGCTGGTGTGCAAACCGACAGCAGCAGCCTGGTGGCCCTTACAAAGAGATGAGCTGAAAAGTTAGAGTGATAAATACCAAAATGGAAAATTGAACTGGTTTGCTTTGGTAGGCTGAAGTCTGCTGGGCTCAGCAAAAGCAGGGTTTGAGGAGTGGAAGTGAGCCCACGTATTGCTACTTAGTTTTTTTGGTAAGGATTTAGGGGGGTTGAAGCACCAAATGGGAATTACAAATGTGTTGATCCTCATAGAAGGAGGAAGTACTGCATTGCACTGCATTGCCTCTTCCTTGGAGTTTTTTGGTTTGGTGGTTTTTTGTTGGGGGGGGTGGGGCGGAGGGTGGCCAGTCTGACCTTTTTGCTTTTCTAAGACCTTTAGGAAAAGGCAGGACGATGAGTGTGCTGCTGGGTGCTGGATGTGGCGTGTGGTGTGTCTTGCTGTCTACAGAAAAGCAGCTCCTAGTCTGCTGCCTGGACGTCTTTCCAGGGAGAGCTGGTATTGACACCCGAGAGAGTGCTGAACCCAGAGGGTGAAGTCTCTTCTCTCTTGGCCAAAGGCACCAGCTAAATGTCATTACAAATAAGTTTCTTTTGATAGAATACGTGAATGAACTTCGGTCGCTGCTGTCAGCAGAGCTGGCTAAATACGTTGGAGAGGAAGTGTCTGTTCTCTCCATTCCTTCCTGGTTGATCCTTAACCCTTAATTCACAGCACTCTCACCAAAGTGGGAGTCAGTATGGACCCAAAGAAGGAAACTGAGAAGAAATTGCCCATGAAGTCAGTGGAAAACAAGAACAAATTCTCTCAGGCAAAGCTGTTGGCAGGAGCTGTGAAACACAGAAGGTTAGTTTCACACCTCTATAAATTCATGAGGAACGGAACCCAGTTAGCACTGCGAAGGGAGGCAGGCCAAAACTGCCTCCAGAGAGTGAGGTGTGAACCTTAGCCCTAAAGAAAAATGGGGGGAGGTATAAGAAAAGACCAGCCTTGTTTCTTTAGGCTCTCACAAGCTGTGGGAAAAACATGAAGCAATTCAAGCAGAGAAGCGTGTGTAAAGCAAGTGGGCAGACTCTTCGTTCTAGACTGCCAGGCTTGGGCAATCCTGCTTGGGAATCTAGGGAGAATCTATTTTACATCTCTATTTGTAGATATCAGTGTCACCTCACTCATGTAATTTCATTCAGGTTTGCATCGTTTATCAGACGATTTTATCGGTGTCTAAAAGGGATTGTTTTAATTGCTGCTGGGGGCAGCATGGGGGGGGACATAAGTTACAAGAGAAGAGCTTTGTGCACCAGTTCGATCCTGAGGGCATCAGGCAAGCTTCCTTGTTGCTCGCTGAATCGCACTGATACGTCGACACCCTTTCCATCCCAGGGAGATGGCAGCTGAATTTGATCTGTTTGCTGTTTGGAGGTTGGTCTGCAAACGCGGCTGCCGCTGTGTTAGAGGTTATGGAGAAACCAGGCATATGGGACCAGACTTTTTTCCCACAAATGAGTCGTCTGATATTTCAGATGATTACTGACTTCTCGAAATTCAGTCAGTATTTTTGAATCTGTCCCAGAGAATGAGTGATTATTTTAGAAGCTTATCTTCTAGGGTGACGTTTAGCTCCCAGTACAGCAGTACCTGCATGTCTGGAAACTGAAGTAAGCACTTCTACCACCTAGTGTGGGGGATTGGGTAGTTGTTTGGGTTTTTGGAGGGCAGAGAAGAAAAACCCTGAACTCATAACAAGCAGCCAACAACGTTGTTTTTTCTTGTAACGACTCGTACTTAACCCAGTAGGATGTAGAGAAGGAGCTGGCATGTGCCTGGTGGCACATCCAAAGGCTGCAGATGGCATCTGTTTGAAGAGAGCATCTTAACTGACATGTCAGTGCCACCACAGACGTGCTTTGCTCCATCTTCTATTTTTGCAGTCTTATCTTTTATTGCAAACTGGGCAAAACCAAGTGTAGTGTGAGCTCAACATCTGCCCTATGAGCTTTGAAGTTTACTGTGAAGGACGTATTACTGCTAGAACCTCCCTGCACAGAGTAAGCTTTCATCCATACTGCATGTTCTGGCAGGGATGGGAAGGAGTTAATGCATAATGCCCATACTTCATCCCTTCAGTTCATCACAGCTGAAGCTGGGAAGCATTTGTTTATGTGGATGACTTAGGATCGGGAACAAGAGGGGGGGGAAAAGAAACTGAGCAGTGACAAGGAAGAGCTGAAGAGTCACACGTCGAAGTAATGGTCCTGTCCCCCAGTACTGCTTTGCACCCAAAAAGGACCCCTTTGTTTTCTAGGTCAGACTCTGCAGCTGTGTGTGAATTGCTGCAAGACCTGCTGGGCTTCTTACTGGGTGCAAGGTTGCCAGAGGTTTTGGAACAGGCTCTCTAGGTGCTTGAAGGAGGGGAGGGAAACCCCGGAAGGGAAGAGACAGGGATGTTGCGCCAGCAAGCGTGGTAATCGCCCACGTGTGCAAGCCTGCGGTCGCAAGGGGCGGCTGAAGCTCAGGTCATTCCTGATCTCTAGCTGAATAGACAGCTCTGGGTCGCTGCGTGAGAGTCTGACTTGGACTCCCAGCAGCGTGTTTCTGTTTCCTGGGTTAACAGGTGATTCTTGGGACTGTGGGTGTTGAATCTTTCTAGGATCCTGCATGTTCCCCGAGCAGCGCCAGCTAACAGCAGTTAGGAGTGGTGGTGGTCATCAGGGGACCCTGCTGGCGTTCATTGTAGCATTTGAGGCTAGCTGTGACTTTAACTTCACAGCGGTTAAGTGGTTGCTTATGAGGAGCAAGACACTTTCTGATTTTTTCCACAGTTCAGATGGTGGTAACAGCGTGAAGAGGTTGAAACTAGATACGGATCATGACGAAAAGAATCAAGGTATGTCCTGATTTCTGCATGTGGGAAGCTGTCTGTCTCTCACCTGAACAGCGACTGACTTG
>Ga0181612_183755_pt1 | contig 12637 bp, 8 predicted proteins | sample HoacroProtozoa21_FD_119630 | JGI IMG/M metagenome (GOLD analysis project Ga0181612, IMG submission 119630) | Hoatzin crop microbial communities from Cojedes, Venezuel. Combined Assembly of Gp0051906, Gp0051904, Gp0051908 | reverse complement strand
TTCCATTAATAAGATAAAGCTTTCTTAAAAATTGTTATTCTTGCGTCTCTTATAGTGAGTATCTCAGCACAACATTGAGTTAAATAAAGCAGGCACTTATTTTAGATGTGGAGTGACAAGCACCAATTACTTATCAGTTTTAATGAAATTCTGTGAGTACATTTTAGTCCCAGCACCATCAGTGCTCACAGACTAGCAACGCTCCATAGACAAATTAGTCTTTCTTGACATACACAATCACAAACATTCATTTCTTTCTTTGAAAAACCTAACACAGTTGGGTCTTATGTGGAAAAGAACTTTCAGACAAGCTTTGAAGATTACTACTACAATAAAGGATTAATTCTCTTAGTTTCCTAGGTCTTGATCTGTTTGCTGTAGTTCAGTATAAAATAAAAGAGTACCTTCCTTACAAATGACAAGTCAGAGTGAATGAAACCAATTGTGCAGGTTACAACCTTTGAAGTTTTACTTGAAAATACTAACTGTCCAGAAAAATTAACAATCATTGGCAAATCTGCTTGCATTGTTGTTCATGGTACCAAGCAGTTTACATAACCTGTATTTTGTTCAAGAGAACATGCAATATATTGTGGACAATTATTTTATAGTTCACCATGAATTTCCCCACTAATTCAAAAACCAGTCTTTCTTTCATGTATTTTCAGTACATTCCTATGGATTATTGATTCTTTCCAGTTACAAAGAAAATGAATGCACATGGTGCCCACAAGCATTAAAATATTAAACACTGCAACAGAACCTTACAAAATGACTAGCTTCACAGCTAGATCCAGATTTAGATTTACAGATCCAGAATGATTTGCTTCTGCAATCTCCCAGCACAGAAAAAAATCCCAGTGGATACACTGCATTGTGAACTGAATGGGGTCAACCCTAGAAGAAAAGATGGCAGAGTCATTTGAGAGCTAGCCTGAGACTTAGAAATTCTTCATTTTCCTGCTCCACCATGGGTGTCGTGTGGCCTTGAGCAAATCACGTTTGTAAAATGGGAATAATATCTATTTCAGAAGGATCACGTAAGGACAAATGCATTCAAGAATGCAAGACACTCCAGTGTTACGATCATATGGTTTACATAAATGCGTAAAATAATTATGCCAGCTCTGTGGCTGGAAGCTTTGCAGGCAAAGGAGTCCTAGGTTCCCATATATTTGTAGAAAGAATGGCCACAGCACTAGATAAAAGGAATCTTCACCCTGAATTCTGGAAGACAGATGTTTCATGTGGGAAGATGTCCTCAGCCCCAGAGATGAACGCCTACTTGCATTTCACATACAGAAAACCCCTTCAGGCTTCAGGCAGGATATAAAATCTGGGGCACCCATTGCAGTCACAACTGCTGCTTGGTCACTCTTGTACCGCTCCATCATCTCAGCATGTAGGATACAAATACCCCCATGCGTACACACACAGCATCTCATTCCAAACACCTCCCAAAACTCCTCTGCGTGCTGTTGTTTGCTGGGTAACTGACTTCACCTGCCACACAACACCGCTGCTCCCCTGTACTATTCAGGGCGGGATTAACTACTCAATGATTTCACACATCAAGTCTGATTTACGTTCTGCTACTCAGACCTTACCAACACAGACAAGGACTGTCTTGCCAAACCGCAGCACATCCTCACACCAACTAGCCAGGCATGCTCCCTGAAACACCCGGGTCAAAAAGTTCCAGCATCCAAATTAAAGGAACCCCAGGCCACCCCTCAGCTGACAGACTGAGAGGAAAGAACTGGTTTCGCAGTAAAAACCAGTAGCCACTGATTTGCAGATCCAAACAGGACAAAGACCAAATCAGAAAGACATTATGCTCCAAAATGGCCAGTTCCACAGGGCTGGAAACTATAATGAGCCAAATCAGCTTGGAGAGAGAATTTTTGAAAGGAGAACGGCAGTAACAATTAGGAAGTATTCAAAAAGAGAGCACTGAACACCTAAAGATCCACAATCACACCCACAAAAAGGGAAGTCTTTGCTGCTGTGACACACACTGTGGCTGTTCTTTTCCACATCTGAAAAGCCTCCAGAACCTGAAGAGAAGCTGCAAGTGCTCCTGGGCTGCAAATCTCTTCATGCCCCTCCGAGGTGCTAAATCTCATGGGCCAAAAGCCCAGTTGTGGCTCCGCTACTGATCCTCATGGTTCCTCTGGGTTAACTTTGGCACACCCTGTCCCTGAATTGCAACAAGAAAAGAAAGCTTTCAGCAGCCACAACACAGCTCTTTGTTTAAAAGAAAAATACAGTAAAGCGTAAGTTGCAAGCCAGTAAATAACCCCCAAAGGCAATCCTTCTCACTTCAGTTTATCTTTCCTTTCCTCAAAGACGTGGTCAATCCGTGTTTAGAAAGCCAGATAATGATTTTTCTTCTGCAACCGTACACAGTTTTACGTTTCACAAAGTCCACTGTGACACAAAAAGAGCATTAGCTGCTCTCCTTCTGCCAGGAGATTCTTGGGCGATTCGGCAAGGAGCTGCAGTCAGCCTGGGGTCAGGAAGCAATGTGACAGAGACCACGGTTTCATGGCCACAGCAAGCTGATCCAACAGCTCACCTCCGGTGGAAGAAAATTCACTGCCCTGAAGTAACCTTTTTCAGCAAAAACAGTTATCTGCTGGCTGAGTTAGTTGAACTGGCACAAAAAGGGCTCCGGTAAGAACCAGTCAATGCAGGAGTGGGCAACCGGTGATCACACCGTGAGAAAAGCCAGGAGCAGGGAACAGGGAAAAGGCACAAACCCCCTCTCCTTTCAGCAGTGTGACACTGCCACGTTAGCTTCCCTGACTGTGGAACCGCCAGCTGAGGACTTGCTGCCGAGCAATAACTCATCTGCAGATCCTTCCATGAAATGTAATCCGGTACTCCCAAGCAGGATTCATATCCCACCCGTCAGCTCCCCAAAGCATCGTACATATGAATTAACAATCTAGTCAAAGGGGAAGTAAAATTAGCTGTAGAAATATTTAGATAACTCACGAAAGAAGGAGAATTAGGCAGCAAGTCACCGAAATCATAAGCCAGAAAACTGATCAGGCGTCCAAAAGGACAAAGGGAAATACATTCTGCGACTGCCAAAAACCACTAAGAAAGGAGAGGTTTTGATGTTTGGGTGTTTGCTCTCCTGCATGTATGTTGAATTCTTGTTTTTTGCTCTATATCAAAAACAAATTGGTTCATTTTTTGATGGACTAAGTAGATGAAAATGAAGACGCAGAACTATTTCCTAAATATTCTTATCCAGCATTACAGAAGCAGCAGCTGATATGGATGTATGAAATGAAGGTGAATTAACCAGCCTCACTGTAAACAAAGGATTTCAGTTAAAAAAATAAACATTACAAACTAGAGTAATTCTTAAACAAGCAAGTCTGATTTGTGCACACTCAGAGCTCTAGAAGAGCAGACTGACAAGTGCTTTGGTCTTCTTCCTCTCCATTGCCTAGAAGGAGGCTAACGTGACTGCTTTAGATATCGATGTTGACGTGAAAGATTAGGTGCGTCGAAGTTCAGTCTAAACATTGATTTCCAGCGTGTTGCAGAAACTGAAGATGACCAGAACAAAGCTGAAGTTGTGCCATTCTGGTAGAAGACAAAGTACTGGCTTGCCAACTTGATCAGTGGTACCAATCTTGGTATGAGACCCAGTTAATAGAAAATTAAAGGAGATTAAAACAATACCAGTCAAAATGGGTATCTGGAAAGCAGGCTTTCTCAAACTAGTAGCAATGCCTGAAAGCCATCTATTTGAAATTCTGAAAAATCAGAGTATTGTACCGCTTAAACAACCCAATTTTTGGAAGTGTCATTCCCAAAATATGCCTGATTTCCATAAAACAAGACAGAATGAAGTATCATGGGAAACAATGAACTATTTCATTCCGTTCATTCGTAGTGAATTAAATGCGCAGTTCTTGTTAATCAGGTATATATTTCTAAAGTACAAATCATTCTTAGTGAGATGAAAAGTCAGAGGAAGGACTAAAAAATCCTCCATCCTTTGTTGTCCTTGTAGAGTTGAATGAATTTAAAACTTCTATCATATTAAACTAAAATTGTATAAAATTAATCATTTACTAGGTCACTTTGTTAAAAGTTTTAGCTTTTTCATGGAGTTAATTTCAATCCATTCTCACTGTAAGGATCACATAGCCCTTACTGTTCACAAAGAACTTCCTCTATTGTTTTTACCTAAATTCTCTTCTCCAAATGGCATGTATTATTACCAACGAATACAACAGGAATTGCTCACACAAAAATGAATGCTCATTGTGGCTTATGTTATCGTCTTTTAGATTCTGACATGCAAGCCTAAGAGTTATGAGTTGATGGAAAAGCAAAGCAACCCATTAAAATATTTTTTTATTATTTCAAAAGCGGGATTCAAGATCTGATGATTGTTGATAATTAGAAGATGATTAAACAACATATCTTTTACATGAAGCATGTCCAAATTCATGCCTTGTTTTTGCACTGATACCACAAGCAGGTGGATTGTGGCAATTGTTTTCAAGGGCACAATGTGAAGGCAATAGCCTTATAGAGAACTTGTAAGAAGAATACATTATCTTGAATACCTCTTCCTGCTCATAACAGGATGAGTGGAAAAAAATCCACTTGCTGTTACAGAACTCAAAATGCATTTGCAAAGGTGGCAGTCAGGGAAGAAGCACTTCTTGTCGACAAACTGTGCACATCTGGTATGGAAATACGCAAGACGATGGCTGAAAATATGCCCCAGCGCCGCCTCTTCTGACTGAAAGACGAGCTGGACTTCAGCTGAGACATTGCACTTTCCTCTTCCTGGAGACTCCGTTCACCCCTCGCTTGAGGCATCGTGAGGCGGAAAGAAGAGCTCAGTTACTGTGCGATTCCTCTGTTTCTTCCGAGCAGCCCGGAGGCAAGTCGGGGGAAACCTGTCCAGCATCTGCTCGCGCCTGCTGAACATCCCATGGAGAAAACCAGCAGCTAATGGTGACAAGGAGCACGCCCATTGAAAACAAAGCCCTCATCCCGGTGGAAGTGAGTGGAAGGGGTAGGTCTCCCGCAGGAGATCAGGAGGGCTGCCTGACTTTCAGTGCCAGCAGGCACAGCCTGGAGGCAGGAGATGCTGCTGCCTACGCCATCTCCCACGACACTCCAGCAGCGGCTGCCTCCTTCACAACCCTCAGATCCACCAGTCATTGCAAGCGTTCCCTCTGGTAAAGCTCCTGTTGCTGCTGTTCTCAATGATTAACAGAATACGCCACAAATACAGCTGGCAGCATTCCTTCTCCAGGCAGGAGGTGCTCCTGGACTGTCGGTGAGTCGCTCGGCGCACCCGCAGCAAGGAGCTCCAGCCATCCCTGCCAGCAAGTGCTGGTACCTGAGCTGACGCGCTCACAGGTAGCTTTCGGGTGCCCCGGTGAGCTGCAGCCTCAGCCTCAGAGCGGGCACCCTCTGGCATGGCCCCGGGAGAAGCTGCCAGTGCCCAGGGCACGGCCTGCCTTCGGGGCACTGCCGTTCCTCTGTCACAGCGTGGCCGTGAAGAGAGGAACACACCGAGCAAGCTCTCAGCAAGCTCTCAAGCTTCCAGAAGACTCTCCCGGTGAGAGGGAGCAGGGGAAGGAACACAGGCCACTTGCCAGAGATCAAACTGTCCAACTTAAAGAAATTAATTTAATTGTTGGTGGCGGTAAGAAAGCTTGCAGCTGCTGGCTCCAAGCAGCCCGGACAGTACGAAAGCACGGCCCCGACGCTGCTAGAATAAAGCAAGCGAGGTGAGCGCCCAGCAGCTGGGGCTTGGGATGCTCAGAGGCTTCGCACCCCCAAGACGGCAGGGCTGCGTGCCCACCTCTGCCGCTCTGGGCAGTTACTTCCCCGCGCGGCAACTCTCGCTGAAATGCTCGCCGGCTGCCAACACGTCGAGTGGCTGGCATGAGGCGGCGCTTGGAACCCCCACCAGCCGGCAGTCAGAACCTCTGCCTGCCGAAGCCAGAGGTCCGTCCCGCGGCGGGCAGTCCCAGCAGGCGACTGGGGCTGGTGGGAGCCGCCGGCTGCCTGCTCCATGCCCTGCACGCAGACCCCCGCTGCCCAGCCCACGGAGGGAAAAGGCATGGGGAGTGCTAACTTCTTTGTCATTTCTAAATTATGTTTGTTTTTTTTTTTTTTTTTTTTTTTTTTTTTTGCCTCAGAAGATAAGAACAGTTGGAGAAGTACATGCTGTGGGGCCTCTGCAAATCGACTGCCAGGATTTGCTGTTTGAGGCTTTCATCCATCCAGTTTTAATCCAAATTAGTAGGAGCTTCAGAAAGGGATTCTGGCAAAGTCACAGCTGGAAAGATTTTCATCATTTATTCTGCCAAGCATATAAAAATACAATTAAAAGAAAAGAGAAAGGGGGGTCGGGTATAACAGTTCATGGCACAAACATGTTTTGGTTTGCTTTTAGAGTAAAAACAAAACCCAAAAGAAAATCTATATTTAATTAAGAAACAGTCCATATCTTTGTCTTCTCTGACGTCTTTGCACAAGGCTACAAACACTATTCTATGATTATTACAAAATTAATTTCTGACTGAGGTAGCAGTTTTCTTTGGTGCGTAAGGAGGCAATGGGGCTGGGGGCAGGAGGGGCGGTCCCGCTTCCCTGGCCCCAGCGGCACGGGCCCTGCGCGCTTTCTTGGCAGGTCATTCCCCACAGCAAACAGCAGCAGTTTGTCGAGTTCAGCCTGCAGCTGGTCAGGTCGCTGCGGGGAGCACCAGAACGGGCGGGCAGCAGGCGGTAAGCGGGCCCTGGCGCGTGTTCGCCCAGTACGCACAGCGTGTTCCCGGCTGCCTGCACCAGCCGCTGCGTCGTTACCGGCCTAGAGCAGAGGCATCGCGCTTCTGAGGCTGCTCTCCACCAACTGCTGTCGAAGAAGCACCCACAGGTGCACACGCACATCTGCGACAGCTCCTGTTGAGAGCCATGGAGACTAAAACACCACATTTTGCAAACGCCACCTTTGACAAATATTTACTGATGAATTGAACCAGCCCCTTTTCTCATGTAATTTCATCACCTTTTTCCAGGGAGCATTGGGTAAAGGAGTGAGGTTGAAGCAAAGGCATACCAGCACTCCCCGCCACAAACACATTTCGAAGAGAGAGTAGAAACTTCCCAAAACTTTCCTAAACTATGAGGGGTTTGTTTATCAGCGAGACAAAAGGTTCTTTCCAAGACAGGAGCGTGTGTCACAGAATCACAGAATGGTAGAGGTTGGAAGGGCGCTTTGTGGATCATCTAGTCCACCCCCCCTGCCGTAGCAGGGTCACCTACAGCAGGCTGCACAGGACCTTGTCCAGGCGGGTCTTGAATATCTCCAGAGAAGGAGACTCCACAACCTCCCTGGGCAGCCTGTTCCAGTGCTCCGTCACCCTCAGTCTCGAGGGGCTCTAGGCAGCCTCTGCTCCTTCCCCACACTCTGCTGCAGACGTCTGCGCAAGCTTTTTCAGGGGAGGCTCAGGAAAACCAAAGAGAGCAAAAATATAATTCGGGTCTAAAACGGGAAGCAAAAATAACACGTGTCCAAGCGAAGTCCCTCTCTGTTTCCTTAGCTAAATGCCAAGACTGGGAGCAGCTCCGATGGGAGGTGTTCTGGAGTGGGCACTGCTAACCACAGAACCATGAAGGGGAGGAGACCCACCACAGGAAGGCAGCAGGTTTGGGCTGGGGTTTGCAGACCCCTTCCCCTGCCAACCTGCCGCTGCCAAGAGGCAGCCGTGCCCTGGCGTCCCCTCCTCGCCCGCTGAACCCAGAAGCAGCCAGACTGCTGCTGATGTGAACAGAGAAGGGGTTTTAACTGCTCCAGCAAGGTTCTATGATCACAGCAGCCTTGGGTTGACTTCAGAAGCCAACCCTCTCGTCTGCTCGGATAAGGGTGAACCTTCAAGAAGCGATGTAAAAAGAAAAAAATCCCTCCAAGATGCAATTATAGGTGTTAAAGGAGCTACGTCCCCGCGTTACTCACTGTAGGACGTATGTAGTGGTGATGTAGGTGAGCCGTCCCTTGTCCCAGGTGCAGACGGGATGGCCGTCGGTCCCGTGCTGGATGCACGACACGTTGCTGGGCTCGTCTGGAGGATCTTAAACAGATATTCTTATCAGAGGCTTCCTTAAATAGGTGGACAGGAGACATTTTCAGAAATGCTAGGGTTGGCTTTTTGTATGTTTTGAGGTTTTTAAAGAATTCAGAGACAAAATATTCAGGCTGATAATTATCACGTGTGAAAAGAGTCTGGGCTCTTTGCAGCCTGCTGAGACCACGGACACTGGAACGAAACCCCAGCGACTTTACAAGGGTGCCAGATGAGTACAAGCGCCGAACAGCTCTCCGGACTGGGCTCCACAAGCTTTGCTTGAAGACATCAACAATTATTCTTTTCTTTTTTAATTAAAAAAATGCCACACTGATACAGCAGCCGACCGCTGCAGCAGCCTCAGCTCACCAGGCTCAACGAAAATCTAAAATTCCTTTAGACTTTTTCTTACAAGTCCCCTGGCGAGCCTGGTGGGCGTCAGGGGTGGAACCGGAGGGAGCACGAGATTTGCTCGGAGCAGGCACTTTTATTCAGCATCTCTCTGTTTATCGATAACAGAGCTGCACAGTTCCAGCCAGGAAGATTTTAAATACAAAGAGCCAGTAAATCACGGCACCTTCTCTGGGAAAAGGGCACCCACGGCTCGTTTCAAACACGTGTCTCAGCGGTACCCCAGGGAACGTTTAAGAACAAGGAATAATGAAATTCTTACTTCCAGATTCTATATCGATCCCGCAGATGAGCGTTTTCTTGTATTCACAATCTGTTTTGCACGTAAACGTGTGTTTGCCGTACGCGTGGACCGTGAACTCGGTGCTTACTGAGCCGCCGAAACTCTTCACGCGCTCGGAGCCGTTAAAGAAGATGGCGATCCTGCACCGCTCCGTGTACTGCCGGCCTCTCAGCTGGCACGACAGGGTGATTCCGCTTCCCGGCTGGACGTGAGAAGTGGTGTTGGCAGTCATGGTCCCTTTGTCACATATTTCGGCAGCGCCCCGGGGGAGTTCGCCCGCGGTCACGTTCCCCTTACCGCGTGCTCCTGCAACAGAAAAGGGAGAACCAGCCTTTGATGGGAACGCGTCACGTGTCTCGCACAGCGCGCCGCGCTCGAGGCCGAGAGCTCCCGCCTCTGCGTGGCGACTCGCGGGGGATCGGTCTTCACCAAGTTGATGAACCGGGGTCAGAAACCGCCGGCCAGCTGCCAGTCCTCACAGTATGACCTCAGGCAAAGCCTAGCAGAACTCTTTCTTGGCCGTGGTTGAAGGAGACGGCCGTGTTTCGGTAAGGCAGTGGCAGGCAGGGCTCTGCTGGAGGCGTAAGCCAGGTTTTCTCCGGCTTGCTGAGACCCCTTGGCGTGTCAGTGCCTTTCCAAGCGGCACAGGGCGCAGGCGATCCCGCGCTCCGCGTCTGCCCCGGGGCCAACAAGCCGAGCAGCGGCAGAAGGGACGGGAAAACAACAGCGCACCGTTGCGCTCACTTCTGCGTTCAATCTTTGTGGAAACTAACTGTAGAGACGCTTTCTCACGTAGCCAACAGCCCTACCTTGAACTAAATCAAGAAACCTTCCTGCATAACTTCTTAGCAGCTTCTCGCTGTGCGCGCAAACGAAGCTGGCTTGCAGCGCTAATTACGCCCACACACATGCCCCGCTGCCAACGCCTGAGCGCAGACGGTTCTCTACCTGTGTCCCCCGAGGCCGGAGCTCTGCCAGACCGGGCGCTGGAGCACGGCGCGGGGCCACGGAGCGTGGGCGGCGCTCGGCTGGAGCGGCGGATCGAGGAGCTCTTCAGGAAATTACAGTATGCGCCTAATCAAGCATCAGACTTCGCTCTTGCTAACACCAAAGACGTTTACTCGCACGCCACACAGAAGCTGAAAGAACCCGAACTAATTAGCCTGAGGGCTTCTTTGAAGTGATAATTGCTATGTAGGAAAAAAAGAGCATCTTACCTGCTGGGAAGTGCACCAACAACCGAACTGCTGCGGGCACGATCCATGCAAACAGCATTTTGGCCCCTGCAGAGAAACGAACACCTTTTACCGGTGCCTAAAAAGTGGGAAAATCTTTTTACAGGTATTTGTGGTTTACTATTTTACAACTTCAGAGGATCCAGAATGCTTATTTCTAGTTAACTTTCTCGGCTGGTGTCGCTGAGCTGCAGCTCTCGAGACCCCGTCCGAAGCAGCAGCTGATTTTTAGCTGGGTCTCCCTAGAGAATAGATAGAGGGGAATGGCAGAACTACCGGTACTTCCAAACTCTGGGCTTTAAAACCAGATAGCTCCGGTCGCCCGTTTGCTCCCTTCCTTCCCCAAGACCCCGTGTGCTCCCCCAGCTGACACTCTTTCTGCAAAGGACCCCCCGCCAGCAGCCCCGATGCCGTCCCTCCCCGAGACGCGGTCTGCACGCCCCGCTCCACGCGCAGCCGGACGGAACAGCTCCGGGATGCTGGAAGCTCCGTGGGATTGCTCCAAAACTCTGTTCAAACGCAAACCTGTGCCACGTCTGGGCTCACCAGGTTAAACGCACGCTGCGGTACTGGCGTTACGGATACAAACATTTTACACAAATTATTTAACGTCAGCCTGAGCTAAGCCCAGTATTTTCCCACACTTTTTGCATTTGACAGCTATCACCTTTTCACCCCTCCCCTGCAGAACTACAGAGCAGCGAGAAGACGCTGGATACTTCAGCGGGGCGTACACCAACACGCACCACCTGCAACTCCTGACCTGTCCCGGAGATGCAGCTATTTTTGTAGCTTGATCCCATATTGGAAACAAGCTACTGGCGAGTGAAACTTTGAATCCTGGCGGCTTTTCAGACCATCTCTAGGATGGAAGGCACAATATAGTCTTTGCTACGTGTGTGTTAATGTAAAACCAAACCAAAAAGTGATTTCAGGTTGTTTTTATATGGTGAGATGGGATCCATCCCGTGTTTTCAAAGTGAACCAATAGCTGATCTGAAAGTGAAATACCTAAAACTTGCCAAAATGCATATAAACACCTTGTTTTCTCAAAATCCAGATGTCCTTCGGGCTGAAACGCTAAGCCTCAGCTTTGCACGACTCTTCAGGCGGTGCCTGCCGTAGGTGATTAGTAACTGCCAGGATGAGCAATCACAGCACCCAGCTTCTTCGAGTAAACGCTCTGCCTTCCAATAAACTGAAATTGCCCGGTGGCTGCGTAAACATCCTTCAGAGAGCTCGCCTTCTGACGGCAAAACTGTACCCAAAATACTTGAGTCGACCGACAAAAATAGTCTCTCTTCAAATAAATTTAATTGGTGGTTTGCTTAGGTAAGTGCTAGACGGTTTGTGCGGCACCGCCTGAGTGCGGCAGAGCACACGAACTGTGCTCAGAGTAAATTATGAGAAAAGAGAAATCAGCTTCACCTTAGAGCAAAGGTATGTGGGGAAAAAAAGAAAAATTAAAAAGAAAAAAGCCTGCAGACTCCACATCAGCGAGGGACGATGGTATCGCTGCGCGCAGGCTACAGAAAACACGGAGGGCACCGTCCCGGGGAGCGCCAGGCGGAGGAAGCACCCGCGGCGCTGGCAGAGCACGCGGCCACGCGTGTTGGTGCGTCCTTATCTTGGCGAAATCTCCGCTGGACACTCGAGCAGACCGTGCGGGTTTGCTTACCTCTGGGCTCACTGTTGTTACGCCGGCTCCCGTTCTTAAATTAAATCGCTTGTAAAGGACAAAAACTCCATAATTCGCTTTTAACCAACTTTTTACGCCCTGGCCCCCACTTCTCCCTAAAAAACCTCGACGCAGAGCGAGCGCCTGACCTAAGGGTCTTCCACCGAACCCGACCAGCGCCGGCGGGAGGAGGAACAGTTCTCACCGTTCCATTTCCCCTAGAAAAACCCGCTCTTTGCGCCCAAGCTGCGCGGTGGCTTACGCATCGCTAAGAGCTCCAGCTCCATTTTTAGGGAAACTTCCCACCGCCGGCTCCGGCTGCCCCAGGCCCAGCAAGCTCCGGCACTGGGAGCTGGGTGACCACAGCCCCCCGTGCCCCCCGGCCCGAGTTCTGCAGCCCCCACCAGCGCTGCCGAGCCCCGGTTATTTGGTGAGATCTCACCGTGAGAAGGAAAGGCTCGGCGTTATGTCCAGTGGACAGCCCTGCAGCGCTGCGCTCCCTTAGGTGGCTGCACCCCGGGGGGCAGGGAGCACCCCAGGGCAGGGAGCATCCCGGGACAGGGAGCATCCAGGGGCAGGGAGCATCCCGGGCAGGGAGCATCCCAGGACAGGGAGCATCTAGGGGCAGGGAGCATCCCGGGGCAGGGTCCTGGGGCAGGGAGCATCCCGGGCAGGGAGCATCCCGGGACAGCATCCAGGGGCAGGATCCCAGGGGCATGCAGCATCCTGGGGCAAGCAGCATCCCGGGACAGGCAGCATCCCAAGGCAGGATCCCAGGGCAGGCAGCACCCCGGGACAGGCAGCACCCCAGAGCAGGCAGCACCCCAGAGCAGGCAGCACCCAGGGACAGGCATCACCCCGGGATAGGCAGCACCCCAGAGCAGGCAGCACCCAGGGACAGGCAGCACCC
>Ga0181612_150266_pt1 | contig 12638 bp, 5 predicted proteins | sample HoacroProtozoa21_FD_119630 | JGI IMG/M metagenome (GOLD analysis project Ga0181612, IMG submission 119630) | Hoatzin crop microbial communities from Cojedes, Venezuel. Combined Assembly of Gp0051906, Gp0051904, Gp0051908 | reverse complement strand
GCTTCATAGAAGTGAGGAGTATTTTAGCCAGGAAACTTTTTCAGTTTGCTCAGAAATCTTGAGCAAAAAGGGTTAGAACATGGCAGCTGCAGTCTGTGGAGAATTTGGGAAGTTCAGGCTTTTTGGTCCCAGCCAGGAAAAGAATTTGAAGGCTCTGATAAAACAGTATTTCTGGCAAGAAATGAAAATTTTCTTTTTTGAATCAATGAAGTGTTTTCATACATTCTTGCAGAAAAAGAATAAGTCACTTTGATATAAAAATCAGACAAAAACCTACTGAATTTGAAACTGAATGCAAAAACTGATTTCCTCTATTGCTTTGTGCAAAAATATTCCATAAAGGAATAAATTACATATATATTGGCGCAACATAGTCAAAATGTTTTGATACTGACATTATGCTTAATTATTTTATAAATATTTAATTACACCCAAAGTCAAGTTGCAGTAAAATATGTCAATTTTACTAAAATGAAATATTTCAACCTTATCAAAATTAATAATTTCCATACTTTTGGGGAAAGGGGAAAGAAAAAAGTCAGCAACACAGTCTTTCTTGAAGTGTTAGTTTCACTGAACCCATATTATCTGGTGAAAAAAAAAAAAAAGCTATTCCACTGGGGGACATTCAGAGAACTCTGCTCTCCACACTGGATGCCTTGGTACTTAATAGTGCTTTGCCCGATTCATCTGGGTAAGCATTCCTGCTTCTTACCCATCTCTAGGTGATGCTTTTATACCTCATAATAAAATTTTAATTGAATTTTTAACTTAAAAACAGCACTGCATGTCAGAGAATCATTTTTTTGTTCAGATCTTGCAAGCAGGAATTAAAATTTCTTATCTTACTTTCAAGAAAACCCAAAACTCAACCATAAGCAGTTACAAAATTCTGCAGCCATGGTAATTGCAACAGCGTCATGCATTAGGGCCAGCAGTTGTGCTCTATAAGAGAACAGTTTTCTGTAATGCGGTAACAAAGCAGCTCATCATCCAAAGCATCTTTAGCAGTACTGCTTCAAGCAAATGGAAAAAAAGGGATCTGTCCTTTAGTTCAAGAACTCAAGTGCTTTACTTTTTAAATTTACTTCTGAAACAAGTCCTTTCTGTATTGAACAAAGACTCATCAGCAAAGGAAAAAAGACTTGAAGAAACCCTTGGCCTATCTTGAAAGTCAGAAACCCAGAAAAGTCTCCTGTTCAGGGCTTACACTAAATACTCCTCAACAGGCTGAATCCAAAATAACTCCTTTTGAAACAGTAAGTTCTCTGGGAATTAGCACATTCATCTGCAAAAGGGTAAACCCACAGTGAGACCATATTGTCACAGAATTTGGTTCTTCCAGCAGCTGGGCAAAGGGAGAGGCATAAAGAAGGCATGAGACAAATAGTGTGTTTAGGGCAACAGATTCCCTAGACAGATTTGAAACACTCAACCCTACCTCCTTTCCCCTTCAACACCGTTGAACAGGAAGAAAAGCATGTTATCCGTTCTTTGAAGCACTAGTCTTGCTCTAGTGGCCAGAGGCTTCTACATAAGCATGGCTAATAGCAACGTACTTCTTCATGAACATAAAAAGGTGCTTCGTAGACAGTTTATTTTCTTGTCTTCCAGAACAGAAGTATAGAGATTGGAAGTGAAGGCTTTCTGCAAGATGTCATCCTCTAATTACTCCAACTATCAAAACTAAGATGACTCATTAAAATTGGATGAATACAGCTGGAAGGCTATTTCCTATCTTAATTCCATCTTAATTGTGAGAGCAAATCAATAAAACTTTGGCGTCCCCTTTAATTCTGCTGCCTAGTTCTCCAAATCAATGTTATAAGAAAACTGCTCGGGAACACCGGTCATGAGTGTATTCTTACCTTGAGTGCCTGCGTGGGCTGTCTGAACAAAGAAAGCTCCCATAAAGCAGCCAGCTCCATTAAAGAGAGTTAAAAAATGCATGGAAATCCCTCTAATTCTTTCTGGCACAAGCCGGAATGAAAGTAAGGAACCTTAGAAAATAAGCAGATACAGTTATAACTTAAAAAAAAAGTAAATTATGGTAGAAGATAGATAAGTGTCTCTAATAGCGACTATCTGTATTTTACACGGAGAATGTAGTTGCTGCAGAAGGGCAATCAGAAATGTTAGCATGTACCTATTCACAAAGGATTATCTAAAATGTTTAAATGAATCTCAGTAACAAACCATTCCACATTAAACTATTAATATTTCACAAGTATGGAAAAATCTTTCACCCAGACAGTTGCTCTCACCTTTTAAAACCTCAGGCATAGCAAGGAAAGAGAGACACCACCACAGTCAGCGAACGTGAAGGCAGCAGATGCGATATTTAACTGCAAGACAGTGGGACCTCCTATGCCAGAGCTAACTCATTACGGCCACTAGTAAATACTTCCAAAATCCAGAGCTCTACCTTAACTTGGACAGTTACGCTGCTTTCACTTAAGGCTGGCCAATGCTCCTCTTCCCCAGACAGCAGCCTCCAGAGTCACTGGCTAATTTTTAAGACATTGTCCTTCACTTTCTTGCCAGAAGACTAAACCAGAAGCAGCAACAGCCTTGGCAGCGAGGGGGAGCTGTGGCATGCTGTTGTAGCATGGATGACTATAAATAATCCCAACAGTTGTAATCTAGCTAAACTAGGTTACAGTAAGTCTTTATGATAGCTGTTCTTTTTTTATAACTTTCCCTGATTATCAAAACCTCTTGTTTCCCAATTTTACACCTTGAGTCCTCATCCACACTTGTTCTCCAAGACCCAGTGTCTCCCAGACTGCTTTATTAGTTGAGTTTGAATGACCTCCAGCTTTAGAAACTTGTCAGCAGAGGATCCTATTTGGATGCTGAGTTGCCTGAAGCATCTCTGAATACAAATGAAACCTTGCAATCACCGTCTTCCACCCTTTTTAATTTGGATGCCCAAATGAGAGCTTTGGAAACATATTAAAGAAAAGGAAGAAAATACCACAGGCAGTGTTTTTTCCTCATTCACAATAGGAACCGAAAGCCTGAGGGCAGGAGAAAGCAGGTGAGCCCAGGACACCATCTGTAGATGCAACAGGACAGTCTGAAACATTGTACAGTCCACGTCCTAGCTAATTTGATTCATTAAGAGCCTAAAAAGTTTTTGGTTACTCCTCCCTTCTAAAAGCACGGGTGCAAAACATGCATCTTGGCCAAATTCAGCCTGGGTAATTGCATCCTACTTACCTAAATTACCCCTGCCGCTTCAACTGCGCGCTCCGTTCCTCGCGTCTCCCACGGCACTGCTATTAAACAGCTGCTGCATTTCACCCTGAAGACCACTGGGTTTCATCGGTGGGGGAAGCGATCCCCCATATATTCCTTCACTAACAGGGCTGTTTGCTACGAGCCTTCCCATTTCTCAGTGCTTTGAGACATCTTGGTGGGTAGACGACACTGTTGCAGCACTTCAGCGATCACTGCAAATCTGCTAAGCCTTTGGAGGGCAAAGCAGTTGGTGCGCCGGGCAGCTTGGACACTGGCAGCATGACACAGCTGCTGTGGCCAGCAGGCTGGCTTCCCACCATCAGAAATCTCCTGCACTGCAGGGGCAAGTGCCTGAAATGCCTGCTAATACTGTCCCACAGGATGGAGTTATTTTGCAGGTTTTTATGGTGGTATTTTTGGCGGGTTTGTGGTGGTTTTTGTGGTTTGGGGTTTTTACTTTGGTTTTTGTGTGGGTTTTTTTTTCCTCTTTTTCTTTTAAATCATTGGGTTTTAGAAGAGTAATTTCATATTTTAAACCAAGCTAGGGTTGCAAATTTGAGCTGTCAAAAGCCTATGAGATCTTACATTCTAACGTTGTGAAGGAGAGCAATTATTTTACCATTATGTTATTTTATCTTTTAAAGTCTACCTCAGTGCTAGGGACACATTAAATGCTGATATTATTTATTCTAAGAGATGCTTATGCCACGAAGTAGGTGATTATATAAAACTCCTATCAACAAGATAATAAAATATACTGTATAGACACAACTGTAAGTATCAGGGCTCAAATGTAGATAAAGAGTTCAATATGCCAAATTTAGCTCCTCTACCCGAGCACTTCAGAAATGAGATATCTCCTCGCTTCCCTCTGATTACAAGCGTGAACATTTCTGTCTTCAACTTAGATCACGTACTTTCAAGTCAAGTAAATTATTATAATTGAATTTGACCTTCTGCATAACAAAGGCAGTTAAAATGCCAAGAAAGGTGAAACAACTATTTAAGTGTCTAGGCTGTCATTACCATCCATGGAGATCCACTGAATGGTTCCTGAACAGCAATTCAGTTCAAACTGAAGTAGAAACCTAGAGCTCAGTTCAGGAGATGGAATGCAGATGCCCAGCGCTGCCTGAAATGCTCTAGTGCACCTTTAACCATCCGCACGGAGCCGCCCGATAAGGCACAGGACCTACGGGAGAACTATGCCTTTCTCTAGCAGCAGCTGGAGGCCACACAGGTACCGTAAAGAGCCTCCTTGCCCCACGTGCATAGCTTAGATGCTCCATCACAAACGGTGTCAGACACCTAAGTGTGGGCAAATGAATGGAGGCCTGCATCCCCACTGACTACAGTAGTAACCTACTACTTCAGGTACCTATCTTTATTTTTCTACATGCAAGTCCCAACTTCACTTAGCCCCATTTCCCTGGGTTCTTGAATCGCACCTGTAACTGCAGCTCTTAGCAAGATGCTTAATCCTATTTAAACAGGGAAGACAACTTTTCTTCCTAAGACATTCTAATGACAATCCTTTAAAAAGATTTAAAAAAAAAAAAAAAAAAGGAAAAAAAAACGCCCCAAGATGAAGCTTTAATTCTTTTCTGAAGGCTAATGTCATCTTTCAGTCATTGGACTTCTGTTGTGTCCCAGAGTATAAGATTAAAGAGCCTTATTTTACCAGCAATATTATTCTCATGCAGAAGCATGAGAAGACTGTAAGCTAACCACCTCCTAACCTTTTTTTTTGTTAAGCTAAACAGAGAAGGTCACAGTTTTCAGTTACACTTAGCCTGTAACCTAGAAACCACATTACCTGCCTAGAAACCTGTCTCAGTTAAGTACTTGAGAGCTATCGGATGAAGAGGCATTATGAAAGTGCTAAGTATTTAAAACTGGGGAAAATTACCTTTTTAGTGACAGACCGTGACCCAAAGCTCTCTGTAGTCTTAGAGTGTAAGAATGAAGCTGAGACACTGAAGTTATTTCCTGCTTTTAAATAAAAATCTGAACATTTCTGGGGTTGTACCAGAACAATAGACACTCAACCTGTAGAATTAAATGCCTGCAGAGATCAGCCAGTCAATTACTTTACCTGTGTCTCTAAGTGAATGTTGATTTGATTATTTTTGTAATACTAACTTTTCTTTTTTAAAGTTCTGCAAGCTAAAACACTAGTAAGGACTCTGCATGCTCCTCAGAAGAAAATAAGCCTCAGGAATGTCAGCGTAGATGTGGAAAGGTAAATTATGGAAGGGAGAGAAGGTTCAGACTCACAATCAAGAGTGCGTCTACATAATTCATGGACAGAGGTGTGCCTGTACTCTGCAAAGAGAAGTGTTTATCTCTGGTTCCATGCCACAAGCTAAGGCATGACGCTCTGTGCAGGCATGTTCGCGTGACTCCCAGTTGGAGCACAAAGATCTGGCATCTGCCTACAATATTCTCCAGGTTAGACTGCCAGTTGAATTGTGTTACCTGCCTGCATATGCTCTGTGCCACTGAAAAACACGTAATAATTCTATTAGTTGGGTCCACACATGACAAGGGTTAAGATAAATTGCTTCATCTTGCTTTGACTTTGGCCTCAAAAGTGCTCATAGACCGTAGCCACAGCTCAGCTGTCATGTGCATACTTGTTCTGTCTCAAGAAAATCATCACAGAAGAGTTCAGGTCAGCAGGGTCCTCAGGAGCTCATCCAGTCCAGCCCCAGCCTGAAGCAGGTTCAGCTTCAAGACCAGCCACACATCTGAGCCCCAAGTTCCACCACTGTGATCGTCCCCCCCACCGAAGGGTGGGTTACGCACCCCAGGGACCCGACTGGGCTGTGTTACCTTCCAGTTAATTTGGAACAACATCACTGCTCACTCTGAGTTACAGCCAGCAAGACAAATTATGCTGCTCTGAAGCAGGTAAAGCACAGATCTGCTCATTAAGCCCGTGGAAGAGAGCCAGGGATAAAATATCAGATGACAGTAATTATTTTTAGGGAGCTGATATCATTCTCTGGGAATCAGGACACTCTTGCTTTAGCCTATTGGATTTTACTTACAGGAGGGAGTTACCAAGGCTTCAGCTACTCCAAGTAGGATGTACTGAGGAGCTAAGTGGAAGCAAGGCATGGAGGAGACCAGGAGAACCTCCTCGGAAAGCGTCTGCTCCACCTGAGGGAAATGCTTTCGGTGTATTTCAGAGAAGCCAGCAACCATCACGGAAAGTGCAGCAGATAACTGACCTACAACTGGGTAAAGAGCACAGAGAGCATTCATCAAGGCTGTAGTTACAGGATCATCAGGTATTTAGAATGAAGTCCTAGTAGATGCGAAAGAAGCCCCCCCTTACTCCCCCCATACATCCCCTCTGGACATATAAACATGAGTAAAGAGTGCTACACCACAAACCTAACGCTAAATATATGGCAAAGGGACACCAGCTCAGCACAGAAAGAATTTAGGGATGCAGAATAACTGAGAGAGGAAAAACTTTGCTGAAGAGCAAAGTCACAAAGAAGAACTTTTCTTGAAGGTTAGGGGAGGTAAGTATGGAAGAGAGAAAGAAAAGGCAGCAGCCCTTCCAGATATCACAAGAAACTGGGTAGGAACAAGACTACCACGTAGGGGAAAATTCTCCTATTCAAGCAACAAGAAGTTTCTCAAATATACACACACACCATATGCTTTATCCATTTGTCTTCTATACAAAAAGAAGTAGTGCGGGCAATAAAGTATAGCATTGTTAAGGCTGTAGGCCATAGTATACGGGAGAGAAAGATCAGCAGTGCATATCACACCTCAGGAGATCAAACTTTCCTACATTTTCCCCTTTTCTTCCACTATAGAGTTCCCCTGAACTAGTTTTGAAAGTTTGTTGGATACGGCATTTTCTGGACTGTTTAACTTTTTCGGATGAGATGAGCTGCATTATTGGAAGGGATAACCTCCAGCTTTCTAAGCATTTACACATAAGCCATGGGACTGCAGTTGCCTCCTGCCTTCTTCAGCTGTCCTGAAGAAGCATCACCGCATGATCCATAACACAGGGGATGCACAACACGTTTCAGTATATTACCAACACGCAATGCGTGGAGTCTTACCACCTGCCCCAGCGGTGAGGCACAAGTGCACGCGCTGCACCAGCACACAGGGCAGGAAAAAACACCCCTTGCCTCATAATGCAAGATAAAAGCTTCTAAAAAACTCAGATGTGTTTTAAATACCGCACACTTCACCACACATTGCAGAGAGGATACTATTTAAATGTATTATTTGATATTTCTTTATGTGGACCATACGGAATGGCTGTAGCCTCTCAGAAAACAAGAAACACAAAGAAAGCAAAATTTTCAAGTAAGTTTCCTGAACTTGAAACATTTACACTTCTGATGTTTTGAGCTCCCATTGATTTTGACAAAGTTTGTGGTTCCTCAGCATTTCTAAGCTGTAACGTAAGTAAAGGTGTGAGAATTTGGTTTCTTTTGCCAGCTTTGGCTCACATACCTGGACTGTGTTTTTCCAGTTGTCTTACAAAGCCTCATCTCACTTCATGACTGGAAATTGTTACACTTACTAGATGTGATATCAACAGTCAAAGACTTCTGTTTCATAATACATTTATAACACACATAAAGTTTTTCTCTTTGGGTGTCAGCACAGAAGAGGCAGAAAATTCACGTAGCGAAGTGGCCTTAGCCTTGTTCTGTTTGCGCACGCATTGTGCTGCTTCTGGTTTTGCATGCGGCTGTGTTTAGTGTCTCAGGAGCAAACTCTCACACCCTTCCACCAGCACAGTTTTCCTGCATTTTCACAACTTGAAATGTCCTCCCCACCTGCCTAACCTGAGGCTTGGAAGCCGTTTTGCTGTTAAGGCCATTCTAGTGCTTAATAAGAACATCAGTGAATTATTGCTTGAAAATTGATCACGGGAGGGAATTCAACAGCAGTTTCTAGCCAATGCACCTTATCAAGGCCAGGTATAAAGCCCTCAAGGAGCTTCTTGTAATCTACCAACGCAAGATTTCTCCTGGTGAAAAATTACGTTAGTATTAAAGAAACCTCAAGCAGTTCAATATTACTACACAGTGCTATATTTTAAGCATTTTCCTTACTAAAAGCCAAAACATTTCAGAAAAAGTAACCTCTGAATGCCCAACAATGGTAATATTTCTTTTAAGACATTATGTGGCAGAGGAAGAAACTGAAAGCCTTGGAAACCTGGTTTTCCTCCCACCTCTTCTCCCTGTAGTCCTCTAAAACAAGCAGTTTGGAATGACCATCTGACAGTTTGGTTTTACAGGAGAACAGGCTGGTTTAGGAACACCTGGGACTGATTCTAGGACGAGGTTGTTTATATTATCTAGAGACTAAGGTTGTATTGGACCTTTGTGATTTACCCAACCTCATCTTCCGAGTAAAACAGTTCCAAAAGCTTTCCTGAAACTAATACGTGTTCAGAATAGAACATCTTTTAGGGAGAAATGGTCATCATCAACTCCTAAATCCCTGACATAGACATCAGACTAGAGGCTTGATTTTGTGTACTGTATGGAGAGCTATTCACCACATCACTCTTGGATGGAGTAAATCCATGACTAATAAGACATTTCAGTATAATCAGGCATTAAGAACATTAGAGCAAGAACTTCTATGGCTCAGGTACTTCAGCTAGAGCCTCTTGCCTGTAGCTGATGGACAACTACCCATCAGACACACACATTAAGTTCTCTGCTGAATGTTCTATACTACTGATTAAATCAAGTAGCATAAAATATATTAAAAAAACCAAAGCAACTATGAAACTGGGAAAACCTCTAAGTTTACCAAATACTCATGTTTTTCATAAGGAGGTCCAGATATTCAATATATTTGGGACACAATCTAAATTCACTTTAAGATTTTAATGTTTTTTAGATCATACCTAATTTATTAATAAATCAACAACTACAGAGAAAGGAACATAGATTAGAGTTTTCATGTAGATCCTTTTCACAGAGCAATTGGATATTTCAGTTCTATATTGTCTGTATGGTTTGTCCTCAAAATCTGTTATGCTTAACATACTGAAAATTTCCAGAAGACTATTTAAATTTCTTCCTCTTTCAAGACTTGAATTAAAATATAGTTATAGGCTGGCTTAACACCAACAGCCTATTTATACTTCTAATTTTGTTCCTGAAAATAACTGTGAACCTAATTAACTGTTGGCAAAAATATCGGCACTTAGAGGTCTACCATATTTGCAGGTGCAGTCATAGACTTGGATATCTAAAGCCATCACCTGTACTTACAGGTATTTTTGTGCCTCGGGTAATTTATCACCTCTAACAGGCGGCTATTTTAATAAATGAAGCTATTAAGAATAAACCACTGCATATATTCTACTGCTGCTCAACATAACAGGATAGAACATTAATACTAACTTGAAATTTCCATGGTTTTAAGGAAAATTGTTATCTGAATGTGCTTTTTGTGTTTTAATGCAGATGTTATTTTAAAAACTAGGGTAATTGCAACCTGCTGCGTTATATGTGTCTGGTTTGTATAAAACTTAATAACACTCTTAATTAGGCTAATTTAGTCAGATTAATACCTCTGTGTGTGTCAGTACTCACTGTGCTGCCTGCCACGGGGCACTGAATTAATAGTAGCACACTGAGAAAATAGTCATTTATAAATATTTTTTTTCTGAGGTTCGTAATGCAGGCTGGAAGATTAAAAAAATGTAGGAAGTTTAATGAGAGTATCTGTGAAAGGGAACAGTTTTAAGTGAATCCAGAATGCAAGCTGCTTTTCTGGTGGTACTAGATGTAGCTGATATCAGAAGAGGTTGGCAGAGGACCCCTCCAGATCCTGGAACATAAGAGGTTTTGGGGTAGGGGATAATTAAAAAAAAAAAAAAAAAAATCACATCAGTGTCAACAGAAGGTGGCCCAATCCTACTTAAGCCATCATTACTTCTAGGCTATGAATTTCTCTGAAATTAGTGTCAATTTGCAACCCTGAGCTTATTACGCTCACTGTTGCAAACGTTGGGACTCACAACAGAGAAGACTTCTTTGTACCACTTCTATGAGAAAGAGATAATACTTCACCTCTGGAGATCCCTCTTTGCTTTACTTTAAGTGAGTGTACAATAAGGTATGTTTCAGTTTAGTATTTTAATAAATAAAATTACTAAACACCTGGACATTTATCCCATACTAGATATTCCAATGAAAGTGATATTGCTAGAGAGGAAAGCTGTACCTCTCCAAGTAACCTTCCATCTGTGTTCAGCCTGCTCAACGGGACCAGCAGTCCAGTGATAGCCACCCTTTTGTTTTACATAGTTGTCTGCATGTTTTCTTTTGTTTGCCAGTTGTAAAAACATCTATTGCAGACACAGAACTAGACTAGATACTTGTATTTCACTTGTGATGCAATTGCATAGTCTCGAATAAATGGTGCTAGTGATAACACAGCTTCCCTCCTATGTGCTGGAGTCCTAATGTCGACGCAGTTATAGCATAAAAGTATCAGAAAAAAAGAAAGCCTTTGTTCATAACTTAGTTATTTAAATCCAAATTCACCATTTTGAGCAACAAATGTTTCTCCAGTATCAGAAAGCAACTAACTGAAGGACTCTCCCATCCCCAAAATAGACTTTCAAAGTAAATTAACTTTCCAAAAATTAACAGATTAAAAAAAAAATATAGAAGATAACCAAGGCAGAGTAAGCCTCAGGCCTAAATGGTTACTACCGTTCCTCTCACCAATTCCTTAGGATGACTCCTAACTATTTGTGAGTATGTCTCAAAATTTTTTATTCATCAGAAGAGTCTCAGACTCTGTCCTACACAAAAGCTCTGCATTTTTTCTTGATATCCAGTATCTTTTTTCAGGACTGTCTTTTCAACAATTCCTTTGAAACATATTCACCTCGAGCGTCTTCCCAAAACAAGTCCATCTTAACATTTATAGTCAGAAATAGTTGTACAGGATCATCTGTCAGCTACTGAAAAATCTCTTTCAAAACCTGAATACATATTAAAACTGTATAAACACATGTATTTTATACATACCAATGTAAATTGTTGCATAATGTCCACTGCTCTTGGAACTAAACAGGCAGGAATTAATGCATTCCAAAATAGGAACAAGAATCAGTAGTGGCACGATGCTTATCACATTCATTGCTGCAACTGGCAAGACAAATCCACTGAAATGCAAGTTGGAATTCATGGTTTGGAGATAATATCCTGAAGGAATCTGGATTGAAGAACAAAACCCCACTCCATCAGTATACTGGGTACCATGCATGGATAAGGTTTTTACTATAATTGGAAACTTCTCCAATTCTTTTCCTTCTGAAGAAGTCACAGTAAATCAAATACCTGCTGGCCAAACGAAATGGCCATTCACGACAAAAGCCTTTCAGATAGTGACATTCTCGTTCTCTGCCAGAATGTAACATTTTCCTTCTATTTCATCTGCTCCCGAGTTTAACAAATCCAAGCATCAGTCCATGAGCTTATTTGATCATCCCTAGTTAGAGCTATCAGCCAATATACCAACTGGTTCTGTCTGATACATTAGTCACTTCTCACAGGCAGTTTTTAACAGAAGAGAATTTTAGAATAGCAAGATGCAGAGTTATTTCAAATTTCTGATTGCGTGCTCAAGGTGGGAGTAATTTTTCCGACGCTCTTGTTAGCACGTGGCTTTAAAAGCCACAGTGAATGAAGATTTGGCCACAGTCTTACAACTAGCTTAATCTAACTGACAGCCATAGCAGCTATATAGAGGACTTTTTACTTCTGGGAATTGAAAACAGAACAAATAACCAGAAGAGGAACCAACCAGTAGCACTCATAGTATGAAGTTAAGTAGTATGTAGCACTCGCAGTATGAAGTTATGTAGATTTGTATGAGTGTCTCTCACTTCAAAAGCAAATAATTCCTCCTGCTTATCTGAGGCTCTACAGAAGATCTGCTGAGTTTAGTTAACAGAAAGAAAAAAAATCACAATGGCTTTGACCAACAGATTTTTCAGTTTGTTTTTTTTTAAGGAAGATTGATTAACTAAGCATTCGAATTTCATGTGCAGCAGGGAGTTATAATCCACTCCATTTTACAGACTGATGGGAAAAAGAAAGAGAGGTAATGAGCAATTCACACACTACAGTCATGACAGAGCTGGATGTAGAACTGTTTTCTTTATTTCTGTTTTTAGAGTAGTTCTGGATTCCCACAGCATTCCACATGGCTCTTCAACGTGGCTGTTAATGCCAAATACAGGTAGAATGTCTGAAAATTAATCTGTAGTTAGTAACTGAGATCATGTAGGGTTTCTCATCAATGTGTAACAGAACAAGTTCTTCCCTTGGAAAGAAAGGGCATTGTTTGTCTGTAAGTGGCGT
>Ga0181612_131292_pt1 | contig 12638 bp, 4 predicted proteins | sample HoacroProtozoa21_FD_119630 | JGI IMG/M metagenome (GOLD analysis project Ga0181612, IMG submission 119630) | Hoatzin crop microbial communities from Cojedes, Venezuel. Combined Assembly of Gp0051906, Gp0051904, Gp0051908 | reverse complement strand
GTCCCTTCCAACCTCAACCAATCTCTGATTCTGTAAGCACTTAGGAAATTAAGCTGCCAACTCCCTGCTGTTACAGCAGTCTAAAATATACCACTGATCTTCCATGCTCTTTCTGTGTAGCTCATTGTGTTTCTCATCTGTACAAGTTTTTAATTTTACTACAGGATGGCTTTTCTGTTTGCTTGCTTTTGTTTTACCTGTGAAACCTGAGAACACAGGGTCTTTTCCAGAGTTAATATCTTTTCTGTTTAAGACCCATGATGGCAGGGGACCAGACAGACATTTATAAATATGGCTCCAGAATAGCACACTTCTTGCAACAGAAAGCAATCATAAAGTATTACAAGGAAAATCTATATCCCATTAGCTCTTAAAATGAAAACCTACAAACACTCTGAGACAAGTTGCTTATCTGCCAGTTCACAGAAACACTGTGGGATGCTGATTTAAATCACCTGGACCCAACCACAGCTCAGATAAGCCTAGTGATTCTTAGTCCTTAGCACCAAGGTAGTCTACTTCTATAAAGACTTACTATAGCTGATCCCAGGGAAATGCAACTATCTCTTTCAGGTCCCTTAGAGGTCCGCTTTTTCATATGATCCTGTATATTATTATATCTTAAGCAATTAGTTTTAAGGCAAAGTGATACAAAATGATGCTGCCTTAAAGACATTTACCATTCATGAATGTGGAGTGATGATACTTCGAACAGGGAACAGCTAAGGTAAAATACAACGTTTGTTACGACAGTGTTAATGACAGAGTATGGCATTGAAATAAGGAGCAATATTAAGGGGATAAGCCCTTCATTACAGAACAAGACATTGCCCAAACAGAGTAAGGTGATGCTTCTCAAATATGGTTGTAAAGTGCAGTCAAGTGCCTAGAAAGAAATCCTGACCCTGTGGTGTGGGATTTAAGGCTGATTAAGAGGTTGAGTTTAGAGAGCTTATTTTCATTGACTATTACAGAGAGACAATAAGAAAGCACGGCTGTGAGATCCAGAAATGATATTGAGCAAATATCCTTAAAAACACAACTAAGAGACTGAAATAGGAACTATGAGAAACCTGCTTTCCATTTTGCATGTACCTTTATCTCTCTTCTATTATCTCTGTTACAGGGTGATTGAAAATCCTATACAAAATCTAAGTTTACTGGCTTTAGTCATTCCCACTCCCCAAAGCTAAAAGGAACACAATAAACTCATGTGTTGCTTTCTCAGTCTTCATTTCTCTTGCAGCTGTTTATGCTTTGCTGTTCTAAAGTTACAGCACTTCTTTAGCTTTTCTTCAGTTAATTCAGCTAATGTATCTGTATTTCCTTGTTTTCCCTTCCATTATTCCTCTCTCTCATGCTCATTTTCTTTATTTTCATTAAGCTCTTTGGTTTGATGTTCTGAGGGTGGTGTTTTGTTTTCACTCCTTATGAAAAGCAATACAAAGTCATCTAAACTATATAAATTTCTAAATAAATAACATGACAAACCTTCTGCAATATTGCTTCCTGAGCATGTAGGATGTACATTCCATAGCGTCTGCATAAAGGAGGCATCCACCTGAATACTTCCATTTGACATGGAGAGATGCTGAAATAAGATCACAGTAACAGGAAACAGTGAAATTTATGCACTTAAAAATACTTAGTAGATTAATTTCTCAACAAAACAAATATACTATAATATACAAAATAAACATACAAATATTCTTTAAAAATTACTAGTCACTTGCTTTTAAAATGAACTCTTCTAAACCTAATCAGCTGACTCCAGCTGCAGGTTAGAAATATCCCACAGTTACAGAAATAAAAACTTCCCAAGATGAAGAATGCTGGTGCATGGAATAAAGGCATGGAAACAGCCTTGTTTTAGGGGTCAAAACCCTTCACTGAGAAAAATGCATTACAACCAGGCATCATTTCATAGATTATCAAAAGATTCATTTGTAAGAATTGCAATCATTTTCCCCAGCTCCTCAGAGTACTTTGTATTTTCCCACCATATATCCACTCGCTAAACAAACAAACCTACCAGGTATCTTTCAGAGGACACACTGACCAGGATAAGATCATCACCTATTCGAACCTTTTCTCCTTCTGACCTTTGTTTAGAAGCAGGGTGTATCGTCCACCAGCATGCCTCACCTAAAGGACAGAGATACTTATCAGGGGCATACAAAACAGACAACTTCCAAGAAATTTAAGGATATCTTTATACAACATTGAAATAACACTGAAGACTTGTGTCTTATAAGACATTCCCCCTACAAAACCACCTCATTCCTCTTTTCAATCCATTTGATTTTTTTTTTATTTTTCCTTGAAACTTTTTGTCTACCAATCTTTGTCATCTCTGAAGCTGGTATTTCTCTTTTCATGTTATTTTAAAGAGAACTTACAAAACATCGCTCAGAACTGCTCTCCCTTGAAGGCTCTCACTACCAGTAAATTGCTGACAGCTACCTCAGTCTTAATTATTACCTTTTGTGTCTTCTTTTGCTTAATGTTCATATTCAGTTCACAATCTTCTGTATCATTTCCACTCTAAACTACATTTATGATGTAGAATACAGAATTTGAAAACAAATACTCCATAACTTTCTAATATTGCTACGCTATAAATACCTGTTCTGGGAGCAGTTCCATTAGCACTATAGACCACACGACTACAGGATACCCATGCCTAAGGGTGACAACCACAGAACGTTTCCTACACATTAAATATGAGATAGTAGATTGCCGCACACACGCACAGACACACACCCTGATTCTGGGAAGATTATCTAATTCATTCCACATCTTCACACCATTCAGGGTTTAGTTAAGACCCTGAAGAAACGGAGTTGGATACGGCTTTCTAACTGGGCAATGCAAAGTGGGAGAAACTTAAACAAAGGCAAAATTGGTATCATAAGACAAAGCACAAAAATCTGTTTGATAAACCAAGAAATTTCATGTAAAACCTCCTTAAAACACAATTTGAAGGTTATGAAAGTAATTATGAAGACGACAATAAATAAAAGATACATCCCTGAATAGTGTAAAGTGCTAAATCTTTGAAAGAGAATAATTTTAAATATCCAGTGGCTTTTCACTCAGTACCTGCTAGGCGAAGAATACTTCCTGCAGCTGAAATTGATTCAGTAGGACAGTGTCATGGGTGGGCTAGTAGGGCAAGGGAAATTGGTATTACGATGTTCGGTTTATCAGGTTTACAAGCACTGAACAGTTATCAAAATACTCTGTGCAGAAACACAACTAAGCATTCCTTTCATGTGTTGCTTTTTATATCTTACCTATGTGTACATGGGTCTTTCTGTATTTGTACAGTTAAGTAAACACCAGTATGAGACAACTACAGACACTTATTACAAAACCACATGGGCACAAGCAGACACACGCAAAATAACGCTGAAAAAAATCTATTAAATTATAAAGACAGATTTCATCGAATCTATTTTCAGAGAGCTAGAACACATACATTCCTTTTATCAACATGCCTAAAGAAAATTGTCTGCATCTAAGGCAGCAATCAAAGACACAATCAAGTAACAGGTTGCTAATATCTTTCTGTATGACTACAAACAACCGAAAGACAAACTTCACTCACTCAAAACAGACAGTCATGTAGATAATCAGAGTCACCTGAAAAGGAAGTTTCAAAGATCATGGTCCACAAACATTTTAACACCTACATTGGTAATGCCTCTCCATCACCAATTAGTCTAATTTGATTTAAATTTATTTTCAAAATAATGAGAAAAACAACAGAAAGCATAATAAGACCAGCATTTCTTTATTTGAAGCTTCACATTAATGAGGTATGTACACAGGTACTTTGATTTTCCCTTCAAGGTATATACGTCTGGGCCTGGGTACGGCAGGGTCACCTGTTACTTTCTGATGAGTATCCATCACTTGCAGTAACCATTAACAGTACATATACAGCAGCACATAAACCTATTTGTGCCTCCTTGTGACTGAGTTGCTTTTAAATTCATTTAACATAGCTCCCAGTGGCATCTCATAATTTATATGTGATTTCATGGAAGCACAATTTTTTTTTCACTATATTTCTGTCAGCAGCACTGTTACTGGCAGTACTCCCGGGAATCTATTAATTAGATTTTAAAACTTTCTCATCATTTCTTATTTGTGTTGTATCTCTTCCACTCTGTCCCACTATTATTTTGCTCCAGCTTATATTTCTATTTTTCTTCAGCTCTTTTAGCAATGTACGCTTTACATTTTTTCTGCTTTCTTGCATTACAAGTTGCATACTTCTTTTGCTGCAGGGTTACAATGTATATTGTGAATACACTGATATACAGCTTTTCTATACTCTAATTCTATTGAAAGTGCCAAACCATACAAATAGAAAACAAATGCATCAAATTTATTTTATTCAATGGAAATTTTTTACATTGACCATTATCACCAGTGTTCTTGCACTTGTGGTAACTCAGTTTCATTGCAATGCACTCTCACATTCTTACACAAAGTCAGTTATTTACTGAAAGTCATCATTACTGACTGTCATTATTTACTTTCAGTCATCTTACTTCTAATGAACACATAAACATGACATTCATAGGCTTACAATGCCATTAATCTCAACGCGTCTTCTAAAAACAGAAACGTGCCATGTTTTCCTTCAAAAATAACTTGCCATACCTGCTGCATTTTCTCGTAGTCCCACATCAAATGCAAGTTTATCAGTCTGGGATCTTGATGATGTTAAACACGTCAAATACTGCACAACAGTGAAGTTATTGAAAACAAAAACCCAACAGTATCCATTAACACACATGCCAAATTAATACATTCACATTACTGCATCTTACTATCAGCCCGTGCTTTTTTTTTTAAAATTAGTTAAGAATGTTGTCATTTGTATAAATGCTCTTCCTGACTTTGAAACATCTTTGTGCAATTCAGCTTCTACCTTCCAAAATTCCACATACATCATCAGATAGGAATGGGCAAACATCTTACTACAGTGTTACTGTAATAAGTTTGCCTCATGAAAACACAGCAGACATACCAAAAGGCAGTAATCGTACTTGCACCTCTGGTATACCAAGGCAACTACAATTGGTATGGTTCATAAATGTAAATAACACTGTTTAAAGATTAATGTAGAGTCTTCTAGTACAGGAAAAGGGAGGGAAGATCTTTTCTTTACTTCTCATTTTTTCAACCTCCTACTAGGTATACTTGCATGGGCCCTAGTAAGTCAAAGATCCAGAACAGTTAAAATTTTCCAGTTGTACTACTTAGTGAAACAAAAGTCTTACAAGGTAGCATGCTTGTGAGCATAGTCTCTGGGAACTATGGAATGCTAAAAGGAACACTTTACCTTATAAAACATGATGGAAAAAATAACACATATCACAACAAATTCATTTGCAATACCAGCAACTCGCTAATGGAATTATCATTAAAATGGAATACTTAAGGACACAGAAATAATCCATGGCCAAAGGAGCTTTTCAGCTACATTTCTGAGTGAAGGGGATTGAAGAATCTGAATTTTAACTATAAGGGCCACTTCCATCTTGTTGAGACACCATAAGTTATTCAAATCTTTTTATCTAGTGCGGAAGAGAACTTAGAAAGAACATTCTTCCAAATTCATAATTTTTTATTTTGATAAAAAAATGTTTATTCGAGTTTCATGCTACTCATTCTGTGCAAGCGCTCTTTCACTTACCATTTCACTAAACGAATGTCGTAGTAGTACAGCGTGGCCATACAGCAGGGTTCTGTGACCACCCCCTTGAGCTGCCTACAGAACACGACAGAGAAGGTCAGAACTCCACTGCACTGTGTGGACTATGATTAGAATTATGTAACAACATCAACAGCTACTACAGTTCACGTAATAAGTGCAAATATCCAAGCAAATTATGAAATGTATATACTGGGCAAAAATCATAATAATGAAGTGGCTATAGCACTATACAAACATCTGCCAAGCAAACAAATGTTGTTCTTGGTCAAAGACTCCTATTGTGACCTAATTTTTATTATAATTAAGTAGAAACACAGCATTTTCAAAAAAATGTTTTAAATTAAATAAGATACTGCTTACCTTTCTTATAAACTTCACAGAAGCATTAAAAAATAATAATAAAATAAGTATATAAACACACAAATAAACTGAAATCTGAAAGAGGAAAAATATACTTATTGCCCAGAATAGTTTAAACATATATTAATGATATCTACTTACTAGGATTAACATTATCTGAAGCATTTTCAGATTTATTACAGCAACTGCATCCATACTTTCAACTGAGCAAAGTTACTAATTTCAAATACAGTATTTTATGACAAGATCAGGGAAATAATTTAACACATATCTTTTGAGCTCCTTTTGGTGACCAGAAGAAAATAAATTCCAAGGGAAGGATCTTAACAAGAAAGTCACCTATGGAACAACAGACAACAAGCTTTACAGGTTTTCAAGTCTGCCTCTCAGCCTTTTTCTGCATCTACCATCTTATTTCCTAGTTGCTTATAAATAACAAGTCTATTCAAACTTAAATAAATTAAACACAACCAAGAAATTAAATTGTTGATTTAGTGTAGTGCTTTCCACTGAAACAAAGATATTTTTTTTTTTTTTTTTCATCCTCAATCCCAGATTGTATGAAGCACCTTTTTAGGAGAGTTGAGCTCCAAATTTTGCAGAATAATGGGTATCATGATTAATGTTAATACTACTTATACTATGGTGGGCAACATTCATTTTTTCTCTCAGTCCAGATCATAACATTGGCACCCGGTAAGTCTTGGGTAATAATAAAAGGTCTAACATCAGGATCCTGATAACAAGTTACAAAAAACCCCCCAAATCCTACTTCAGTATTCCTAGCTAATAATAAAGATATTAAAAAATAGGGATTTGCGACCTGGTTGTGCTGGAGCTTAAGGCTGTTAACAGATAGTTGACAGTCTTACATAATTTTATGTAGTAAATTATATTGAGAAGTTTCTCAGAATTATATGGATACTATGGATAATCTCTTTAACAATATGATCCATATAATTATGTAAAATTTCTCAGTACACTCAGTAGCAAACTGAAAAAAAACAAACTCTTGGGTAATGATTTTTGGACCCACACAGAAAATGTGTTAGATTATCGCAAAAAATTGGAGACTAATATAAAGCAGTTATTGCTGGTCATTCAGAGAACACAGCATACTTTTAGATATGATTATAAAGAGCTTATGAGAAACAACAAATCAAAAGATTCCAAGGGCTCCTCCAAAATATATCATCCATAAAAAAATGCTTTAAAAATATATCGTGCAGGAACTTATCACCACTTGGGGAAGAAAATCAGAAAAACATAATGTAACAGTGTATATACTACTTCTTTTATAAATTACAACTCTTTTTTAATCAACAAGGAAAACCTTAACAGCAAAATCAACTGTAATAACAGACAGGTTGTCAGAATAAAATTACATGTAGTCAGTTTGTAGCAAATATACGAATACTGACAACAAGCAACGAAACACCTCATGCTATTTTTTTTTACTGGAGGCTTTTACGTGAATCACTTATAAGAAACAACAACAACAAAACCCCAAAAATCAAATAAGCTACGTTCTTCTTCTGGAAAAATCTGAAACTAAGAGCAGAACTCTATTCCAGACTAAATTTAATATGGAAAGCAAGCCATTCAATGGAATGATAGACCAGTAGAACCAACAAAAGATTAATGTTAATCCTATGAGGCCAAATTCTATTCTTAGCAATGCCTTTGTATTGAGAACTGAATGTAAATGAACATTTTAAGATGTGCATTGCTCCATTTCATGCTGTCGTTTTTCTCTACATATATAACGACTACTAAAGAGAGCATTTTGTATAATTCACCTTAAAAATAGCTTTTCCTGAAATCTATTTTAGAAATTATTTATTACTGTATCAATTTGCTTTCATAGTGCTAAAGACAGTGCCTCATAATACAAAATATTTGATTTGTACTTATGACATGTTTCAAAACATAATCAGTTAATTGTAACTTAAAAATTAACTCATTCATTTTACCAATAGCTTGTTGACAGAAGCTAATTCAGAGTCCGCCTTCTCTGCCTGTAACAAATCCTTGTGGTCTAGAAAGAAAGTTTCTTTCATTATCGTTCAAGCTTTCATTTTTTATTTCATCCTTGCTATTTACAGGAACTGCTATGTTCCTATTACAATTTCCCCAATGGATGGTACCCAGCTTCAAAATAAATACAGGGCAAGGTAGTTTTGACATAAATATTGCACAACAGACTGCATTTTTATTGTCCGCTCCCCCAGAGCAACAGCATGATCATTTTTTCTGAAGAGATTATTTTTCCTCTACCGCCAATCCCAAATAAAAATATTCATATATTACTACTAATCTCAGATCAAATGTTTTCGCTAAGTTTTTGGGTGAATATTCTGGAAATGCTAAAAAAATGTGTTATTGCTTAGGAGTCCTAGAGATGTTTAAATCAATCTTACTTTCCCTAAAAAAACGCTTTTTTCAAGAGTTCCATTTTCTAGAAAGCAATGTAACTGCAAAAATAAAAAATTACACTTTAAACTGGAGAAAACAGTGGAAAACATGAGGTCATTAACAATGATGTCTGAAAATCATGTATGCAAAGGCTGACATTGCAAGATTGGAGGTGACAGAGCAGAACTCCAGCTTCTCTGAGCTCTGCCATGACACGGGTCAGTTAAAAATCTGGAGTGCAGAATAAGCCAGTAGGTTGTGGTTATCCTGTTGCTAAGTTACAGAGAAGAATAAAGGTTCTTCTACTTTCCAAAAAGTCAAAAGGGAGGAAGAATTTAACACCTGTGAATCAAATATCAGCATAAGTAAACATTAACTGAAATACTGAAGTCCTTCTGAGTATGCATAATACAGTCTTTCCACGGCACGTATCTCATCCCCGTGCAATCTAAACGAGAAAGATAGCTACCAGAATGACAAAATCATATAGAATTAAAATAATGAGTGATCATCAGATATTAATTTATTTCCCTTTATCTTTTCAAGCTGACATATTTTTGAAATAGAATCCATATTTGTTATTTCAGAGAATCATAGAATCATTAAGGTTGGAAAAGACCTCTAAGATCCTCAAGTCCAACCGTCACTATCATCTTCCTCTCTTAGATTGTAAGATATAAAAAAAGATAGAAAATATTTAGTGGATTTTGATTTATAAACTATAATAATATTTGTTTACTATGGTAAAGGCCAAAATTTGTATCCAATAATTTCATGGCTATATCATTTAGCCTATACTCTATTTAGATGCTTTCCCGATTTTGTACAGAACAGTTAATTCCTGAGAGGTATTCAAGAATTTCACAATATTCAAAGTTACTCTATTGGCTATTTATGCTGATGTATCACTACCACAGTTTAATACTGTACTAAGAAAGAATTTTTTAAAATAGCAAATAAAATAATAAAATCATTGGTTTCATGCATTTGAAACAACAAACTGATGGAGGCCTGCTGGACTACTGTCACTGAAGTTTTGAGTATTAAACGCGTGAATCAGCAACAATTCTCTCAACAACTAAGAAAATTTCTCCTTAGAAATTACTTTATTCCACCACATATACTAGGCAGTGTTCACAATGTATACAACACCTCAGGGCATTTTAAGACACTTTCTGTAGTTTATCCTAAACTGAACTCCTACGGACTTACGGCCACTATCCGCTGATAATAATACAAAATGTGTCTCATTGTTTTAGCCTGCTGAACTGTGCCTTATTTAGAGGAATAAAGGAGAACAAAACAGGCAGTAAGAATGCTCTCTCTGTGTGTGCATACATATATTTCTATATGAATATGGTTTATACACCTTGGTGCTACATGTCATGAATATACATATCTCCTAATTGAACTGATATGATTTCCACACATAAGTAAAACAGAAAAAGCTTACAGAAAATTAGTATTCTTTAATAGAACGAAAGGTAGGTACTGAAGATGGCATTATAAAATCATGAAAGCATAAAACTGTAAAGTTTCACTCTTTCTCCTCAGTTTTTAAAATTTAAAATTTTCACTCTTTCTCCTCAGTTTTTAAAATTTAAATTCTGCTGCCACGTTATTCAGATAAAAAAAAAATCTTAGTTTTGAGTCATTTAATACTTACTGAGCTGCATGAAAACATGTCATTAGTGCTATTTGCTTTGAGATGACATAAAGCTTGGGCAAATTATTTGATTTCAGGTGAACATTTTATAAATTACGATACATATTTGACCACATTTATTTTTGACCTTTTTAAAAAATAAGAATGTTTTCAAAAACAATTTTTTTCTCTTCCTTCTTGCCTAGAGCATACAATCTATTAAAAGTTTCAATAAGCAATCATTGAGCAGCCAGTCACAGCCGGAGTTATACTTAGATTTCCTCTGAAAAACAAGACTCACTGTTAGGCAACAAATGCTTAGGTAGTGCACCTAATTTACAAATAGATAAAATTGAAAAGTGTTTTAAAATGGTGAATTGTTGCACAACAATGAAAAGACTGCACAATGAACGGTAATTTATAATTCAAGAGAAAAAAATATCAAAAATTTATTCTATAGACATTTTCACCTTTAGAAAAATAATACACATTTGAATGGATCGCTTCTGCACAGATGGATATGACATTCAAAAAATTAGACTCAAGTAAATAAAAGGCCCTTTTGATTGTCCCTCTATGATGGCATGGTGGTGATGGGTATAGTAGGCATGGTGGTGATGGGTTGACAGTTGGACTCCTTCCAACCTTAAGGATTCTATGATTCTATGGTATTTACTTAAATCATAAAATTCCCCTTCTCCCATATATTATTCTATTTTATTTTCTAGTATTGTACTAAGAAAGGAAGAAAACACTAAAACTGCACGCACAGTATAAGAATCCCAGAAAGAAATCAAAAGAAATCTCTCATCATGAAACAATTTCAGCACAAATTTCTACTCGACCAAAAAAATATTATAGTAAAAAGTTATCTTTAAGTAAATTTCTTTAAATAATACTGAGATTACTTGTATTTTTATGTTTGATTTCTTCCTCAGACAACTATTTTTCTTTTTACTTAATGTGACAGAGTCTTAATTCTGTGTGTAAGTACAATAAAAAGAAATTACAGCTCAAAGAAAATACGAGTTTTCTACTTCTACATAAAATAAATATGAAAACTGACAGACTATCTAGCTCTGCAGAGTCTTTGCATCATAATTAGTTGCCATTCAGTCTCTTAAAAATAAGTAAAACCACAGTTTTATCATGCTCTGTTTGTAAGACAATAAAAGTTAAATTAAATTCAGTTCAGCTGAAGTTGGAGAATTGGAGTCAAAGCAATCAAATTAAGATAAGTCTTCCACTCAGGCTTTTGGACTATGCTGGGAAATCAGTTAAAGCACAGCATCACAGAAGATAATAGCATGCTGATCTGGTCAGGCAGCAAAATCTGAGAGGTATTGTAAACATCAATGCACTGAGGTTGCACGCAAAAAATTTAAGAGTTTAGTCAACCTTAAGAGACATACATGTGACTATTACCAAATTTAACTCTAAGTGAGAGTGAAACGCAGGCAGTTTTTATTGACACAAGTTTCATGGTTTCATGGTGCCAGAAAGCAATTACAGAATCTGTCATAACAAATAAACATTGCAATGTCTTATTTTATATTAATTTGTTACTAATACTCCACCCCATACATTAGGAAGTAGCATATCCACTTTTTTTCAGATTTCAGTTGTTCACTGAATAGAAGAAAACAATAAAGATGAAGTCACATTTTATTTTAAATTGCTAAAAGTTATACACGTGAATATAACAGAGCAGTTACCAACAGAGAGGAGATCATAGGTCAATTTCATTCACTTTCAGAGAAACAAAAGCTCTACCTAAGTACATAGAACTAGACAACTTACCTAAATTATCTACTTAAAGATTTCATAGATGCAACAGCAACCAGAAGTATTAGTGCATAGATGAGAGGTAAGTCCGTCTCATCTCAACAACTAGCAATGAGGTTCAGCTGATCATTGAAAAATGATCATTGTTCATGCAGATCATTGACAAAACAGGCAAATCTGTACCTGGGGTTTGGATTTGGCTTAATTTTTCCTTATAACACCATCACCTTTTGCCAAATAATTAGCTTAGAAGTTCTATGAAAAATACAGTTCTTAAATAACTTTGTCAATAAAAATTAATGTATAATAAAGTGCACAGGGGTTTTTTGGCATCCTGATCACTCCAGTGCGGAAGTCCTCTTTCGGTCATTCTTAGTATATCTTAGATTTGAAGTGATAATTTAATTGAAACTTTAGTAATATGAAATGCAAGCATAGTTACAACATTTCACTTTACTGCAAAGTCACTTTACATTGTACTGTAAGCATTCCAGCAAGTATGCTTGTGCTAATACAGTAAAAGATTAAGAAACCCAAAGAAGAGAATTCTGAAATAACTACTTCTATACAACAGTTCTTGCTTGTTACCAGAGATTAAATAACTTGAAATTATACTGAAACAGTTTAATTACAGTAGTACAAAAAAAAAATTTTATTTTTATATCTGAACTAAAATAAATTATTTTTTTTCACTTTGTT
>Ga0181612_172742_pt1 | contig 12639 bp, 5 predicted proteins | sample HoacroProtozoa21_FD_119630 | JGI IMG/M metagenome (GOLD analysis project Ga0181612, IMG submission 119630) | Hoatzin crop microbial communities from Cojedes, Venezuel. Combined Assembly of Gp0051906, Gp0051904, Gp0051908 | reverse complement strand
TCACAGAATCACAGAAAAATAGTATTTTTATACAAGGCAGAGTATTTAATAGTACCTAACATTTGACCAGAAGCTAACAGATTTGGGAACATAAGTATACATTAGTTCGGGTGGAAAAAAAGCATTTTTATCTTGCCAAAGTATACTATTTAAAAATATTTTAAAATAACACAACACATTAATTTAGGTGCATGCGCATCAATTCAGAGGCATGGTTGGTTTTGTCATATGAAAGGGAAAACTTAAGAAAAAATGAAGCAATACACGCTGGCTTTCTCACCCTAGGTTAAAACGTCCAGCTTTACCTCTAAAAATACATCTAAGAATTCTGCTGGGGTAATATCTCAGCTCTTGGCTTCATGAGATACCTGCAGTGACAAGCTGTGGTACAGCAGATACAGTTATTTGGTGAAACAGAAGCCAGTCCCCAGCAGAACAAAGCAAAGGCCACCACATGCTTTCAGCCCACAGCAGCAACCTGAGCCCCTGGGGTGGTTCCTCCACTGAACACAACTGTGTCACAAGCCCGTTGGTCTTTGGTACCGGCACGTTACGGAGCAGCTTTTCTTCAGGGAAGAAGAGCATCTCTTATGAAATAAAATGGTGCGTTTCATATTGCGTATGTGATTGAACTGCAGTGCACATTTAATCACAATTTTTTTCCTCCCACTGTTTGACTTAAGCCTTTTTATTCTGTAAAACCGTCACCATAAGCATCATCGTGAAAATCTTCAATAAAATTAGCTGTGGTACAGGTTGCCTGGTAAAGAAACCTCTTGCATTTCTGCGTAAGCTCTGAAATTCTCAGAGTTCATAAATCCTTTTTAGAACTTGTGAATTTACTAAGGCTAGACCAGACAGTTCATTTTATAGAAAGACTATTTTATAGCCTCAGGATGAAAAAAGTCAAAGAATACCTTCTTATTAGATCTAACGTGGAAAATAGCATGTGGTCAAACACAAGCAAGGGCTGTGCCTGAAAGCAAGCCTTGCCGCCAGAGCTGACTGCAGCAGGCAGCCCACATGCTGCCTTGTAAGAACCCGTCCGCAGCTGGAGCTTTACCAGAACAGCTCCTCCAAAATGCTCCTTCCAGAATTACCGTGATGCAGCTGAAGGGCAACTCCGCACAGCTTACGGACAGCAGTCAACACAAATCCCCTAACATGACTGAAAGCAATTGTTTGGCTCAGCCCCGAACATGCATATATTCAACAGCTATTTCTTTTCTTTTTGTCCTCCATTATTATGTATTTCTACTGAATTATGCTAAACAAATTAAAGAAAAAAATTCAGTATGTAAAACAATCAGTGACTGAAATTGCTCTACTGCTTCTGCTTAAAAAATGTTTTGTTCCTTCTTACCTGTTGGCGATACATGGTAAATTTGCTATCAGTTGGCTCATACTTCATCATTCTTTTCTCAATAAGCTGATTAATTTGTGCATTTACTTCATTTATCTGCAAGACAGAGCAGAAAACCAAGGAAATGGAGCTTTATTTCTTTGTCTTCTCCAAGAATTAAACGCTTTGCAACTCAGATTTACACTCCAGCTAGTTCCATTTTTAAAACAGAGAAACAAACCCAAAAACCTCAATGAGTCATTAAGTATTGGCCAGGAAGAGGCTGTGTTTTTGGATTTCCAGTTCTGTGCCTTTATGATAAGGCAGAAGCATGACCTTGGCCCTGAAAATGAAGTAAACTGGTGTATGCAGAGAAAAAATGCATGTGAATTGGTCCAGACAGAAAAAAGATTGAGGTTGTCACATACTACGTGAAAAATGCCATTTTATTAATATTAACTAAAATTCCTTTTCACTCAACCTTTTATCAGAAGTTTACAGAGGAGCAAATAAAGACTAAGTGGTATCAAATTTCATCACCACTGTGAAGAGTCGCAGGCCATCATATTCCAGCTCTCTGGCACCTTCTTTCTCCCGCCGCAGAATGCACCTGTTTGTCCACAGTCTCGAAGCACAGATCTTTATTCCACCTGAAGCTTTGGAGCCTGCTGCATCTGAAAACTTGTAACAGCTGCACCACTGCACTGGCTCCAGCTTTTCCAGTCCTGACTTAATGCTACTCTGGGACTCTCATCAGCCCTAGCAACCTTCCTTTAATTCTCTGCTAACCAGATGAGTGCTGATAAGCAAGCAAGCAGAGTAAATATGTGCTGAAATCCAATGCAGTCCAAACATAAGGCAGGTACAGCGCTGGGCATTGCTCTGCCATTCCTAGGAGCAACGGCTGTGTGCTTTGGAAGCTGAGTATTTCAAAGTGCTCAGTAGGACTAAAAATACTCCAACACCTGAAAAAAGTAATTCTATTCCTTTACAAAAGCTATTAGTGGTAGAGCAGGCCTGAAGTTGAAGATGGCATAAGAATTCCCTTCTGTGGATAAACTCCTGGTTTATATATTATGAAATGCATGATGGTAGCATGCTTAGTGCAATTCAGCTCCTTTGTAAGACACTGAGATAACAGAAGGCTGACTTAAAAAAAATGCCATCTAAAGCCATGGTCTGACAACAGGCAAGTATACAACATGTTTTTATTATCTATTAATAAGAACACACTTCCAAAAGATTACAAATTAAAAGGTTACCTCACGGAGAAAGAGAAAAAAAAAAACAACAAAAAAAAACTTGAAGCTTTTTAAAATATTGCCAAAACCCAACAATGCTCTTGGAAAACAAAGGTGCAAAAGAGGGCTTCAGCTATGCCTAAAAGAAATAACTGCCACCAGAAATACTGTTTTGATTAGGAGAAATAAACTACGAAAGCAGAGGCTGAATCACAGAGCCAGTTTATCATTTCAGCCCTAATCTACCATTTAATAATGCCGTCATCCTTAAAAGTCTAACAAATGGAACCCAAAATGGCATTAGGCTGTCACTGATTACACTTTCATAAAAAGTAGTCTTAACCTTAAAATAGAACGTATTCTTGATGACGCTTGACTGCTGATTCTCCTCTGATCCGAAAAAGGTGGGCATTTCTTTATCACATCACTTTGGCACGTGCTGCGGGTGAATGCACAGGCCACCAGGATGCTGAGGTACTTGCTGCACCTCTCGCTGCCTCAAGACACAAGGCAGCAGCCCTCATGCCCATGGGTAAATCATTCTCTGATCTACTACAAATACTCTGTTTCCTCATCACCTGTATTTCACAGCAAAGCCAGAGTTGGAGATCCTGGGAATATTAATAACCAACTGGCAAGAGAAGGAAAAGACATCTAAAGAGTGTACATAGTAGTATGTAGGACTAGTCTTCCTACCCTAGCTAACACTGCTGTAAATTTTCATCACCATCAACAGAAATACTAATAAGTAGCATTCCTCTAAATTCTTCTGGAACATAATATTACATATTTAACCTTCCATTTAGGATTATGCAAATGAGAAAACTTCGTGAGATATATAAATATACTTGTGTGGCAACAAATCCCTCTGCCCATTCTGGATATATACTACAAATATGGATTTTTGCTCATTCTAACACCATTTAAATTCTGAAAAAATCTCGAAAGGTTAATCAAGTATTTGATCCCCAAGTTTCCTTTGGCCTCACCAACTAAAACAAATGATACAGACCTAACACTAAGGAGTTCTAAGCCACTGCACGCTGATTAAGACGTAATATTGCTGAAGATCTATCACTCACAGCATGGCAAATTGCTAACACAATCTTCCAAATAGCATTTAATGACAGGGTTGAGTTTGGGATCTAGTACGGAGTTTGTTTTGTGTTTTTATTTAAAAAACCTTATCTGAGAGTTTGCGTTTAGGGATTAACACATCCTCTTTTCTTTTACAGCTGAAGGGATGTTCCTTTCGGAATGACACATTTTCTCAAGGATATAAAGTAGGGATAAGAAAACTACAGTGCAGAAGAACCTTAGACTGTGCTCTGGAACACAAAGTAAGTGTGACCTTGGTCAACTTACCTTGATTTCAAGTACACTGAGATCAGATTGACTCATAGCTGGCTCTGCGAGCACCTTTTGTAAGAAATACGCTGAATTCTTCTTACTTTCCAGCTCCCTAGGCATTTTTTCAGTAACCAGGTATGAATTGAAATTTATCTCCTCTTCTAGTTTCTTCATTAAACCTTAAAAACAAATTAAATCTGTGTGTGTCTATAAAAGTAATGTAGCAGATAATTAAGTTTGATTTCACCAACACATTAAGCTATTTAGCAGCAGATTACAATTACAACGGCATAACATCTGAGTCTTCTTTTCAACGCTCAAAGAAACAGGCAGTTACTTGATTTAGATTTTTAATCGGGATGTTAAACAACATAATATGTATTATTATCCATCTGTATCTCTAACATACAACTATTAACTCCTTGACAAATTCCTTTCATCAATAAACAAGCAAAACCCTTCTTACATGAAGCTCTAGCCACATCAGATGTAAAATTCAACATGCAGCATTAATGTAGAAAGCCATTAACCCCATGTGTGTCTTACATCAAAATACTGGATTCTATGTCAGGTTTTGTTGTTGTTGTTGTGAATTACATCTCTTTAAGTTTTAAAAGTTGAGAGCTAGACTTCGGTGCTTATGTGCACGCAATGTGAGCAGCAGCAAAGCCTGTCACAGCTACGCTGACTTGCTCAGAGCTTTTTCGAAGCTTGTAATCCCTCGGAACTTCCCTGGCAGAGCCATGGACCAAGCATCCTGGAGTTGGTCCTACCCACAGACTGCGTAGGTCATTGTTTGCTGTGAATTACTTCATCTACAGACAGAAATTATCTCGGTGTGAATCCTTTATCTGTACAAAGATCTTAATTTGGCCTACCTCATATAGATATTCTTTATATCCTTCAAAGTTCTGCCTTAAAATAAAACTTTATTCTAATCTGGCATCTAAAAAGGCCTTAAAATGAGCAGAACTGAACGTATGTCTACTTTAAGGGTCTTTTATACTGCTGGAACACTTATAAATTGCCTCTCTGTAAATAGCAGACTATTTTTTCTTGTAAGAACAAGTGTTTAATCTCAGGACAGTACATAGACTGAGAATACAGAAAATAATAATAAAATAGAAAAAACAAGAAGGAATTGCTGTGTAACGTCAAAAATTCTGTTGAGAAAAGCAACAACATTTCTAAGTTTTGCTCTACACAAGCCTGATGCACACTGCATGTTACCGTTCTTATGATGACTTGGCTCTTGCTCTGTAGAGTAATTTAACCTCCTTAACAGATAATTTATAATAAACACAGGTACTTTCAGATAAGAACAATACACAGCTAGAAAAATACGGCAGAATAAAATAAAGCAGCTATTTAAATTACATTACATAGTCTTCTGCTGACAACAGGGAGTTTAGTGCAATTACTCCTCCGAGACACCTGTGCCAAGAACTACAGTAAGATTTGGAAGTTCTATGTCAGAGTGAGAACGGGTACTTCAGAATATTTTTTATTATCTAAATGACTAAAAGGTAAGTGCCCTAGGAACTTTTTAAAACTACTTGCTAGAGTTGGGGTTTTGGCAGGGGGGTGCGTGTGCTCTCTCCATATTTTGCAGAATATGGAATTGCCATAAAATGCCAAGAAACACAAGAAATTCACAATCTCTATGAAGCTTGAGTACAGAGATACAATAGTGCACCTGATGCTGCTGAAACAGAGATGGGAAAGGACGTCGGTGAAAGCAGAGTTTTTGGTTCTCAGGTTCAAAAGCCTGCCGACCGTATCACTGACCGACAAAATGAGAAGGTCAGAACAAAGTGAAACAGCAGCCTAGGAAAAGGGGCCCCTGGTATTCTGCTGCTATGTACCTCTAGAAACACCGCTCTGATAGATGCTCCTCACCCTCCGCACCCAGCTCAGACTGCAAGGTTAGCCGCCGAAGAGGAAATAAGCCATTAGCTCTTGAGAAAGCCTCAAGAACTGGAAGAAAGAAAAGAGGCCCTAGGGAAAGTGGAGCTGCTAACAAAGTCAAGTCAACACAAACTAAAAATGAGTGGGAACTCCTCTTTTCCAGCAGTTTAGTCTGTTGATTTCCGTGTTTATGAAAAGCAACGCTACCACATGACCTTTTCCCTTTCATGGAAAGGTCATTTATCTTGTGCAAAACAAACAGCATCAATGCCGGTTTCAGAACGGGTAAGTGGAGTTACTCTCCACGTGCAAGAGCCGTTCTGTACTTGGCACTACAGGTACACCCTGACAAACACACTTGGACTTACTGAGAGAGATTTCCCACTTCCTTCTTTCCGAAGAACTCAATCCCAGCCTTCCTCAACCCATGACAGAGCTGGGCAGCAGGGACCACATTTTAATGTCTCACTAGAAATCTACCACCTCTGCAAACGCAGCGAAGCTTCCCACATACACCGTGAGCTGAATTATCACCTCAGAACTGACTAGGAACACACCACCCAATTTGATATTTATAACTAAGATCTTTGGTGTGGAAATCAAAGTGATATCAATTAAATTATTCTGATATTAAATGTTAATATTTTCATTTAATCAAACTAATTTCTTGTTTTCCTCTTAGTAGCAAAAAAATATCTGCATATATAGCCTATACTTTATTTCTTGTACTACTCCAATTTGCATATAAAAATGTACATGCCTCAATAGTTTGTTATATATATGACACTAAATTCAGGAGATAACCACAACTAAACAATTGCTTTAATAGGAGCAGGGACCTACTGACTTCACAGGGTACAACCTCGATCACTGTCTAGATTTATTTCTCAGATAACCTCAGAGCTACTCCCCACTTCTTTCAAACGCTGACTGGTTCTGCATCATGCTGACTCCTGACGGTGCACCAAGCCATGAAGCGAGTTCAAACTTGACATCCAGATGGGGAAAGACATGATGATGTCAACATCCCTCTTGACTAAAGTAGTTTCTTTCCTAAATATTTTGGATATATTTTTCCTCCTAAACGATTCAACATATGGAAAAGTAACTACCTAAGAGCTATTTTTGCTGCTTAACAGAACCTTCAAGAACAAAACATAGTGCTGCTTTTGTTTTATCTTTTTTTTTCCAGTGAAAAACAATCTTTTTTCAAATTCCCAGGCTAGAGGAAAGAAAAGCAAGCATACTTTCCATCTTTCCATTACACATGTAAATTCTGTTTTTAATGTTTTAACATTGACTTATGGTTACAAAATCTACATACGCAAGCTGCACAGAAAGTCTGGCTCTGTGCCCTAGGGTTATTTTAGCAAGGTTCTGCCAACCATGTATTTACATGTGGAGAGCTATTAAGAGCAACTCCTCATGTTTTCCATTCACATTTTTTTATTATTATTACAAAGAGACGGATGGGAGAAAGAGCTTCTTAGTGCTTGCTCAGTCATGTAGAAGAGAGGCAAGTTTCTCTGCATAATTCTGCTAATGGATCTAAAACCCTGCGCTCAGATTACTACTACTTTTCCCTCTTCAGGCTACCAATTGTGCATCCTATACCAAAGCCATTTGCAACAATAATTTTTTTTAAAAAAAGACGGGGGAGAGGAAGAGTAGCACTCATTTTATAGACTTATCTGCCAGCACTTCATTTAATATCTCATGGGAAGGCCATGACAAAGGCAGGTCTAGAAGAGATTTCCAGGCATTCACTTGCATCAAATCCCCCACCTCCCTTTCTGCAATCATCCTCAATAAGAGAGCACTGCAATTATTCCATCCAAAGCTTCCAGTGATATCACTTGCAATTTCCCTGTGTTAAACAGAGGCCTGGGACATGCAAACATGATAATGATCAAATCATCTCTTTGATATCTCCTTGAAAAGCTAAAAAGCTTCCTGAATTTGCCATTGTAAGTTATGCTTTCCATGTTCATAATTATCATTGACATCTCTGAAATCTCTCTAACCTTTCAACATTTTTCTTGAATTCTGGTTGATGGATGCAGTGTTGCAGTGAGGGACATATCAGAGCTTGAAAAGAGAGGTAATACAACTCTCCTATTCCATTTTCTTCCATAGCACCAAATCTTTGACCCTGGGAACTCCAGTTCTATCATTTTCACACCATGACCCCAACGTCCTTCCTTTTCAGAGTCACTTCTTCGGAAAGAGTCCCACGTGCTGTAACTACATTGCATACACACGATTCCTAGAGGGATACCGTGGCATCTGGCTATTCCTTAAAATACGGACTGTTGGCATGGGCTTGGCTCCCTATGTGATTAAGGTCACCTCAAATTAACAGCCTGCTCTCCTCATTATTCAGTCATTTCCCCAGTATTTATTTCACCTGACAATTTCACCAGTGACCAGCTATTTTCTTTCAGGTATCTGATGTAAATACTGAACAAAAAGAGCCCAACACTGATTTCTGCATGTTCCAGTTAGAAATATGTCTACTTGGTGATGATTCCCTGATTAATTTCCTTCCTAAAACTTTCAATAAATTTATTTTAATCCTTTTAACATAGTTCATGTTGAATTCCTGCTGCCTTGTTTGTTCTTCAAAATGAGGTGCAAGTTAAGAGTCAATGATCTTAAAAAAGTCAACCATAGCAAAACTGTTAATCTTACCGACCAGACTTGTATTCTCAAATATACCAAGTTAAAGTGCTTTACCCCTGGACCTTGCATTTATCGACAATGACTTTATAATAAATAAAATAATTTAAAGATGGAAATAAAGATCCACTTAAGCCATTCTCCTTCACCAAACACATCTATAACTTTAATTGTAATGTGATCTGCAGTGTTGGTGGAGATCACTTAATCTTGGAATGGCAGGGCAAGATAGTTCTGTGGAAGAGAAAAACGTTCATGTTTTCATTCAAATGGAACACCTAAATAATAGCATCCTAATTTTCTATTTTTCATCAAGTGTTCAGAATGACATAAAATAGACATCTATACAAAGCAACTCCTCTGTGACCAGTATCTGTGATGTTCTCGGTGCTCTAAATCTAGTACTACATCAATGAAGTATATAAATTGTACATTTCACTGTTTATCAACAACAATCACCTTAACACATTCATTTAATCAATATTTTCAAGCTAGTCATCCACTTCTTTGTATTTCTGCCAATAAAGTGAACAATAATGTTCTGTGCAATGGACAGAGATCCAGAATTTCAGCAATTCAGTTCACTTCTTGGCATTAACAATGTGTGTTTGTGCCAGCAGAGATATTCAAAGCAAAAAGATGGCAATTTTGCTGAGAAAGCATGAGCTAGGTTATTCAGACTAGCAGTCAGTGTTAATATAAATACTATTCATATCCAGAACAACAACAAAAAGAAACTAGAAACTGTAAATTTATGCTTCTTAGTGCTACCAGCAGCAAGTGCCCCTCTGTAGTTAACATACTGAGTAGTACTGAAGTTAACCAACAGGAAAGGATTCCACTGTGGAAACCAGTATGATCAATTTTAGTCTATGAAACATCTCATAACAATCAACTGTTTTCCATGATACAATACAAAGTCTTCTAAATCTTATATTTCTCAGAGTTAAAAACCTACTAACCATAAGCTGTATTTTCCTGGCACAGCTAAAGCAGACTGATGCTAACGGCATGTTAATGATGCTCATGAATATGTGTTAGTTGCATTCCCTAAAGAGTTCCTTTACATTTCTTTAAAGTACTTCATCCTAAATTAATTATAAGATGAAGCAATCAAAGCAGCATGCATCCAAAAGACAAATAAAAAACCTTCTACTCATTAACAACAACATTTATCATTTTCTCTTGCTTTGGAAGTAAAAAAACCCTAAGTATTAAAAATGGAAGAAAATTATTTTAAAGGAAAATATCTAACTTCCAGTGAAAATCCACACCTACCAACCAGCCGTTGAATTGTCAGCATACGAGCTATACTGATACGAGTAGGTAGCTGAGGTACCAAACTGCAGCCAAAGGGAATTTTTAAAATAAAATAAATTGTGCTAACTGTAGACCAATAAAGCTTTTAAAATAAATGGAATCCTATTCAGTGCATTGTGGTCACCTAATTTCAATTATTTAAAAAACACAGTTGGCATTCTGTAATTGCTGCTACAGGCAGTGTCCTTGTAACTACTACAGGGAAAGGCAATTACCAAGCTAAGTCCTGAAGCCTTTGTTTGGGCAAAATTTCAACATAAGTTTTCTTAAGTAATGACTCCGAGTTTTTCTTCAGAATATCTAAACACACTTCTTTACCCTGCAAGCAGGACTCAAGATAAGGAAATTAAATGTTAACTTTATCTTTATTTTCATCTGAATGATTAAATGACATATTTACTGGCTTTTCATTATGTTACCTTTGCTTCTGTGAACTGAACCCATTAAGTTTCCATTGGCCTTAAAAAAACCTCAGGAACTGAAATAGAAATGTTGACACAGCTTTGCTGTATAAACTCTCTGATAGCTACTGCAAAAATGGAACAGTTATAAAATCCACTGCAGGTCCCTTTGAGTAAAGTAGATAGTTCAGATACTCTCTTAGTTCCATCTGTGGTTCAGTGGAGGATTAGCATAGTAAAAAAATTTAAGTAAAGTTATGAAATAACAACAACGCAATGTGGCTGTAACTGAAAAAAATTCTCTAACTCAAAACAGCTGCCAAAGCAGTTATGTGATGCAACTGGAATAATAAATGCACTTGAAAGAGTAGGACAATGCCTTACTTTACTAAGTTGAAATCGATAAATAGCCGAATTCTGTCATTCTGGAAGTAATTTATACATACAACAAAAATCACTCTATGGCATTTTTGTACCACAGTAACTTAAAATGCAGCTGGAAAAGCCCTGTGAAAAGGACCATTCTCAGTCTTATACCTTCACGCTACTTTACACACAGTGAAGTATTTCCCTCTAAAGCAACTCCAGTGCCTGTATAAACAGTGCATAAAACCTGTATCAGTCCTGTGGTGTGTTATTGACAACCACATGCAAGAGACAAACTGAAAAGGGTTAAGTGATTTGCCAAAGACCACACACATCTGAAACACTGAACCCTAAACTGACTCCCAGTTTCTTTGTCAAACTGCCAGGCTAAGCCTTGTTACACTTCCTTCAAAGTGATTAAATCATCAGAAACCTAGAGGTTGTAAAATTGTAGCCTTTGGAGATGGTTATGCAGTTATCTAGGATCTGCAATTCTTTCTCACCTGGTATTTTTATAAACGATCACAGAATAATAACTCGCTCCACACGTAGTGTAATTTGTTTTGCTGAGGTTATTTGCAGACTGAGATATCACTGAGAATGAGGAGAAGTGATCTCGCTATTATTAATGTAATACAGCAACATACAACTCAAGCAGCTGCAGTCGTATCATGAGAACAAAGTATTTTCATATGTAAACAAATATATTCATATATAAATATATAAGCTTTAGTATATAGATATATCTCGTATATATTCTATATACTTATAATCACTCTCTGTGTGTGTGTATATATAATCCATGTTCTATTAAAAAAGCTTAACTAGGAAGTAATTTTATTTTAGGTACCATACAAAACTAAAACCCAAAATTGCACTACAATAAGAAACAGGCCTTAAAGCTTTTCAAACAAATATTTTATAGAAGTTAACTAGAAAAACAAGTCTACGCTGACTAAAACACAGTATTCAATGTATTCGTACACTCAGTGGGGAAACTTTTAAGCAGCAGTATTTCACCAATGCCCAATTACAAACACAAAAGACACAAAAACTTATTACTAAACCAGAAGTTTGTCTTTTCTAGGAGGTTTTTGCTTTTTCCAACCCTCTGTAGTTCCAACTGCTCATTTCTTGCAGAGTGTTACGGTTAGTATTCAGTATTTAACTGTTCTAAGGTTTTTTAAAAAGTGGTCCTCAAAAATATGACTGACATCATCTTCCCTTGCGATTGTCTCCCCGGCTTTCTGTGGCAAGGCACATTCCGGCTTAGGATCTCCAGCACGGGCCTTCAGAACACCAGTTATTTCTTTCCTTAGATCCTCTTAAGTTCCTATATGCTTTTGGGCACTACTGTATTACTGACAGCCATCCAGTTTTGACTTCATTTCCAAAAGAGAAGTGTAAACCCCCAGCCTTCAGAGATTACTACTTACTTTCAGGTTTTGAATCCACTACTGCATGCTGCATTTCTTTCAGCTGGAGCTGCGCTCTTTGCAGTCTCTGCTCTGCATGGAACAACTTTGGAGGGAGAATTGGACACACATAAGCTCAATCCTTTGAAATGCATATTCAAACCACTAAAACAAAAGAGTATCAAAAAGAATCCCAAATATAAAAAATGGTAGCTATAAGCATCTGGAGATTATCTGTTTCACAAAGGAATGTGCCAAAACACATTTTCAGCAATTGGACTGGGCTTACTTGATATTCTCTAGTGTTAATTAAGGGAAGTATTCTTGTACTCCCAAGTGATATTTTCTCTATGGCAGAAATTCATTAAACAATTTTCAACCAAAAACGTGAGTGGCTTGAACGCCAGAACAACAACAAAAAAAAAGACAGCAAGAATCAGGATTGCAGTAGACAACTATTCTTATACTGCAGCTCTTGCAATGCACAGCACAGCAATCCACTGTCCAACGTGCGAGCACAGTGGAAAGCTTGTTGCCAAACAATACCCAACTGGTTAGCATTTCTGTGATTTAGAGAGATGTGTACCAAGAACTGGAATTAGCTGGACACCATGTTC
>Ga0181612_111455_pt1 | contig 12639 bp, 8 predicted proteins | sample HoacroProtozoa21_FD_119630 | JGI IMG/M metagenome (GOLD analysis project Ga0181612, IMG submission 119630) | Hoatzin crop microbial communities from Cojedes, Venezuel. Combined Assembly of Gp0051906, Gp0051904, Gp0051908 | reverse complement strand
CTGTTGGGAATGGGAAGGATGAAAGATCCCGCTCCGAGTTGCCCAGCTCCAGTGGGAAGTTGTCCGTGCTAGGCACAGCTGAGCTTGCAGGAGGTGGGTAAGGTCACTGGCACGTCCTGGTCTGACGTGAGTGACCATGTCATTAGTTGTGAGGCACATGTACTGCAGAGCACAGAAACCTGTGAGACTGTACAAGACCTCGCTAGAGTATTTTCCTTCTCCTATGGAGACTCAAGCTCGTACTTTCAGACCCAACAAGAGATTTTTACACATTGGGTCACTTGGTTTCTCTATAAATAGATGAGTATAAACATATTGAACTCTCTTCATGTGCCCCACTCAGGAGAATACCACAACCAGACACTTCCAGGATCTATAAAGATTTAGAGATAGCAGTTGCTGTTTCTCTTTGCCTGCTGGGAAGGTGCTTACATTTCTGTAGCGCTCTTGTTGCCTCGAGCCTGACCTGACCGAGACAGTGGGCAGTCTATTCTGTAGCTGTTACTTGAGCCTCTTCATAGGGCTTTGTCGTTTACTTTTGCACACAGGAACTTCAAATCTTAGTGACCTACTTTCAGCTCTGTTTATCTGCAGCGGACGAGGAGTGGCCCATACCCCTTGTGCTTCTGCTCTTCTCTGGCTGGGATGAAGTCCGGCAGGCGTGCTGCGGTGCAAGGGGCTGTGCTCCCCGAGGGACCCCCGGCTGGCTGGCAGCTCCCCTCTTCTCCTGGGGGGAGCTGGCCCCGCCGCCACCACAGCACGGTTCCCTGGCAAAGCACAGCCTGTACAGGGTGAGGCTAACATCAGCTGGCTGCAGGAGTTCCTTTCCTGAGCACTGAGGAAAAAATACCTTCCTTTCTTTGCAAGCTGACTGTATGTGCTGTAGATTATATCCATCATATTCTTGTCTGTATTACCTGCATTAATCTAGTACAGCGTGGGATGAAAATGTGCCCCTGAGACTAAACATGTACGTAACTTTAACTACCAGCTGCCAGCACGGATGTAAAGTTATCTCTTCAAACTACGCATAAAACCCTGTGGATAGTGACATTAAGTAGCTATCGTGTATGCAATGCAGGCATTACATTTGTGTTAGTGTGTTGACACATCATTATATTTCTCAACAACGTAAATTAGATCAATGATATGAAATTTTGTCTTGAGAGCATGAGGATTTCTCATGGTTCTGGGAACCAGCGTTAAGACAGACTGTAAAATGGGGTGTAAATATTATAATGGTGAGTTATTCCTTCCTGCTTGCTAAGAAGCAACAGACATCACTGGTAGAAGCCAGCACATCCCATATGGATTACTTGCATTATATTTTAACAACTGCTTCATGTACTGATTTCTTTCAGTTCATAGGGACCAAAGATAATGTTGCAAATACTCAAAGGAAAACTTACTTTTCGTAAACAGCAGCCATGGCTAACCATCTCCTCAGCTGCCTCCTTTATCCTGCTCTTGCTGTGAAGACACCCATGCTGGATCTTCATTTTCTTTGTTGTTTTTTCTTTTTTCTGCCACCAGTTTTGATATCCCTGTGAACATGTCCAATAAATCTTGACACACTTGTTTCAGGGTCTAGCTGTGTGGCTCCCTGTGCTATAGGTGCCTACGAGGATGGGTTCCCTGTGTCCTTCAGATTGCTGCACAGATGGTGTGTGCTGCCTGAGTCATTGTGGTACAACCTTGGGCCTGCAGAACCCTTCCTCCTCCTCAACCCCAAGAGCTGAGGGCACCATTTTGTCTGTAGCACCACAGCCTTTATCAGGAAAGAGGACTGGAATCCGGGAGAACTGCAGCCACCAGGCCACGTCACCGTTTTTGGGCACCACCTCTCCCTGCTAGTGCTGTCTTCAGCCCATCTACTCCAATAAGCCAACAGGTATCCCGACTGACTTACTATAAAACACCCCGCAGAAAGGACATTTCCACATGAAGGCTGAACAAGCAAATATAGAACTTAATACTCCACAGGATCCCTTCTTCCCCATGCAGATACCTACTTGTTTTCCCCTCTTCTTGTTTTCAGAGGCATACTTAAATTCGAAAATAATTAGGGCTAGGCCTCCTGAGACCTCGTCCTGCAAAGTCACTGTTATGGATATTCATAGTCTCAGTGGCTTCCAAGTTGCTGGACGTTGGCATCTGCTTGGCCTGTGTCCCACCTCCCAGTCAGGGGAAGGGGTGGGTGAGCACGACTGTGCCCTGATTTTCATATGGAGAAAGCCTGACTGCAACAGCAGGGCACAATGCTGGGTGCTCTGTGCTCACACAGGAAGCAACTGGGCAGTATCATAGAATTATAAAATGGTTTGGTTTGGAGGGACCTTTAAAGGTCATCTAGTCCAATCCCCCTGCAATGACCAGGGACATATTCAACTAGGCCAGGTTGCTCAGGGCCCCGTCCAACCTGGCCTTGAATGTTTACAAGGATGGGGCATCTAGCGCCTCTCTGGGCAACCTGTGCCAATGATTCACCACCCCTGTTGTAAAAAGTTTCTTCCTTATATCCAGTCTAAACCTACCTTCTCTTAGTTTAAAATCATTACTCCTTGTCCTGTTACAACAGGCTTTGCTGAAATCATGGAATTTAAGGGTTTGTGTTAGGGAGGTATAATTTTCTTGGGAAAATTGCAATAAAATATAGTATACCCTTCACTTACTTGCCAAAAAATTAAATTGTAGCTCAAACGTGAAATGCCTGATGTCACTCCTAGTACCTAAATAGCACTCCTTTCATTTTTTTAGGAGCTTGTGATGTCATCAGCTGAAGTGAAAACATCTACCTCATGACCTGGCATGTAAGTGAAGGAGGAACTGATGTTTAAAAAAAAAAGTGTGTGTTGGTGTTTACAATGTGTAAATTGAACCTATATACCTTCATCATTCAGATATCACCTTTTAAATGAAAGCTTTGTGGATTTTAAAGGAATATAAAGTTTTTTAAAGGAGAGGAAGTCATAAAAGAAGTTGTTAACGATGAGGTTCCAGCCTGCAGAATTCCTTGTAATAATTTCAGTTAAAATCTGTCTTGATGTACCCCGTATTGCTTGGAAGGCTGCTAGGCATAGACAGAGTAAGTTTATCTTACCACAATATTTACATGTGCTGCTTCTACTGCTTTGAATTCTGTGCTGCTTTTCTAGATATAAATTTTGATAGTTGTGATGAATATATGCTGTACATGGTGATACCCGTCCTAAAATTAAAAACTCTGGTTGTGCACGAGCTTTAGCTTCTTTTACATACTCAGATACTTCACATTAAACTTCCAGCCGTTTTGTGACCCTTCTATTTTTTTCCTTTAAGTAAGCAAAAATATTTCAAGTCCTCTGCAGATGTGTTTTCAGAGAATTATTTTTTTTTTCGTCTGCCCGCTCTCTCCTTTTCTTTTATGTGGCTTAAAGGATTAAAGTGCAGTCATTGCTTTGAGGGGCTGATGTCAGCCGTGAGCTGGGTATTCCTAATTAGTGCCAACACCTGTACCTCATTATGAAGCCTGTTGAAGCTGTCCAGTGAACCGAGGTAGCTGGTCTCTGTTGCATGTCTCTAATGTGATTATAAAGCCCTCTCCTGAAGCAAGTTTTATTACTTATTCAACTTTTGGACTGATGTGGAAAGTGAAGCTGAGCTCTGAGCCGTTTGGCTGGCTACCAAAGATCATAAGGAGTGGTAAAGAGAAGGGATGCAGTCATCTCAATTTCAAGACCTCTGGTTCAAAGCTTGCTTCTGCTTTGACTGTTTAAATTAAAAAAAAAAAAAAAGAGGAGGGGAGAATGGTTTTTTTGAATTTTCGATGTCAGATACTCTGAATTTAAAGACCAGACCTACAGACTCCAGCTGGGCTCTGAACATCTGAGTGCAGTTGCTATTGTGCATAACCTATTGATTTTCTGCAAATAGAGCTTTGGCCTTGACTACTGCACCATCCCTTTGTCTTTGAGGGGTCAGGGCTTAGCAATTCTTTTCTACACAAAACCAGCATCAGTCTCTCCTCCCACCTGGTTCTGTACTGTTAGCAGGACTACAACGCAATGTGTTTTGCTGTTGCAGTTGGAAAATAGAATCTCAGACAGATTTGACTAATAAAATTGGTGGCTCAGAGGAGATGGATCACTGTCACGTTTGTTATTTACAGACAAAAGTTTAAGCATGATTATTTTTTTCTAAGTAATTTTAGTAGATTTTTAAGAGTTTAGCTTACGGAATTCAAGTGTGCAGCAACGCAGTGCTGGCTGCAGGTTTCGGGTTATTTCTCTGTGAGGGAGGAGAGAGATAGAATAACTTCAGATGTGTATCTTGGAAAGGTTTGAGATAATAAAGCTGTAGGTATTCACATGAGAACACTGTGCTAGTTATCCAGATTTGGAAAAATGGAAGGGAATGGAAGTGTAGTGGATTCTTAAGCATCAGGCATGGAAGTGAAAGTCTAGTTATTAAAGGATCGAATCTCTGCAGAGTAGAAGCCTTGGAGGAAAAAATAAAAGGGGGACTTATTAAGTAGGCATGAACTTCTGTGTGGCTTTCTGTTTTAAATATCAGACTGCTTACCAGCATGTCACTTGCAAGAATGTCTTACTGGTCAGCTTCAGGAAAGCTATAATTCAAGTTATTCCTATTCTGTAAAAGTACTAACTATCAAGCTATTATATGTTCTGATTTTTGATACTTTAAAAGGTTTTGGGTCTTCAGAAATTCTCACAGCCTATTTGGTTTTGTGATGGGGTTTTGGTGGGTTTGGTTGGTTTTTTTTTCCTGTGGGGTGTTGTGTGGTGGTTTTTGGTTTTTTTATATCCTTAGCTTAAAGTTGATCTAGCCATTTTTAAGTCCTTGCAGCACATTCTATTTGGTGTTCTCTTAGCTTTGTGCAAGCTTGACTGCAATACCTAGAAAATGGAATAAAGCATTTATTTGCAGCTATGTATGTCAGTAGATATTCATGTTAGATTTAGACATGATTTAGAGGAGTTAGGAATAGATATAAATAGGTGTGTCTCTGCTACTTTGTGGCAGATATTAAAAATGCCGAGGAAAAAAAAGACAGAGTAACAGATTTCAAATCAGTTTGTTAATAGCTGTACAAAACTCAAGGAGGTTTCACCAGTGAATTTAACAATGCTTAATGATGATTTTAAGACTGAAGTGTGTAGTGTATAGAAGGCATACCTGTGCCTCCAAAGGCATTAAGGTAGAGACTCCTTTTTCCTTTGCACAGATTTGTGAAGTGCAGCAGTAACTTTTATGTCTATATGTGTGTGTTTGTGTGCATGTGCAGGTGCACACATCTGTTTAGATTGTTCCAGGATCCGTTTTGATTCTCCTTTCGCTCTTATGGGTTTCCCAAAAAGAAATCCTCCGTGGATAATGCCCTAAGGTGCATGTAGGCCATAGTTGCGTAACATGTTTATTTAATTTGTCTTTTTTTTTAAAAAAAAAAGGCAACAACTTTAACACACTGTGAATGATCTAATCTTTTACTTAATCAGTTTGATCAAAATAGCTCTCTACAGTTAACAGCAATTAACAAACTCTTCAGGGCAACAGCATGTCATCTGTCAGAATCTCTGATGGTTGTGCTGACTGTAATCAGAATCTTGTCTGATAAACATACCCATTTCGGTATTTACCATGGCCCTATAGACCACCTGTCTGATCTGTAGTCCACATAGGTCAGGCTGGGAATGGATGTGTTAAAAAAATAAAATCCATTGCACAGAGGTGAATTGTTACGAGTAAGTCTGGTTTCAGATGAGCTCCCTTACTGAATTAGGCCAGTTACTGTCTCTGATAATAGTCAACAGTTGACACCTAGGAAAACAAAGCATTATAAAGATCGTACAGATTCAGGTTCTTGCAAAATTTTGACTTTGGGATTTCCGGCAGATTGACATGACATGTTGTGTTTAATAGCCCTTGTCCTCCGTTTGCCTTACTCTCTTCAATCTGTTTGCTTTTGCAGCATCCCGTAGCGTGGAGTTTCTTTAAGTAATTTTGTACAAAATGACTGTGTACAAAATAACTTTTTTCCTCTTAATTACTTTCCTTTGAAGTTTGTTCCATAACTTTCTATGTCCCTTGCCTTCTGGGCCATGACAAGCAGCGAGTGGTCTCTTCATCCTGTTCAGTTCTTTTTACCAGTTGTGACAGATCTCTCTCATTCCTCCTCCTCCTTTCTCAACTGGGTAGGCTTGGTCTGTTTAATCTCTTACCCTGAAGCCGTGGCATGAGTGTCTTACAGCTGTAGTTGGAGGTTCACATTCTGTAAACGCTTTTTCTCCAGTGATGCTGGAGGGAGGGAGAAGATACTCCCTTGCTCTTAGCCCAAGTGAGTGACCTGCTAGAGTTGCTCATCCATAAGGCTTTGTCCGTGTGGCTCGAGGGGTGTAGCAAATGGAACCAGACAGGCTCGTACCAGCACTTGTCGCCGCTACCCTTGGGCCGTGCCAGAAGGATGCCTCGCTTGCACCAATGCACAGCTCTCTGTGGTGTTCTCCTCGTAAGATAGTTTCTGCTACAGCTGATTTGGGAATGCCCAAGGATGCCATTTTTAAAGGCATTCAGTTATTGCATGTGTTTTTCATCTACTTAAGACCTTTCAGGAGTGTCCTGCAGGTGCTGCGGCGTGGCTGTGTGTGTGTTAACTGGGAGCCATGGTTGTTGCTGGGCTGGGCGGCAGTGCTCAGCCTTCTGGGCAGGGATGTCCAAGGGAGTGGACGGACTGTGCCTGAGCTGCTCCCGGGTCGCAGCTTCGGTGTGAGCAGCTGGTGATTTTGGCCGTTGCAGAGCTGGGGAAGTGGACGGTGGGAGAGGAGTCTCGGGTGGCTTTGTTCTGCTGTGGCCCGAGCACAGGTTCAGTGGTGCCTGCTCTCAGTTGCAGAGCCCCTGATAACTGGTACAGCTGCAGCCTGCCCTGGGCCAGCCTGGTGGCTGGCACGATGAGAGCCTGCAGAGCAGGAGACTGCTTCACATGTTTATAGAAAGCTCCTCCACTAACTGGAGTTGCGTATACAAAATATTGACTGTGCCAGTTTTGCATTGCATCGTGGAGTCTTAAGAGGGACTCTGCTGTGAAGCTGGCTCTGCTGGGTTTTTGTTGGGTTCCACCCCCCCATTTGTTTTGTTTGTTCAATCTCACAGTTGCGTTTTCAGTTGTAACCTTTCCTTTTCTCTCCCTGTTTCTCAGCAGAGATCTTGTTACTGCTCTTGCAGCATGGGATTCGGGTGCAGCAGCTGCAGCATGTTGTGGGCTCTTACCTATAAGTACCTATAAGTACAGATGTATTGAAATGCCTCCCTGCTTCCGAGGCTTGTAGGCATTTCCATTCAGCCCGGTGCAGGAGTGGAGAGTGGGCACAGGGACCTGCCTTGGAGTCAGATTCATTGCCTCACACCCCTGCAGCCTTGGAAGGTCAGCTGTGATAGTTCCTTATCCTCATAGGGTGGAAAGGATGGTATTTTCCTGTACTTTCTGACTCCACCTATTCAAATACCGGCGCTGTTTGTGATCCACCCTGTGGGGTGACACCTTTTTTCCTGTGCCAAAAGAAACCACCTCCATCCACTTACTCAGCTTTAGCACAGCTTGAGTAGGACATGCTTTCCGCTAAGAACATTAGAAGGATGGTGGTCTAGTCTTACTCATTTTTATCTTGTTTGTTTAGTCAACGGAGAGGAAGAGGAAGGAGGAATTTAGGGTGCTAACAGTCAGGCCTGGTCAGTGTGTCCGCTCATTCAAAAAAATAGAGAAGTACTTTGGCTTCAGCTTGGCTGTTTGATGACAAGTTGAACCTTATGTGGTCTTTAGGATGCACCTCTTGACTGCTTTCTCAGAGAAGATGTGGTGTTTTAGAAACCCTGGGTAGGTACAATCATCCTTTGGCCTCCCTTTCCAGGGCAGCATCAGCCTCAGTGGGCCAGTTTGTTATTTATTTTGTGATTGCCACACCTTGCGTTATGACAGAAAATACAGTAATTTTTCTTTTTGCCTCTGCTCTGTACATAAAAACGGACAAACGTGAATTGGTCTCAGTATCTCTTTCACAGTGTCTTCTCCCATCTCCATTTGGTGATTTTGAGAAACTCGGAGTGCTATTTCTGTTTTTATAAATGTATTTTAAATCTGTCTGACTAAAAGACCCCTCACTGTCTTTGGTGTGTTGTAGATTACAGATTGTAGCACATAACATTAAATTAACTGACTGGCTATTAAAATTAATTTAAATTCATTAATTAAGACAAATTTTGTTGTCTTTTTAAAGTTTTTTAAACTAAAAGGAAGTGCTTTAATGCATCTGTTAAATTTTTGCTCACTTTTTGATGTTTTGACATGGAGAACTAAAGTAATAGTGCAAATGCATATGAATGTGTTGTGTGAAATGCTAGAAAATACAGTAGCATGTCAGTATTTAACCAATGATTTGGAATATTCCAAATATTTTGAGTTCTGGCTGTAATAGTACATTCCCTGTAATTGTTCCTATCCAGTGATCCCCTTGGTGATTTTTTTTTTTTACTTGAGGAAGACTTTAGCATCCAGATTGTTTATTTTCAACTTGTAAATGAAAGCCATTTCTTGTCAGATGAGGAAAGAAATTGTCAACTTAATGTTTCCTATAGGAAAATATTTGTGTTCTTGCTTTCCTGTATCCTTTGACTGGAATATAAAGATCCAACTTGATGTTTTCTGCTTTTTGCAATCCTTTAGGCTTTGTTAATGATGCAAAACTTTGCAGCAAAGAGGTTAGCCTCTTCAAACAATTATAAGCGAGAAATAAATGAGTCAAAACAGATAAAATATTTAATGCAGGCTGCGGTTGTTTTGTTTTTTACAAATCTCAGATAATAAAAAGCATCAACAAGAACAGTGAAACCTGCTTAATTTTTTGGTACTTACTACTAAATAATCTGATTATTTTAAGCAAGGGTCTTGCAGGGTATAAGAACTGTTGCCTATGCTATTAGTAGAAAAGTTGTTTTTCATAGTCCCAAATAGTGTGTACGTTTCTAGATCCTTCCTTCCTCTGATAATATTTCCTGCCAGTGTTCCTACCTAGGACACTCGTTCCTTACCTGTGTTTTGTCATGAAAGCATGTGTTAGTCCAGCTGGAGGGCAGAGAAACAGGTACAGTGGGCACCTGCTGGCGGCGTCAGGCGAATAGGGCGAAGAGGCAGCTTCACATGAACTGGCCTAATACTGGTTATTGAGTAGTTTTCTATTAAGTAGTAACAGTTCTGTGTTTTTTATTACCCCCCCCCCCTTGCTGGCGTGCAGTTTCATCACTGTACAGCAGCACGGCTGCACGTAGTGACTTGGCGCATCACAGGGATTTTTCTTCTGTGCGGTTCAGTGTGTGCATCGGCGGGAAGGGTGGCGAGTGGCGAGGTCGCGGGATACGCGCTCGGGAGACCTGGATGCGGCTGCCTGCTTTGCCGGGGGCTCTCCGCGTGATGTATGGCCGCTCTGCGCCGCGGCTCCGAAATGTCAGGGCTTTCAGTGCTTGTTTCGCACGAGCTTGTCGTGAGGGTAGATGCAGTAAAGACTGCAAAACACTTAGAGCCAAGGTAACGTGAATCATCCCAGTTCTTAAAATAGAAAGCCTGGCTAAACGCTCTCTGAGGTTTTTCTGCTCGGTCATACTGGTGAAGCGTGTGCGTTGCTGCTCCTGCTTCCGCCGGTGCTTGGCACGCCCGTGACTGCAGTCTCCTTGCAGATATGGCGCACGTGGCCATCGTCGGGGGTCAGACCCCCAGGGGCATCTCCTGGCCAGCCAGCTCCTTGTTTGCTGGACGTGATGGCCGGGTGCTGGTCCGTCTTCAGTAGCACTACGTCCGCACCAGTCTTTCATCAAAGCGGACGTTGTCCTTAGCTTCGGCTTCATCGAGTAAGTACTCATGGGCCTGTGGGGTTTGCTTTTTTCTTTTGCCCCTTGCTTATTAGATGCCTCGGCGTTAGTGTCAGGTGAGTTTTCTTCCGAGGGAGCCCTGCGAGACAGACAATACGCGGTCAGTGCCTGCGCCTCCCCGGCGGAGCGCTCTCTGGGACGGGCGGACTCCCCGAGCAGCGGGGCAGGCGCTTTTCGCCACGCTTGGTGCGTGTGCGTAGTCAGAGGGCTGGGTGCAGGCCGGCCCTTGCCTCTGGGGCTCAGTTAGTCGCCATGGAGTTCCCAACAGCCTGACGAGCGTTAGTTTGTGTGGCACCGGCCTGAGGAAGCGAGTGCTGTGGTGGCGCACCTGCCTGCCTTGCCGGCCGCCTTGGCCTCTGCCATCAGTCTGCAGTGTAGTGGCCAAGATGGCGGCGGTCTGCAGGCTGCCGGTGTGTTTAATGCTGCCGTGACTTTCCTGCTGGTAGCTTGTTCTTCGCTTCCTCGCGTGGGGAGCTTTGCATTCCTCTGGGGAGAGCCGCCCGGCTGCGAGGTGGGCCCGGCCGCAGGGCGGGCGGGGAGGGAGCAGCGGGGGGGCGGCGTGCCCTGGCAGCCATGCCACCAAGCAGGGTGCCCCGCTGAGGGCGGCTGTTCCCTCTCCTGGGGGTTGTGCCCTCATCCTGGCGTCTCCCCTGCCTGGGAGCGATGCCGGGCATCTCAGGTGTGAGAGCATGGCAACGCCAGGCAGTGCCGGCCCGGTGGTGGGTTCAGGGGAGGAACGACTTTTTCTCTTCTTTATTTTATTTTAAAAGCAGGCTTTTGCTCAAACTCAGTATGGTATTTTGAAGGAAATATTTTTTGTGTGTGTGTTCAGATCTCCACTGCTGTTTTAGAAAAACAATAGTTCTGCTAATAAACAGCTGGTATAAAACCAGTGTTGTGTTCAGGAGTGGAAAGCAATTACGAGGACTGAAACAGAAAGGAGCAGAACCGTGTACGCTTTGGTGTCTTTGCTTGAGTTAGTGACAGTATGATGTTGTTTATTTTTTTTAAAATTGATTCTGCTCGGGTCAGTATCGTCTTCAGGATGTTAATGCTAAAGCTGCGGCGTTTGGTGGGCAGAAAGATTTCCGTGTCAGCCTGGCCCACCTGGCTGCCTTGTGTACAGGCCAACGTGTGCCGCTTGCTTCCAAGATGAAATTCAGGCTGATCGGTCACCGCCGGGTGTTGAGGAAGTGCGGGAAGAGAGCACGCTTTAATTTCTCTCTAGCCTCTTGGAGAGTTTCTGTTGAGGTAACGGTGGCATTGCACGTGTTGCTGGGGACTTGCTCTGCTGAGAAGGATTTCTGATTTTTAACGAGCTGCTTGGTGTGAGGCGATTTAGCTGAAGGCCTCTGGTGGAAATCTGTCCCCCCTGCCCTCGCGGTGGGTTGGCGTACGGACGCAGCACCGGAAATTAAAGGCTGCGCTTCTGTTTACAAGGTAGGAAAGGCAGTTGTGCTTGGACTGTGCTGTATTTTATTGTATCATCAAAGCATGTTATAAATGTGAAGTAGGAGCACTTACCCTCTCTCTGTACTCAGAAAGCAAAACGATGGGCACTAAGTGCTTTGCACTAGACTGAATGATGGATCATCGTTGTAGAAGGGCACGCAGAACAATGTCAGGGTTCCCTTTTGGCCCATAATCCACTAATGAATGCGGGGAGGGATTATATTTGGGGTTCATCCTAGTTTTATGATCTGTCAGCTGACTTCAGCCCAGAATTTAACTATTTCAGGAGATAAATCATGCTGGAAGTTGCTGTTTGGGACTACTTCTTTTTTCTTCTTATTTTTAAACCCACGATATCCTTGTGGCAGCTGCGAAATTGCCATATATAAAAAAAGAAAACAGAGCTTGAGACTATGTCTGGTTGCTATTGTACTTCATACGGACCCATGTTATTAGCCTGATTTTTGTAACGTGCAATTCCTTGCCTACTGAAATTATTTATTTACCTAATGGCAAAGGAATCGACTGTCGCTGGTAGTGCCGCTTCTAAAAACTGGTACGTTCCTCCTTTGTGGAATTACAGATTATTTGTTAACCAAGACTTAGTATTAAATAGTAGCAAGAAAAGTTTTATCTTGTGGTAGGCCCAGTACAGTCTTCAGAGAATAATTCAAGAAGATTTTATTTTGGGGGTGAGGGGAGGATAGGATAGATGTGGTCACTCTGTTACGGGGCTCTTAAGTAGAGTAAGGATACATTACTAATTTTTATTTTTTGGTTAGAGTGAAATAAAGAAACAATGTTACTTTTTTGCTGAACTTCCTTTTCTGTAGATTGTTTAACCTTTCAAACCTTTTCAGTACAGCAAATATTGCTAACCCAAGTTCCGAGTGGGTGTTTTTTCCAGTTTATATAGCCTTTTTGTGAGATTGAATAGGATATTAAAAAATAATAATAAAAAAACCAAACATGAGTGATCTCTCTTCCTCTAGTTATTTGAAAGGTTGTATTAACTCTACTCATATTTCGTAATTTCCCTGGCAGTTGACTATGAAATTTGACCTATTTAAATGGTTTTACTGTACTGCATTTCCTGGAGACCTTTCAAGATAATTTGCTTCCTAATCTAAATTTAACAGTTACATAAACCACATTTTGGAGACTTGGAAATTTCTACCTACTGCCTCTGCCCTTTTTTTTTTTTTTTTTTTTAGGCAAGCCATTTTGTGAAAATTTAAGTTCAGAATTTTAATTGGGGTTTTGCTTGTGGTTTGT
>Ga0181612_138397_pt1 | contig 12640 bp, 10 predicted proteins | sample HoacroProtozoa21_FD_119630 | JGI IMG/M metagenome (GOLD analysis project Ga0181612, IMG submission 119630) | Hoatzin crop microbial communities from Cojedes, Venezuel. Combined Assembly of Gp0051906, Gp0051904, Gp0051908 | reverse complement strand
CCCTTCCAACCCCGAACATTCTGTGATTCTGTGAAGACTGAGCAGACGCTTTCTTCCTAATGCCTTACGTGACAGACTCCAGGAGCAGAGAAAGGCACTCGCCTCCGACAACAGTTGTCCACAACCATCCAAGAATTCAAGACCTGAGGTTCATCACCACCGTCTCAAGACAAACATTTGCACAGATTCAATACTAAGATAAAGCACTGTGAATACCAGAATTCACAAAGGTATAAAAAGTAGCAGAGCATGTGGTCAAATCCGTAACTTCTTGGTTGGTAAAGGCTCATTTTTACAGAGCAAAACACTCTGTGGTATTAGAAATCCCTTCCTCATGATGAACTCCATGCTCTGTTAAATAATTATCATGATACAGAACCTACTCATCATGGTCTTTCATCAGTTCACGGTGAGAAACTCACTGAAATTTTAGTTTTACATCTTGGTAAAGGTTAGCACCAAGACTGTCCACAAACCCCACTCTAACTATGATGGAGTTGTATCAAGCAACATCATAAGAGCTAAGAGATTTTCATATACTTTTCAGTTTAATTTTTTCATGACAATTAAAGTCTTGTCTCAAAATACTAAACAAAACCCCCCAAACCAACCTCATTTGCCATACAAATTGGTAAATGTTTATGCCTACCATAAAAAACTCAGATGATAAATATATCTAACTTTTCAATCAGATAATTTCCCAGTCTTATACATTATATATAGATTTTCTTTCCAGACAAGCAAATGAAGATTTCTGTGTATATACATTCTTCTTACAGCTCAGTATTAAGGTAAAATTACTATACTTAGAGCTAAAGGGAACAAAATATATTTCCCCTTAAGTGGCTTTCTAAATATATAAACCCATATTCAAATAATAAAAATATATCAAGCATGACTGTTAAAAATATTGTATTGTCCCAAAGGAAAGCTTGCACCATAAAGGCAGCAGCAACAACTTAATTACTGCATTCACTTTATATTTTTTATAATAACTGCCTGGAGTCAAAAGTTACATTCTGTAAAAGAAAATATACTCTGACCATATTAGTTAGTGTTTAATCAAAAAAGGAAGTGAACACCCTCTTGACTTTTGTAGGGTTTACAAGATTTCCAAAGTAAATCAATCACAATAGACGCATTCACTCCACGACAAATCTCATTCAGGTCTAGTATTATTAGCTTTTCTATAAAGCAGACATAAAGAGCTACTATTATTACTCTTCAAAGGGCATTTTTGCTTTTTGACAAAACTCAAGACCTTTCTAGTCTTCATCCACAAAAAAAAACCCCAGGTGCATGTTCTTTTTTTTCTGTGAAATACAGATGCTCTAGTATGACAGCCTGAATGGACCCAATTATTTATAACTTGCAACTTATTAACAAAATGATCCAAAATACAAGATAAGCTGTTTAGAGTGTATTCTTTTATTCAGAAAAATACCTTACTTAAACTTACTACTTTCAATAAAGCAAGACAGAAAATTAAGACTTGCCCAAACAGACAAAGCGCTACTTTGACAAAGCTGCTGTACAAAGGTTAAAGTTAACACAGTCAGGGGCCAGAGGCTGGAAGTGTAATCTGCAGGTCACCTACTCCATCTACTACTGCCTGCCTGTCAGCCTTCCGTCCAAATGGCCCAGACAACAGAACCTCCACTACCATGAAGTCATCCACTTCTACTTAGTTACAGCCTCTCACAGTATCCCTTAAAATAATGATCAGAGTCAGGTAACCTCTGACACTAGTCTGTAAAACTAAAGGACATCCAGGTTAGTTTTGCCGTCTGTCTGAGAGGTGAACTGGATGTACAGGAAGGATTTGATAGAAACAAGGTTTGCTGCACTGAACTCAGAATGGTGCCTGACTGTTCAACTCCAGATTTGTTCTTTGGCATGAGACGAGCAGAATGCCCTTGTGAGTTTATCGCTTTTTGGCTTTGTGTTTTAAAATCTGAATACTTGCTGTGAGAGAGCAGGTGGCATAAAATTTCACTGGCATGGAAAAATCTTAATGGCAAACCACACATACAGTGTGGTGAAACTGTTACAAAATGGAGTTAAAACAAAATGTTCAACTGATGTCCAGTACACAGCACAAAGGCTTCAGGACCATACATGGTACAATCCGATTCCACAGTATCAAAATAAGGAAGGCTTGGAGATCTGGGCAGAGGAAGCAGATATAAAGTGCTGATGTGTGTTTGTATTAACTTCTGTGATAAGGAATTTGCTGCCTCTCTTTTAACTGCAGAGCAAAAAAAAGAAAAAAGAGAATAAAGATTTGCCTTCTGGTAACAGTTTCAAAGTTTTGCAAGTTTTCACCATCTAACATCTGTCTTCTGTCTTCACTGTTAGAATGAGATTATATCTTTATTCAAAAGTTACAGAAGTTTTGATCAGTGATGTGCCATGGCTGAATTCTTTCCTCTTGTTTCATTACTGTTAAGAGAACAAAGGGAAAATATCGAACATCTGCACAGAGCTTTAAGCTCTCCTCTGACTGTTTTAGCTACTTTTGACTGTTCTCTACACTAGCTTTGTGGTGCAGACTCTGGGAAGAAAGATGTAAGGTGAGTCATTACACATGTCACACCTGAGCAAAGACATTCACTTTCCCCAGAAGTTGTGTGCTGCTCCCAATGCGGCGCAAGCCTGAGGGCCAGGAAATCAAACTAGATCAGAAATGGATCACCTTACTATTTAGTCGCCCTTTGATACGCAAAGCAAAACTTTTGCAATAAATGAACTAAAGTTGCTAGTTAACATTAACATATTCATATTTCATTAACATAGTGCTAACTCTGGCAACTTTTAAGTGTGAAAGAGGATCCCCTGTGGGGATCTCAGAGTACGTTATTTAGAAAGATGTGACACGGTTATAAAATCTCTGTAGGGCAAAAAAACCCCAACACGACAGCAGATGACAATTTAAGATGGCAAAAACTGCAAAACAATGTTACTACGAATTATTTAGGGAAATCGTATCCTGCCTGCCTATTTACACAGACACTATCCAGAAGAGGTAAGCGCTTTACAGCAATACCGGCCTGCCTAGGAAGAACCCGTAACTGTAACCGTGTCAATGCACATGGTACAAATGAACTTCTTGTCTTTCATGCACGTCAAGCTGTCGTGACCTCCAAGACAAGAACGTTTAACTAATGACTAGTATACAGATATTTATAATCTAATAACAACCACGATACTGATTGCATGCACTTGGATACCATTAAAAATAAAATTCTGGAAGATGCAGCACCTTTTTACCAAACAAGAAACAGAAGTAGTAATCAAAAGCAAAAATAACATTCACCACTGGCATTTTCCCTAGCAATTTTATCAATATAAAACTCCTGCTTACGTTTGGGTTCATCATTTGTGACAGCCTGAATGAAGTCATATGGAGTCATATAGAGCTGTCCTTCAAATTCTAAACTGGCAAACCTACGAAACCGTTGCTCCCGAGGAGTTGCATAAAGGTGTAAATCTTCAAGGTCTGATCTGTTTTCTGTAACCTTCAAAGACAGAAGGAAACAATTTTAATGTATGCAAAAAGTTTTGGTTTACAATTGCCACTGCCATTCACCATAAAGAAACTGTAAATGTAAAGGTGATAATTCATAAAGTCAGATGCACCCAAATATTTTTGTACAGTAAGAGCTGAAACTACAATTGGGATTTCACTGCCATCCTTTTCAGTCTTGTACAATTCTACCAGTAAATCTCCATGCACTGAAATTGTTGACACCACCCAAGCTCCGGGGGAGGGAAACAAAAAAGAAGAAAAAAGAGAAGAACTTAGGCTCTTAAATCATAGAAAAAGGGGCAACTTTAACGCAACAAAGTCCATGTAATTCAGCAGTTTGACTTTAAACAACTCTGCTAGAATTACTTCAGTTGTCTGACATTTCCAAAAGAGAAGGGAATAACACTTTTTTTATATTGCTTCTTAGTGTAGAGTGTAGCTGTTGACAACAATAGGCAAGAAACCTCCGTTACAGACGCCAGCATAAATCTTCCACGGATACTGCTATTTCAATTATCCAATGCAATTAAAGCTACCATACTTGGGGGTACAGAAGAAGAGAAGAGCACAATTATTCCTCCAGACTTACAGAAGTACTACATGGCACTAAGTTCACACCTCATGAGAGTTTATAGATGTCAGGAGTTTCTGGTTTATGCACCATCCAGATGATTTACATGCAAATTTAGTAGGGCAAAACTATAAGTTGTCTGAACTATTACATCTCTGTGTTACACTGCCAAACCTTGAGACAGAAAATGCGCTACCGCTATCTAAAAACTTTTTTTAGCCTGTAACGAGGCAAGCTCCTCTGTGGAATCAGTATCTTAAGAAAATGTAAGTATATTGAACTTTTTTTCAGAGATGAAAAAAAACAACCCAAACTGTTTCATAAAAGGAAGAGCAATGACATAACTAATGTCTCCTGGTACGCTAAAATAGGAATGCAGCATCTTATCAACGAACTACCCCAAGCTGCCAGTGTCCTCACTATTCTTGACATTTCATACAGTATCCCTAATACTCTTCAGGTGTCCAACTAAGGAAAGGCAACAAGTAGCACACGGTTTAACTAATATCTATGTTTTAACATCTAAGAACAAATCCAAATAAACTCTGTTATTCAGAGAGGCATCTAAACACAAAGAGAAGGTGGGAGATGTCTGCAGTTGCTGTCCCCTAAGAGAGAACAGTCCTTAACCACAAATGGAAATTGGTTTTCCAAAAGCGTTCTAAGAACAGGTTTCAGATTTCATCAAGTAGAAGCAAAGGTACATTTATATTGCTGAGTAAAAAATCTGGGCTCGCGTTCCTTCTGCTTTCCAAACAATGTCCTTAAAAAATAAAACATTAGTAAGACTACTGCAGTGAAACAAAATTTTATGGCCTCAGTTGTTGCTAGGAGATTAAATTATGTTTGTAAAATAGACACATCAAAAATTAATGTGTCTAGAAGAGGTCAAACACCTTCTATTTGAAAAAAAAACAAAACAAAAAGTCACATGTATCACCACAATGTAACAGAAGACTCACAATTTCTTGATTTTATATATGGGAGTCTTAGTACTTTTTAAACACCCTTCTAGAAGGAAAAAAGACTACTGACTGTGTAGTTCACTTTCTGGGTTGTCTCTTGTACCATCACAGAAAGTAACAGAAATGCTTATACAATAATTTAATTTTCAGTAGACTGCTCTACAGACAAATATTCTGCACTTCTGCCTGAGAAGCAGCTTTAAACCTGGTCTTTGTGGTTTTTATCATTTTGAAACCATTACCAAATTAAACAGGGGGAGGAAAAAAAACCAAAACAACACAGCCAGACCTACAAACTCAGCCTAGCATGACAGAAAAAAGCTGAATTCTCTTCTGACATACTCACATACAAGCCAAAATATTTCTGCCCTGTCTCACTGTTTGTATATTATGGCCTTACCGGTCCTTCAGCAGTCCAGTAGCATTCACGCTACGCCTTCTTGTGGGATTTACATGACTCAATTGTTCTGGTAGAGCTTGTAGTGACATAACTGATTATCTCTGGATTTGCATTTTAATAATCTATCTTCTTTCTGATACATGTTCTTTCATCACTATTGCAAGCGTGCTTTTGAATATATGCAGGTTGTAAGAATAAGTAATAAAGCAATATTTCTGCAACGTTAATTTTCAGAGAAGAAACTGCTTCAAGGCCATATTACACATGCAGTACGTATTGTAACATGCAGTATGTATTGTATTATTTTAATCAGTCATAATCAATCATAAATAATCAGGGGAATCTGTAGATAATGTATCACTTAAGAAATACCATCTTAGTGTTGATCACTGTTAGTATTTGGAGAGCACGCTGAGATTCTTCGCTCTCTCAAGAAATTCACACTATCTCAGGTACTACTGCTTAATGCTTCGCTTGAGACACTTCCAAAAGCATTTGCTAAATTCTCAGACACATGAATTCAACATTATCTTAACTACTCTATGCTACTGTAAGTATAAAATAACATACTGCAAACATGCAATTTTCAAGACACGCTGAAGCTTAACTCAAGCCAGTACTCGGGTCTGCAAAGCCTTCATTTCTGCCTCATTTTACCCAATCTACATCTTCCCTCTGACTGTACAGCAATGCCAATATTTCATGCTCTAGCTCAAAGTCGTTGTAACCTGGTAGGACTCCAGGCTGCCACCAAAGAGAGCAGCACCTCCCCAAAGGCTCAGCACCCCGCACGCCCTTGCTCTGGCGCTTTATGTTCATTGCTCCGAGTGTCAAACTGGTTAAGGGAACTGGTCTAAGAAGCTTGTTTTCGTGTGTTATTTTTCAGCCAGACAAATGCCTGGATCTACCCCACAAGAACAGTTCTTTGTTTCAATACCCAGGCCACAAGAACTTGCAGCTGACGGAAAAGAAAATCTCACCTGTTCCAGCAGCAAGCTCCACCTACTCCAAGTTAAAGCCATGGGAAAACTGCAGGCTTAAGCATAATTTTATTCTAAGGAGTAAAAATACCACTTCTTTTTGAGCTTTGTGGGTTTATCTGAAAATATCAAAACAGGTTGTTTCTGCCGTTGACCCAACACAAACTCAAACAAATACATACAGGGCTTAACGTCTATTAGATCACTGGTTCACACACCAAATGTCCAAATAAAAGCAAGGTCTGGCTGCAGAAAACTCCAGGCAAGCACCCTAGCAAACTGACAAATAAAACCATCTTTGGGAATAATGTTCTTTTATTTCCAAATTTCTTGCTCAGAGCTTTTCTTCTTCTATTACTCCTTAGCATTTTACGTACCATACAGCAACTATAAGTCTCTTGCATAAAAGCTTTAATTATTAGAAACTAATCAATACACTAATTAAAAGCCAAGCTATTCTAAAGTAGGACCTCAATTTGCACCTCTTCACGCATTCACTTAAGAAATTGGTCTCAACACATAACTATGAAACGTCTCCTGTTTTCCAAGACATCAGCAGATCATAATCCAGTGAGGCAAGTATGAAAATCGTGGTGACACCAAGTGCTTTCAACTGATTTATTTCATATTTATGCCCAGGTTAGGCAATCTTATTGTAGCCGCATCAGTATCAAACCCAATGGACACATGAACAAGACGCAGAAATGAGATGCTTCGTACCTCAGGGAAGGTATTGTTAGTGAAGGAGTGAACAGGATTCAATAAAATTCTAATTTCTATTTGAAGTTTTAAGAGCTTATCCAGACTAAATCTCTCTGTAATTACCAACAATCTTCAAAAACTTTCATGAAAGCACATCTCTCTGACAAACAAAAGAGGGGAGATTTTTTTTATGCTTCTGTTTACTAATCCTCTTGGCAATCCTGCCTACTAATGACTATGATCCTGTATCATGTTATAGTTCTCTGCCTTTTAAAAACTGGACATGGCCATTTCCTTCAAGCAGAATGTCACGAATCTCCCAACAGCTGTACTATCTTCATTTTAGGCATAGCTGGTTAGCTCTGGTTTACCTGCACGTGTACACTGACCTATTTTGCCGTTAGAATTTCAAGGGAAAAAAAAGCCCCGCAGCTGAAACCAAAAATCTAGGTGGTAGCCAGAATTTCTATCCTTCCTTCACAACTCATGGTAAACAAGAAGAGGCAAGACTGAAGCTCATCAGCACTCACGAACAATATACTATCTTTTCCCTATTCTGAAAAAAAATCTAAGTGTTAACAGTTGTAATCAAACAGCTCACGGTTATCATCCTTCTGCCCTTCCTCCCTCGAACTCCTGTACCTTGTCGCTCCGTATTCCACCTCCCACTCCCCATTCCCCTGTGCCGGACCCCTGCAGAAGCACTGCAGTGGGAACACAGTACCTTTCTGGGGTGCCGATATGCACGGTCTCAGCTTCCACCTGCCTTCTGCAAAACCAAGAACAGAGACTGTGTGGCTCTTCTAAGTGCAGTTTAAACCAGCTGAGGAGAAAAAATGATCTTAGCCTATTTTCTTGCTGTTCCTCAACACAAAAATGTATATACATGTACCTAATTCTCATACAGAGGAGACATTTCAAAGCACTTTCTAAAATGGATTAAACGGATTCAGCACTTATATGCAAATGACCACCAGGCAAAGGAAACACAGGGAAACATTTCCCATAAGAAAGTCCATTTTAACATCAGCTTATCAAAACAAGGTAAGTAAAACTTAAATTGAAGACCAACTGGTAACCTGGCAGGGAACTTCTCTGAATGAAGAGTATCACATGTCAACTACGTCTGCTTCCCTCATAAATCTATGCCACAAATGTCTTGCAAACAGCCTAAAAAAGCTGGAAAAGGCCTCCAAACTTTCAAATTTATTACGCAAATAAAAATATTATGATAATGCTCCCCCATTAACGTATTTTGAGGACTTAACAGAATTCCTTAAAAACTTTTTTCCAGAAGTACGACGTTTTGAGAGGGCCATCTAAAGCTACAATAACACCACCACATCTCATCACCTTTATTTTCCAGTCAACCAACACTGAAATCATTCCTCGCAGAACCTCTTTTAGAATTATATCCCTCTGTATTTTCTTCCTGTATTCACAGCAGAAACTTGAGGGAAGAAAATCCAGACTTTCCATCAAGCAAAATTTCTGTGCAAAACTCATTCCCATTTTGGGTTCATCTTCCACGTACTGCGTCTATTGATGGAGACAAGTCAAAATGCCCTGGAAGTCTGGTGCTCTCACCAAAGGCTTCCATGTATTACTCGAACTTCCTTGAAGCAGGGGCTAATCTCCATTTCTGCTCCCATGTTTGTCTTCCTGGCTCTCTTACCTCAGAGATATGGTCTGTCCGAATTTGGCATAATGTGAATTCAGCTGTACGGTGTTCCAGGGAAATCCATGCAATAACTCTACATTGCCGTACAATGGCCTAACACGGGACATGAGCTCACAGAGTGACATTAAAGTAACTCACTTTTTGCAGTAGTTATGACCCCAAAGTACTTGAAAATATCAACAAGTGGTAATGATATGGCTCAGGTTCAGCGGAGGCAAAGTGCAGAAGATAAAACATGACATCATTACCTTTTCTATTAAAAAACACAAAAGAAATGTTCTTTGCCAAGTGTTAGTCTCATATTACTTCAAGTCAGTAATTAAGAAGTTCTACTCTGTGGCAAAAGATCTAGTTTTCCCATAGAGACCAGCTCACATGCCAGATACAGGATTTTTCACTTGAGAATTAGAAAAACTGATCCCTACAAGCTTGTAAAGCTCTGCAGAAGTAATCCACAAGAATCCATTACCAAAACCCAGCACAATACTCCATCCCCAGATTCTGACGGTATCTACAAATAACACAAAACATTTTACAAAACAAATGGGTAAACATAGATGCTGTGTGTGCATGCATATGAGGCAAAAAGCTGCAACAGTATCATGTAAAAAACACAACTTCACTGTGTTCCAAGTCAAATCAGTGTTCTCTTGCTTTTTCCAACTGAGATAAAGGCGAGACTATTTCAGCTAAAGCCAACATTTACTACTAAAAGTACCTTTTGCTTGCAGTCAAAAATATGTTCTGTCACAGCAGTTTAATCTTCAACTAATTTATTTCAAGTGAGTGAGTTTCTTTGAATTTTTTGCTTGCAAAGTAATCTGTCTTCCATCAATGAGAATCTGTGCAAATTATTAAAATAAAAAGGTTTTCAAAGCAATTCTGTTCCTTACTTCCTTCGTTTATATTTGACTTCAGGCTTATTTAATATGCTCCCAAGTAGATAAAAGTAGCACAATTTTGTTTTCATGCTGGGTGGCCAAAAGGTTAAACGTCGAGTTTCCAGTGTGGGAAAATCCCAAAGTAGACAAAACTGTTTTGATGCTTACTGAAGTTATATTTCTACTTAGCACAGCCAACAATTCTGTTAGTTGATCCCGCTTCACTGAGATAAGGACATTATATTAAAATATTTACAAGCATAGGAAGCTGGAATGTGTTTAAAATTCTGTAAAAAGGGACCTGTTCAAATACAATTCTGTTACAGGAAATCCTTGGGGTAACAATGTTTTTCTGTAAGCACAGTTATTCCAGAAATCCTCCAAAATAAGTATTACGCTAAAATATTCGCCAACAGTCCTTCTTGCATTAGTTTCACGTGGAAGTTACTCAGCCTCTAGCAGTTCTTCAAGAAGCTTCAGTCAGTGTGTATATCCTGCTATACATGTCTATATGCTTCACTCCATGCAAGGCTAAAAGCTGGATCTGTCTGTCTCAAACACGCATCATCCTTCTTTAACATCTTGAGCAACACAGAATTAATGCCGAGAGGTAAATCTTCCTTTCCCTTCAGCATGGCTCTCTCTACAGCTGTCTGGCAAGCAGTATCCTTCTTGGGTTGACGACAGCAAGGGGTCTCAGATGCCATCAGCCAAAGAGCAAACCATCTTCCTACATTTGGCCACTGACCTATGACATGAAATGCACTGTGCTTATGGAAAACAGTCAGGTAAAAGTGGTTCTTGCAAAAATGATCCTTTATGCACCCCTTCATACAGCATCCTCTTTGAGCAGGCAGGAGAGTCTCCTCCCTAGGGGAGTCTGCCTTACTTTTTGGAGTTGAAGTCGTCTTCTTCGTTTCACAGAGATGGAAACACATGATGTAATCCACTCAGAAATGTGCTGCTACAAATAAACTTGACCTTTTGAGTATTTTCACAAAGAGAGAGTTTGACAGTACTGCTGAGGTGCTAGGAAAAAAAACCGCTAGAAACATCCAAAGTATGCAGCTTCCTTCTCCTGGAAATGAGCGTGCCTTCAAGAAACGTGATGAAGTACATACTCTGTGCCTGTCCCTCCCTGCCCCCCCTTTCATTTGTAAATCGCCCCTGAAGGAAGTGATTCTCAGACAACATTTCATAAAAATAGAGACCTGGTGTTCCCTACCTTTACACAGCGTCCACACGATTACAGAAAAGATCTCCTTGGAGTGCAAAGAGCCATCGTTGGTATTTCCAGGACCATTTTAACAAGCTTTACAAATGGAATTCTGAAGTAAGAAACATCGAAGCAAGGAACTAGAAGGCAAATATTAATTCCTCTGAGGAATTCTCACACTGGATTACGTTTTTCTAAAAATGTAATAATTCTCTTGAAAAAAAACATGATACGCAGCTGTTCCAACCAGCTAAACACTTCGTAAGGAGTATGTTGGATCAGGGCTCTTCTTGGGTCGATACTCTTCTCAGTTGTCAGTACGGAGGATCTGTATCAAAATAATCGTTCTTACAAAGAGTTTCCTGCTCTGCATAAGCATCTCCTAGACTCCAAAGGAGCTGTCTGTTAGCAGAGCTCTGCCAGCCTTCACCAAAATCTTCAGACACAAAACCAGCACCTCTGGGGCAGAATTTTTCTTCAGTTCTGAAACATGAAGTGGCAGCAACCCTGGAATTAGAACTGCTGCTTTATTATAGCGTCCAAGATTTTGCTCCTGGTAATTACACACAAACCCCTGGTCCTCAGGACTGGAATTAGTCTCAAAAAGCATCCAGGAAAAGGGAATCCTGCAGGGACCTCAGCTTCATGCTGCTTCTGTAACAAAACTTGCTCTCTACCAGAACACCTCCAATAACGTGCTTGGTCAAGCAAGTATTTTTTTCTTTTTGTACTGATCACATGAGATTTGCCCGTTCAAAAGGTTTGCCACACCACTGACCCCATGCTGGTGACACACATCATAGCTTAAACTTGACTCCTAGCAAGCAGCAGCTTCTTATTCCCCTGTACATAAACTCACAAATCTGTTGCTCATCAGGCTGCGTGCTGTAACAGTTTCACAGACCAGGGAGAAGGATCTGCAGGCCACTCTGACACGCCGTTTCTCTAGGAGACTCAGGCGTACTTTGCTTCAGTTACTCTCAAATGATGTATCTCATTTCTCAACTGGCACAGAATGGGAAAGTGTCCCATCAACCTCTGTGTAACCGTGTCAGTCCTGGAATCCGCTTTTAAAATGTACTGGTTCCATAAATACTAGAGCATCATTAAATACTAGATGGCAGCAGCAGGACGAAGCAACTAACTGCTGAAGCATATACGAGAACCTTACATTCTTAAGTATTCCACCACTACTGCCAAGCATTATTTGGACTCAGTGACAGAATCTGAAGTAACCTGTACGGATACTAACTGGGCCCAGCACGACTCTTCAGACACTTTCACAGCCCATATGCACATCCTCCAGAAGCAGGTGACCTGCAAGAAGAAAGCTGTTCTTTGAAACTCAAGCCATGAACTAGGTTAACCCCCGTTTTAGTGTTTAGGGGGATCAGAAATCTGTTTTGCTGTCTGCTAGACCTGCCTAGATGAAAGAAGGCGGCCATTCTGCTTATTACACTTTTCCAAAAAATAATCTCAAGGAGACACGTGGGAATTCAAGACTAGATAAGCTTACTGGTTTTGGCTGGGATAGTTAACCTTCTTCACAGCAGCAGGTGTGCTGCTAAGTTTTGGATTTGTGACCAGAAGTGTTGATAACACAGGGATGTTCTAGCTATTGCCGAGCAGTGCTTGCACAGCATCAAGGTCTGTTCTGCTCCTCACACCATCCCACCAGCGAGTGGGCTGGGGGGGGGCAGAAGAAGGTGGGAGGG
>Ga0181612_158187_pt1 | contig 12641 bp, 9 predicted proteins | sample HoacroProtozoa21_FD_119630 | JGI IMG/M metagenome (GOLD analysis project Ga0181612, IMG submission 119630) | Hoatzin crop microbial communities from Cojedes, Venezuel. Combined Assembly of Gp0051906, Gp0051904, Gp0051908 | reverse complement strand
GCCCGCCGGCGCCCCGGCGTCTGCCCCGCTGCGCTCCGCTTGGCCCGGCCGCGCCGCGCTCCCCGCGCCGTACCATGGTTGGGGATCACTGCAGCCTCCCCGGTGAACGGCCCGTCCTCGCCCAGAGTCCCAAACCCGGACTGAGCTGCAAAATGGTCCTGCAGGCGGTGGGCAAAGTGCTGCGGTAAGGACGGGCCGGCCGGTGGCGGCGGGCAGGGCGGCTGCGGGAGCGGGGTTTCCCGGGGGCGTGTGCGCGGTCCCGCGCGGGCCGAAGCTGGGAGGGGGCCCCGCTGGAGCGGGGAGGCTGCTCTCGGCTCCCCCGGGTCCGGTGGGGCCGGCCGGGGGGTGGAAGCTGGAACGGCAGCGGCTGCGTGGAGGAGAACAGCTGTCTGCCCGCAGCTCGGCTGTCGAGCTTTGTTTGCGCTCGCTGAGAGCCGAATTTCCAGGGCGTAAGCAGACAGTGAAGGTCTTGGCTTTCCTGAAGAAGGAGCCTGACCGGGGTGCTGTGTACGCTTTGGTATGGTTTCAACAGAAATGTCATAAGGTGAGGGGAAAAACTTGCTCATGTAGGTCAGAAGGGCTGGTGTGAACACTGAGACATGTTTGACTGCTGAGACCAAAACCAGACTCTTTGGCAAAGGACGTGCGGTAATGTGGTCTGGAGGAGTTCTGACCCGTGCTGGTTTGCAGGGAAAAACGTCCCCGCAAGTATTAGGATTAGCAATCTTGCTGTTCAACAACTGCAGCTTTTTATTTTGGTGAGCCGTGTTCAGATACTTTCCTGGGATCTGTGAAGAATAGGAGTGCTGCACCAAAAAGGCGCCTTGTTCTCCCGTGTAACTTTATTTGGCGAGCTTTCGTTTGTGCCTGTTTCCTACCATTGGCTGTCAATTATTAAGTGTTTGTCAACAGAAACATTATCCCTCTTTTCCTCTGACTCATGTCTCTGTTCTCCCCAGGTGAGTTTAGGGGAGCCATTTATTAAAGCAGAGCATTCTGATCACAAAGCAGCTGAGCTCTGGCTGCGACTTAAGCTAGAGAAGTTCACGGGGCTTAAAGCGCTCTGGGTGAGAACAACTGCTTAGAGTTGCTCTTAAAGAAGTGCTATATGGCAGTACTTCTGGGGTTTGGGTGTTTGTTTTTTTTCCTGTTAAAAATACATTCCTGTAGAAAACATTAGTTTAAGGAATTCAGGTTTCTTTTTCAGCTTTTTAACAAGTTTAACATCTCTTCTTTGCTTTTTTCTTTTTTTTTGGGTGGTGGTGGTGCTGGTGTCTATAATTCAATATGGTGTTGCACAGCTGGTCATATCATAAAATCCTTTGGCCAGCAGCTTGCTATTCGTGCTGTGAACATTTTGAAGTTTTTGGTAGCTGTTCTATTGGCAGCACTCCCAGATGTAAATAGATGGGTGCCTCTGTAGGGAAGAATTGCCAAACCTTTTGTTCAGCATCTATGGCAGCTTATTTTAAAAGTATAGGTAACTTCCTGTGACTTAGTAGTGAAACATGTATTTTTATGTCTTGTTCAGTGCACGCTTTTGGAAAAAATGTAACAACCTCATCCTTTCTCCTCCAACTGGAGCATGTGCAGAAATTGTGCATAGTCTTATTTGCTTTTTTCCTGAGGTTTATTTTCTACATGTATTATAAAACTGTTGTGAAACAGGAAAAAGTTGCCATCATACTTGAAGAATTTTGGGCTTTTGGGAACTAAAACCATAACTTTATTTTACTAAGCTTTACTAGATGGGAGTAATTACTATTTTGTAGTAGAGGCTTTTTTTTTTTAATGTGTCTCTTTATTCTGCGTTATCTCCTTTTGCACCCAGTTAGAGAGAAATGTGAAGTCACGAAAACTTCATTTAGATGCCAGACTGGTTCTCTTATTTCTCTTCTTGAATATACTTCACATGCCTTATCTGACCTTATGTGTGTTGCTTCACCTTGCTTTTCATTTTTTGTTCAGTAAAACATATCCTCATCCTCTTCTAGAAAGAGCTCAGACAGCATCACTGGTACTGGCTAGGAACCTAGGTAAATACTGAGCCCAGTCGAAGTTTCCTTATTGCAGAAATCGGGTATTAGTGTTGAAGAAAGTGTGAGCCCAGTGACGGTGAAAGAAGGAACCACATGTGACCTTGTTTAGGCCAAAAATGGTGGCTTGCTGGTGACAGCTGTGATGGGAATTCTTTGAACATAGGCATCCACAGCTGATCTTTGTCCACTTTGTCGTTGGTAGAGAAGAACAGGGAGCTTAGAGATGTGGTTGAATGCAGAGCAATGCCAGCTCGACACAGAGTGACCAGCTCACTCATTAGCACCTATGCTGTAGTCATATGAACTTAAATGAGTTGAATTCCACATTACTGCAATGGTTTACCTTCTGTTTCAGAGTAAGCGTAGGCTTTGAAAGGGTATCAAATACCACTTCTAAGCCCGGCCTGCTGAAACACTGCTGATTGAGTTTTCTGTAGTCATAGAGAAGATGAATTAATCCTAAACTTTGGATGAAGTAATTTTTCTTCTGTTGATCAAGCCTACACATGGCTTGGTGATAGGATCAAAGGATATCTTGCTTGTGCGTAGCCTGGTGTTATGAACAGCCTACTGCATTTTAGCCTTGTTTCTGAGGCATAGCTGGGAACCATCATCATCACCGTTCCCTCTCAGCCCTCCACAGGCTGCCAAGGACTTGCAGATATTCACAATGGATAGGGGATAGAGTGCCTGTCTTCTCTCTAAATTGCCCTCCATTTTTGTCTTTCTCCACGTTGTGAATTATAAAGCTTAGTTGTTCCAGTATGATACTTAATCAGTATGATTTTCTTCCACAGCAGATTTGTTGTACGTTATTTATGTGAGTTGTATGTACTTACAAGTAACTCACTCTCTTGATGCTTTTAATATGCAAGTTGTTTTTGTTAGTTAGTAGGTCCAAGTCCTCCTAGCTGCTGGGTGCCAAATAGTGCCTGTGTCACACACTAGTAATAGCAGCTGCCAAAGGAAAAATCAGTACAGGGAGGAAACAAGGAGGGAAGTGTGAGGAAGCAACAAGGACTCACAACAAGAAGCAGCAGACGTGAGAACCTGAGAAGACTTTTAAAGAGTGTGGGGAAAGACAACTGAACCAGAAGGGGGGAAAATTGTAACAAAAGCAACAGATGTGCTCTCAGCCTTTCTAATTAATTTTTTATGAAAGCTACTCTTAGGTTTATTACTCTTTTAAATGATTAGTGATTCGACTACGAAGAACTCTGGAGATGCATGTATCTTTCATCATAAGGGTTAGTAAACTGTGTTTAACACTTCAGGGAAGGGACCAAGACTACACACTTGCAAGGATTTAAAAAAATTAGAATACCATTAGAAAAGTGTCATCTCCCCTTTAAATTAATCATGGAATAGCTGCGATGAAGTTATATGTATTTCTTAGCACAGTGTTTAATTAGGGCTTTCGTTTCACTTCAGATGTTTTTGAAATATGTTAATCTTATTTTTCTCCTCTCCTGTAATGAATTGTGTAATTATTTAGCCCGTGGCTAGGGAGGAAAAAAACCCAGAATGGATGCAGTTGTTCTGGGTGTTTTGTTGTTGTTTTGTTTTCTACAAGTTGGTGGTTCTGGAGAAAGGTGGAAGGGAAAACAGAAAAAAGAACTATGTAAAAACTTGTAATTTTATTCTGCTTTTTAACATTATTTCGTTAACTGTTCAAGTTCTTTGTGAAGCAGCTGATTACTGTTAGCTTCTTCGCAGAAGTGCGCTTTTTACTGGCCTCGAGTAGCACAAGTGGAAGGAAGGCTCAGGTCCATGAGATCTCCTCTCTTTAGTGCCAGTGGGTAACTGAGCTGGCTGTAAGTGTTCTTCAGAGCCGCGTGCCGATGGCTTCAGGACGCAGCGTTCACCACCTATGCCAGTGCTTGAATCCTGACGGAGACGCCGGAGTGCGGCTCAGAACTGCAGTGCGTTGGCTGTGCCGTGGCACTTCGGGTCCCGCGCAGGCGATTCTCAGAGACTGCTCCTTGTGCAGCTTTGTAGGCAGTGCGTTTCCTTCTTAGTCGCCGGTGAAACCTAGTCCCTCTGGGACAGTTGACTAATGATGGGTGATATGGTGTCAGGAAAGAGAAATGATGTGGGCTACAGAGTTGTGACGTCATTGTGTAATGACTGCTGATAAAATACAGTGTGGTTTCTGTGTATACATAGTCCAGGATGAGTGTGGGAATAGATAACTTGAAACTTCTCTTTCTCCTAAGAGCCTCCATTTTTATAGCAATGTGCAGAGATTGATTTGGATCCCAACCAAAAAATAAAAGAAGCAGCCCCACTCTTGTTCAGTAGATATGCCATTGGCATTGCTAACAGAGTGGAATTTTTACAGGTTCTTTTCAAGAATGTAGTCTCCAGTATTATAAAGTAATTATGAAGGGCCTTGTTTAACATTAGCAAATCTGATTAATTTAGAAGTCTGGGGCCAGGCAGAAGAAAAGGGAGGGAGGGCAGCGTGCAGGGAAGGGGTCTATAGGCAAAATGCTGTTCAGAACCATGTCAGTTATTTTTATCCTGTTCTTTTTCTTTCTCTCTCCCACAACTTTCCATTGTACCAAAATAGTTCAAAATGTTTACGGTTCAGGGCAACTGACATCACTACTTGTCTTGCTGAATCTTTCTGTAACTGGAGCTGATTCCCTGTTCAGCGACAGCCTGTCGGGACTCACCCAGCTACCCGGAAGGGACCAGTGACACTGTGGGGCAGTGACATCTTGTGCTTTGGCAAGGTGTGACCCGGCAGGAGGGGCTTTGTGGTAGCTCTTCTGTGTGTGTTAAAGTACAGACGTGCTTGTGGAGATCGTTCGTTGGCACGAGTGTCCTGTCCCGAGGAGAGAGCAGGTTGCACTGGAGGTGGGCCTGAGTGGCATTGCCAGCCTGGTGGGCTCATCGGGCTAGGACATGCCGCCTGAGGGGTGGCTTTCCCCGCTTGTGCAGGCAGGTATTCCCCAGCGTACACAGGTAGCAGAGTCCGTTCTGGTTGTGGCTGCAAAACTTGTAGTGCGTGGTGCTCTGCTTGATGTTCAGCCCCACTGTGAGCTGTCGGATACCTCTGTCAAAGCCATCAACCAACCTGGTCTCCTTCTGGAGCTCAGGACTTGACGCTGTGCTCTGGAGAGATGCTGTGGCTCGCTACCGGTGCAGCGAGCACGCACTCCTCCATTTCTTTGGGATGGTCGTCTGTTCATTCACTGGCATTCGCTGCGGGAACGTCATGACCCTGGGGCATTTATGGAAGTTGGGGAACCATGTACAATGTATTAACTTTAATGGAGAAGTTGGTGGCTTTCTGCAGAGGTATTTACAACATGGAGCTGTATTTTGGTTATGTGTTCTACATCCTGTGAAGCGATAGCCAGAGTGGGAGGACAGCTAAAATTCTAATGTGTGTTGAAATACCCCTCTAAAGTGTCTGCAGAGCTAGTCCACGAAGGGCACCTGCCTGCGGTTTAACAGCATTTTCCTCTGGTTTAGGGGCAAAAGTATGCTGCTTTTTTCTGAAGATCCCTCCTGGACACTCTAAGAAAAATAGATTTGATTGTAATCTCAAACTTCTGAAAGTATTCACCCTTTTTTTATCTTGTTTCCTTGGTGTGTCTCTGTTTGATTATAGATTTGCCTCAGATTTTAGCTGCTTGTTTCTGCCTGCAAGGTGATTTCAGTTACAAGCAAAGTATGAGCGTGTGACATTCATCCCTCTGGGAGCTGACTACAACTTCTGCTTTGTCTCCTTTCTTGCCGTGTTGTAATAGCCATTTTTCTGGTGCTCCTCTTCATGGAGAAAGTAATCTATTTCACACTTAATTTCTATCTGCTGTTCTCTGGTATTTCAGACCATCTGTACATCCCAAAGTCTTTACCAAGTAGGTTTGTAGGAGGAAAAAAAATGCTACGTGGAAGAGCTTTTCTTTTTCTATTCTTGATGATCTTTGCTGAAGAGATGTAGTGTTAGGAATGCCATCTCCCACCGGTTGATGCCCTGTCTCTAAATTGGCTAAGACAAAATGTATCCATTCCCCTATCATACAGCTTTCTCTGTGACTACACCAAAACTGAGTTTAAGTGCTTTTTTGTTGAGGGGGATTTTCTAATCCTTTTTCTTAATCCCTGATTCTGTGGGGGCTCAACAATGAAGACTTCAGCAAATTGCTGTTAGAGAAGATGTTTCTTACAAGAGCAGCCAGCACCTAGTCTCTGGAAAGAGAAGGGCATTGGGTGTATAGATTAACCCTTTCTTCCAGCTTTGTGAAGAAAAAAACAGTTCTGGGAGTTAACGGAGTCCATTAACACTGGAGATAGGTTGTTTGAGCTTGTCAGAAAATGCTGCTCTGTTAATTTTCCAAGTTCATTTCTGTCTGGTACTGAAATAAGTTTAGAAGTGCTTTTGCTCAGCAGGTACTGGTGGTAGCAGATGCTCCCCAGGTGAAAGGAACATTGTGGATGTCTGTGTAATTCCTTTTATTTTTGAAAAAAGAGGAATCAGCAGTGAGCACAGCTGTTCTCAGAAAGGCTGGTAGTGACAGAATATTAAAACTCTTAGCTCAATACCTGAAAAAAATAATCCTGGCACACCATACAAATTCCATGGAGTTAATGAAGACGGAAGACTTGGGCTTCTCCATGGTGAGCTATGAAAATTCACACAGAGGAGAGATGAAATTAGGTGCCCTTGTCAGCTCCACTTGCACTCCAGACACTTACCCAGATCTGCTCTTCAGTCCAGCATGACCACAGATCCCAGATTCGGAACACCAAAGCCATACAGAGATAAGTGCTGAGAATCAGCAGGATGCATTTCACAGGGGAAAGGAAATTGTGATAAAGTAGGTTTTGCTGATTCTCCGTTATACAAAGTCCTCGATTTTGATGTGACTGCCTTATTTCTTCAAAACAAATCTGTGCAGGGAAAAGATAAAGCTGGGGTCTTGAGACCACCATCCATATGGGACAGAGGGGAAATTGTATTCTGTCTCAACAGAAATATTTTTTTCCTGATGTTTTTCAGGCTACAAAGCTTTTTTCAAGTCTAGGTACATTATTCAAATACATCAAAAAGTTTTTGGTTGTGGATTTCTTTTTGTTGTGGGTTGTTTTTTTGTTTTTTGTTTTTTTTTTTTTTAAACCCACACATCTTACTGGGTAGTTCAGCTAGCTAATCTGTTGGTGATTTCAGCTACAAGCTTTCTGAGAAGGATTCCTTCTGATTTTTGAAGTAGAGACCTAAACATTGAGAAGTAACTGGATCATCCAAAAATGATAGTAAACTACTCTCTTGAGAGAGACTTCACTGGTTAGGGACCATCATTTGTTCCTAAGCAGTGAAACTACGAGTCGTATGGTTATGTCTCTGCAAAACTCGCACGAACTGTCGGTTGCTGCTGGGAATTGGAACAGGGCTTCTCAGGCGAGCGATCCAGGCTGCGTTTGGAGAGAGTTGGCTGGTCACAACCTTCCCTTGGTTTGAGGTGTAAAAGCATGACTTCACATTGTCTTTTGAGGAGAAATTGTAGATGTTGGTCTCTGCTTATGTGAACTGATGATTAACTGCAAATCCACGTGAACAGTTAGAGATACTGCTTGTCATTTGCACATGCAGCCAAAGGAATGAAAAAAATTCAGATCACAACTGTGCATCTAATTTTAATATTTATTTTTTAAAATTACTGGTCTTCATTAACCAATTTCTTGGCTGTGCTTTCAGCATTTAATTAAAAGAATACGTTTGTATTTCAGCAAGCCCTTGGAGGTAACACAGCAAGTTTGAATGTATCTATGTTTTGTGGTTTTGCTGATTGCTAATGGACCTGTATGTCTCTGTAAAGGTGCTTCTGCTTAAGATTTTTGGTCTCCCTTGGTGCATCCTGAAAAGTAATAAATCAGGGTTGGGAATCACTGCTGTCTCATGAGCTAATTAACAGTGGCTGATCTAACTGTACCAGTAATTAAACTATTATCCACCCTACTATTTTTTCCGTCAGTCATTCAAATATTCTTTACTTTGACCCGTGATTCCACAAAGTTTGTATTTTAAATAGGTTTTTCTTCCTCTGTTGTACAGAAAGCAGAAACTTTAATGTGCTGTTTCCTAGGAAGTATTGAAACAGCTGTGTGCTGTTGCTGACAAAACTGAGCAAAGAACATTGCATTGTTCTGTCACAAAGTTTAAAAATTAACTACATGGTTAGATTAGTGAATGTTTTGTACATATAATTTGTTAATGAAAGTTACCTAATTAAGATAATGCCTTGATTCCTTTTGCCTTCAACTCTTTCTTACCCTGTGAGGAGATAAAGTTTGTGCCTTCTGACTATGGGTTTCAGGTTTTTTGTTTAACAGGATAGCTCATACTAAGACTAAAAGGCACTGTGTCTCGTCACAGGATCTGAGCTAAGGCATGCCAGGAGAGGTGGGACTTCTCTTAACTAACTTTGCTTTAAATTAAAGGCAAAATATTAAGAAAAAAAAGATCAATTTTTGATCTTTACAGCTGCTGTTGAGAGAGAACTGACCTTGACCCATGGTCAGTGCTAGCAAATAAATATCCTTCCTAATTAAAATTCTGTAGTTAATTTAAAGTGTAAGAGAAGAGTTTGTGGAGCCTGATGCAGTGCATGAAAATTTCAGGTGGGGCTGCTTCTTCACATTGGTATTTCTTTGCCCAACCTGTTCAATAACTAATGACTGGGTAGGTAATTGAATTCCTCACAGCTGTGTGTCTCACTGCAACGAGATGCACGTGTGTGCTAGTACAGATGCTTTAAAAGTGAGTTTACAGGTGTGGGCACGCAGAATTGCTTATGAATAGTGAAAACAACTTGCAGGTTTTTTCCCATGCTAGATCTCTAATTCAGTTTATGTTGTTTACTGAAGCTTCTACAAAAAAGCTAAGATGTTTGAAGTAGTGATGTTGTTACCTGTGTTTCTATGGACACTCTCAGTTTTGGTGTGCCTTAGCACTTTTCTGTCCTATTAAACCACACTTTTTAGATGTAAACCAGACTGTGTTTATGTGAAGGATGAAGCCCTGCCTACTGTGTGATTACGTATAGATGACAATTTGAAAGGTGGAACTGTAGTAGCAAGACAGGTGATTAATTTGTTTTCACTCTCTTCCCAACAAAAATAACTTATCCTTCCAATGCAAGAGACTTTTTGTGCCTAAACAGTTGTAATTTGACCAGTCCTGCCAGAAGTAAAAAAAGACAGTCCTTTACTGTTCCTTGCCTGTAGGGAGCTGAGGAGAGAGACAGCAACTATGACTGAGCTCAGCTGCAAGCTGACATGTTGCACCATGTTGAAAAATATTTATCTGTTGAGAGCACAGACTCTTGGAGTGAGTATTCTCATTAACTGTTTGGGGACTGTCATGCAGACCACATTGCCTTCTTTCACACTGCATAGTATAATTATAAAATATAATTTGAAACATTTTTGTAGACTCGTAGAAGTTGAGAATTGTAAAATTAGGATTACAAGTACATTAGACATTGCATGTACCTGTCCTCCAAAATATAGTATGCCAGTAAGGTGTTGAGCTTGACCTGAATGTCTAATAGATTTTCTTTGTTGCAGGCTTTCTTTAGGCTATAGTAGTACTTATAACTAGTTAGTATTGTTAGATAAATGTTTTTCATTGTAAAAAGAGAGCTTGCAAGGCAAAAAGGAAAAAGGCAGTGAGGAAACTAAAACACTTCTTACAAAGACAAACCTGTCTGCACCTTGGTAGTCTCTGAGCAGAGTAGACTGTCTGTGTATCTTGGGCTATATAGCAAGAAGTTTGACTGCTGGAGCCAGGTTGCCATGACGAAATAATTCCCAGCAATTAAAGCACAGTTCTGTCCTGAAAAGCAACTCTGTGCAAACTGTGTTGTGAAATCCCACATTTACGAGGCCATGAGGCTTCCAAATCAATTTCTCAGTTTAGAAACAAAACGATGGCTTTGCAATCTGCCAGCTTTACAGGCTTCATGAGGCTTGAAACATAACAGTGTCTTCAGGGTTTATGTGCTCTGGTGGTGAACTCCCTCCCCACAAAGGTGGACCAAAGTACACAGCACGTGCTCTTCTAGAAAGATAACAGGGCTGCATCAGAATAACCAGGAGGAGCAGTTCCTGCCAGAACTTTAATTTAATCATGATGCAGAAGTCAAAATAACTCTATTTAATGTGTTCCAACAGAAGATTACAGGATAATAAATAAGTCACTGCTGAATTTAATAGACATGTCTGAAAACATATATGGAATACATATGTTATTTAAGAAGTTTCTGTGTTTTTACACAGCACCTTTACATTTTCTTTCAATCTGAAGAGTCTAAAAACCTTGAAAGAGAGATATGGACTTTTTGCCAGTTATGTTTTTTTCAGTCTTCCCTTGTTCTTTGCAAGTAGTTTTTCTGGCCTCCAAAATTTCAAATTGTGTTGAAAAAACACTACTCTGAGTATTATGATAATAAACCTGACAGGCCTGTATTTGCCTTCCCCGATACGAAAAAGGTGTCAAGAGCCACCCCAAAGCTTAGTTGCTTTCAAATCTTTGTGCAGATCACTTGTTCTCATGGCTCTGTAGTGTGGGAGACCTCCCCACTGCAGCACGCAGCATCTGTAACAGCACCAGGCTCGGTATCTCTGCCATTGTCTACTCTCAGTTGAGAGCCACGTTTCTTCTTTGCCTGTATTTTTTAATTAAAGAACTTTAAGATATACTATAGATCTCTGCCATGGACTGAAATGTTTTCCAGTATGGAGAAAAAACCCATTTATCTCGGCTGACTTTAAAAGGTCCTTAGAGAGCCAATTCAGATATAAACATTTACATATGCAGATGCCCGTAGCTAGGTGAAATGAATCCTGTTCATACTGTCTAGCTGCAGTATGGGAGTATATTTAGCAGTGGAGAATGATGTGGAAGGATTTGTGTTGCTAGAATACAAATAACATTTTTTCGCTAAGGGAGGCGAGGATACAGGAGCATCCCTGCCTTGGTTTTGTGTATGGGCCTGGTGGGTTTACAGCGAGTGTGCCTGGGGACGAAAATAAGCTGCATGTTAACAAGACAAACCCCAGAACACACAACTCCAGCCTGTATTTTCAGCTGATGTATTGACGAATGGCTGGGTGGAGATGGCCCTGGGGAGTTAGCACAGCATGGTCTCTCCTGTCCCTGCACCAGGGTCTGCTCCGAGTACTGCTCTAGGAGAGAGGTGGAGTTGCAAGAAGGGGAGAATATACTGCATGACACCTTCTCAAACAGGAATTTGCCCTCTTTCTGCTCAGTTTCTGGGTTCCTTTGTCAGACAGCCAGACTTCACCTACAGCTGGAGACTTAAAAACAAGAAAAACAAACCCAAGAACCACCACCTCATGTATGGCACAGGCTCAGAACTTGGGCACCTATGAGGCAGTGTTCTGCTGTATGGTCTGTTCTAAGCATTGGATACATTAATTGTTGCAACACCATTAATCTATGACCTACTGAATCTCTCTTACCACAGACCTAATTTGGCTCCTCGTAGAGCTCTTGAAAATAAACATTAGGAAAGATTTGTGTCCTTTTTCTTTCCTAATCCCCAAATTACCAAAAATCTGGACTGTAGTAAATCACATAAGAAAAGAATCTTGGTTGGGCTTCATGTACGACCTCCTGCGTTGCATATGAGGGCTTTTTGGCATGAAGGTAAAAGACAGCATTTCAAAATTAAGAACCAACAGGGTATTTGCTTGGTGAATGGTTCCTTTTAAATTGCATTACTGGCTCCTAGAAATAAACAATCTATTGGTCTCCCATCTGATGTCACTTCCCTTGTGTTCCTAGGCCTCTGTCCCACTCAGCTATTGCCAAGTGCATTGATTAGAGGGGAACCTGGACCAGTGCAAGGATTATACAGTCAGAAGACCCTCCCCCAAAGCAACCAGAGAGGCTGGATACCTCCTCTCAGTCTGGGGGAGGAGTTCTGGCAGGTGTGCCTGGAGAAGAAAGGAAACTCTAGTCCAGCGTGTTTTACCGCAAGAATGCACTTGCGCATTTTTGTAGCATGAACTGAGCTGTTCGCATGCCTGGCCTTGCCTCTGTAGCCATTCTTCCCAGAGCTGCACTGAAGAGAAGGTGGGGGATCCTGAGCAGAAGAGAAGGAGCAGCAGCTGTGGTACCTGGCCACCAGCAAATACCTGGGATTTTCAGCATTGTGCTTTCAGTACTCAGCCTGACACACCACTATGGGCAGACAGTACGGCAAACACAGAGCCGGTGCTGGGAGGGGACATGCAAGGGAAGAGAGGAGGAGGGAGAGAAGTAGAATCATAGAATAACGTAGGTTAGAAAAGACCCTGAAGATCATAAAGATTAGCCTAACACTGCCATGTCCACCACTAAACCATGTCACCAAGTGCTACATCTACATGTCTTTTAAATACCTCAACCACTTCCCTCAGCAGCCTGTTCCAGTGCTTGATAACCCTTTCAGGGAAGAAATTTTTCCTAATATCCATTCTAAACCTCTCCTGGTGCAACTTGAGGCCGTTTCCTTTTGTCCTATCGCTTGTTGCTTGGGGGAAGAGACTTGACACCCACCTCGCTACAACCTCCATTCAGGG
>Ga0181612_149284_pt1 | contig 12641 bp, 7 predicted proteins | sample HoacroProtozoa21_FD_119630 | JGI IMG/M metagenome (GOLD analysis project Ga0181612, IMG submission 119630) | Hoatzin crop microbial communities from Cojedes, Venezuel. Combined Assembly of Gp0051906, Gp0051904, Gp0051908 | reverse complement strand
TGTGCAGCCTGCTGTTGGTGACCCTGCTTATGCGGGGGGGTTGGACTAGATGACCCACCGAGGTCCCTTCCAACCCCTACTATTCTGTGATTCTGTGATTAAGTTTTAACAATACCTTTGCAAATGTGTGCATTCTTGGTCATAGTAGGGTATGTAAATGGGCCATAGGAAAAACGGCCAGGCTCATCTACTCTAAGTAACATTTTGACATTATCATGAATCAAAGTGGGCTAGGTGGATAACTGGTCTGGCCTAGCAAAGCATTTCTTGTGTTTTGATGTTGGTCGGTTGTTGCCTCATGCGGAGCAGAGCTGGTAGTTTGAGACTTGTTTTGGACAGTGAAGGCGTAGTTTGCTGTACGGTAACACAGTGATGTTACCCTAACCTTTGCTTTTTATTTTCGACCGTTTACTTCAACTTTTTTGTTAAACGGTAATTATTAAGAAAATTTAGAAAGCTTCTCTGAAAAAGATGATAATAAATAATGCATAGTTGTTTTATGTGGGTGGTTTGAAGACCTTTTTAGACATGTTGCTTACTTTAAAAAAAGTATTAGTTAGCATATGGTTTATTTTTTCCAGCTGTCTTTGTGGGGGATGAAGGGAAGAGAGCAGAGGGCATTACACGGTAATACAGAAAGTGTTGAACCAGAAGAAAATGAAAGTGATGAAGAACAGCTTCAGCTAGTACAAATCAAGAACTATCCAAGTTTTCTTGTGCTGTCCCCCCTTTTTTTTCTCCCAAATGGATTCCTCTGAATGGTATTAGAATCCCTTCCTTGTGTAGCACTGAGCCCTCTAAGCATCTGCTTGGCTGTATTTTGGATATGTTCATTTGTACCTCCTAAACACAACATGTTGCTCTTAAAACATAAAGGCTAGCTGTGTTTTTAAGGTACATCTGTATATGTTATTTATTGGAACAAAGATGTATTATTCTGTTCTTTAACATTTTGTTGTCTTGTTGTAGTCTAAGAAATTTCTGTTTTAAAGGCAAAAATGTCACAGGTTAAACAAGTGGGACTTCTAGCTGCTGGATGTCAGCCATGGAACAAGGATGTGTGTGCCGCTAGTGGGGACAGATTTGCCTACTGTGCTACTCTTGCTATTTATATTTATCAGGTAAGATTATTTTTATTTAACAGACTGGTTACATTTTTACATTGTTGTCAGCCTTGCTTTGAACCGTTTCAATGTTTCTGCAATGCTTTTGGAAGTAATGATTGCTACTGAGATGATGTCTATGTAAAGCTCAGTCTTACAATAAGGATATTCTTTCCAAATTGTTTTTTCTCCTTGTTACAGCTAGTGCAAAAGATTGATGTAAACTTTATATTTGAAGTTGTACGTGTCAGGAATTACTCTTAACAGACAGGCTCTCAATCCAGCAAACACTTGAGATCAATGAAGTGCGGTGACAGAAGAGCAGTTTCTGAGAGAGAAATGAAGCAATTCCATGGTTTCATTTGAAGCTGTAGTGCAGAAGTAGTCTTTTGAAGTAGTTTAATCCACTTGGCAAAGTTGTGGATTCAGTGGCCTACCTTTCTTTGATTTGGAACAAGTTATTAATTCGTTTATGAACTGCTCAGCGCTGTGGTCTTCTGAAGTTCACAGTTACTATACAGCAACACCTGAGGAAAAAAATAGAAATGCTGTGATGTGGAATTTTCAGATTGAGAAATGTCAGGCAATAAAGGATGTGCTTATTTTAACTTCATGAGTTGTACCACTAGTAGGATTAAAATAAAATTTACTGTGTCGGGTTTGGGCATTTGATTTTTTTTTAAACTGTACTAAGTGATTTAAGAAATGAAAAGGATTTCAACTCGTTTTCATATTCTATCCTGTTTAACCCCTTGCAGATTACTAAATTATTGATACCATCCCTACAAATTAAGCATTTTAGGATTGAGTGCCAGTATTGATGGAATATAATAGTTTACAAGTGAAAAGAGGATAGACTATGTAAATACTGATTGGGGTAACGGAGTATTTGACAACTTTTCTATCCAAGTCAATGTACAAGAGTTATTGTATGAATTTATTGAGAGGTTGTCGTATACTGACATTTTTTAAATCCACTATAAATTAATCTGTAAGTCTAATACTGTTATATGAACTACTCTCCAACCCAATAGTACTTAAAGTGTGTTTACAATATACATATTTCTAAAAGGAATTTTACTTTTTGTTTAGCTGGATCACCGATACAATGAATTCAAGCTCCGAGCAATCATGTCTGAGCATAAGAAGACGATCACAGCCATATCTTGGTGTCCCCACAATCCTGACATGTTTGCAAGTGCCAGTGCAGACAGCTTAGTGATTATCTGGAATGTGACTGATCACAAAGTTGTGGCCAAGCTGGACAATACGAAAGGTATTTCAGATGTGGAGGTCTGTTTGATCTGTTTTCATCCACAGGTGTCAGAAATCCTTGATGTAGAGTAAATTCCAAGCAGTTGGTGGGCCGGAAGTTGAACAATTGCATAACACAATATTCTTGTCAGATTTGTTGCAGTTCATTTTGGAAAATAATGATGGTGTGTTGGAGTAAATTGCTCTGAACTGTCTAGTAATTGGTAAAGAAAGAGGTTATTCTTTTTTCTAAAGTACTTGACCAATTCAGGAATTTGCTGTGCCATTGGTTTTTTGTTGAGAAGGAAAAAAACCAATTTTTTCCATCACTGTATTAAAGGATAAGTAAATAAGTTTTAAATCTTGTGTGTTTTCATGATAGCTTTGTGGAAGTGAAAGCAAATTGAATGTAGTCTCTAACATATTCAAGTATAAATTATCAGTGAATTGGAAAAACAGTTTTTGTTTAAATACCCTAGTGTGTGTCTACCTCCATCTTCTCTTAGGACTTGAAAGTCCTGGTTAGGAGATTGTAATAAAAGTCTAGGGGGTTAAAAGTCTGTCTCTGTCACCTTTCACTGCCCGGTTCTGATTCATTCCCTGCAGTCAAAACCACTACCTATATTTCTGTTCTTACAGTCAATCTCTGAAAGGTGTCTTTCACTCATACGTTTGCATTCTTGGAAAACAGGTACAACCCAAGAACAGTCAGTATCTCAGGATCTTCTAAGACATTTCAGGACCCCCTACTCTGTTCTTTCCAGAGCAGTTAGGATACCTCTGTACATCTTGCACATCTTGCATATCCTGCAATGTGAATAAGTAGGAAAAAAACACATTGATTTGATCTATTCTAAAAGGAATATTTTATCAGATTATGCATTAATATAAAAACTGATATTTTTTTCAATACATTGCTTGTTTAAACAACTACTTCAGCCAAAGATTATGTGTGAAAGAAGTATTGTTACTATTTTAAACTTTTTGAAAGCTAATTTAGGGTAATATCTTTAAAACTCCTATTAATTCTGCTTTTACTCTCTTTGACACTGCCATATTAAAGTGTCTAAATACAGTTTTGAATTTTCAGCTTGAGGGGTTCGTCTCACCATCATTTATTCCTTCAGACATGCACTATTAAATTATGAGAATAATGAGGGCTGGAGATGTTGAGGTCAAAATCCTTAAACTGAAATACCTACAGTTAGGTGTTAGACAACTGAATTAAAAATGTCATATATCCAGAAGGAAGCTGTTAGAGTTCCTTTTGATTAAGAGCTAGCTTTCCAGTTTTGTCACAAACATCTGCCTCTGTTATATTTATCTCTAAATTAAATTTTGTTGTGTTTTGCAAAAATAGACATTTTAAATTTTTCAGTATTTTACCAGCTTGATAGCAAATAGCTTGCAGTAAAACATAATGGTGAGTGGAACTGTGAATTAATGGATGTATTGTTTACAGGATCAGGCTTATCCTCTTTCATGTGTGTGATTGTCTTTGGCACTAATGAAGTATAGGTATCATAAAATACAGCCCATCGAAGCAGTATTAAAATAATTTTGGAAATAATTCTACTTCCTGCCTGTGGATATGTGTAATTTCCATTTACACCAGCAGATGTTCCCGCAGTTACCTAAATTTCAGTCTAATCATTTTTATGTAGAAGAATAACTATTTCTACAGATTCTCAGACAATTGCTGATACTTGGTCAAGCAATAATACACTGAATTTCATATCATATCATGGTTCTTACAAGGTTTACCTGTATGTTTCAGGAGTTCCTGTGTCACTTAGCTGGTGCTGGAATACAGGTGATGCAGTTGCATTTGTGTCCCACAGAGGTCCGCTGTACATTTGGACTATCTCAGGACCTGACAGCGGGGTGACTGTACATAGAGAAGCACACAGTTTCTTGTCAGATATCAGTCTGTTTAGATGGCATCCAAAGAAAAAAGGAAAAGTAGTGTTTGGACATACTGATGGAAGCCTGTCTATTTTTCAGCCAGGTAAAAACCAATATGGTGAAACATCTATTTATGTATATGTATTATTTTTGTATCTGTATATGTGTGCAAATCTACTTTTTTTTCATTTAGTATTCATAACATATGTACATATATAAAGCTTGTTCTTAGTTCATAGTATTCCTACTCCTTCCATATCACAAAAGTATGTTTTCTTAGATAAAGCGTGCAGAGCATTTTCTTTGTATCGTCTCCCTTTTGTGATCAAGATAACGTTGCAATTTTCAACAAGTACAATAAACTGTTTTTTTAGGGAATGATAGCGGCCATGATGTTCTGCTGAACTATATTTCCCAGAAAGCTGGTTCTTCTGAGTGGACTGACTTGAATCTTTTGCTTAGTCTCTTACTTTGCTTGCATTTGTTCTAGAGCCCCCTGCTCCGTATTCTGGAGTGCTCTGCATTTTTGTAGGTAGAATATCATGTCATGCTTCATATTATCTTCTTATTCTGTTTTATCAAAGACTATATGGGAAAATATTTATCTCATTATGTCTGAAATCCATCGAGCACATTAGTGCAGATGTTATAAATGGTCCAGTACTCTGCTAATGAAGGTATCTTGCTGATAAACTCCGTTGAAGCTAAAATTCAGCTCTCTCTCATAAATAATTTTCTGCAGAGACAGATATCTGTATTAGCTAGACTGTTTCAGGTTTTTTTTCTGGTTAGTTCTTTGTCCTCCAGTGAAAACGTGATTTTCAACTTTGTAAGAAAATTGTTCTTTAAATAATGGAACATGATACTGTGTAAAATTAACGCAACAGCCATGCAAAATTTATTCTGCTTCGGTTCATTCTACTAAGTTGTCACTCAGGATGTCACAGAGAATATATTCCCTTGCTTCAGTAGTGCTGACTGAATTACTATTGACATTGAGAAGAGAAAATCTGTTTTAGTATTATAACCTCTAAATATGTGTTGAACTGAGACTTTTTATGAGGTTTGTCTAGAATTATTTGAATATGAAAATAGAAATAATGGGAAAAGGATTTAAAATGTCAACATATTTTTCTGCATCTGCAAATATATCAGCCAAAAAAGCTAGCAGCAGTTGCAGTTTTGGATGTAATATGATTCAGTTTGCTATAAAAACTTATTTATTGAAAATTATCCATTACTGCTGGGGAAAAACCTACTTCCATCACCTTCAAATTGAGTTTAGGTTATCACAGAAATTTTGCCTGTCTCTATATTTGGGGTAGTTTTCATTATTATTGTAATATTATACATACTTATTAAGTTCATTTTAAAATAAAAATAAATTAACCATGACATTTGTTTCCTGTTCTTAACTTATATAAGATTCTTCGTTTCCAACAGAGAAATAGTTGAAAGTTTATACATAGGTGAAAATCTTTTCCAGAAATCTTTCTCTGAAAGTCCAGGATTCAAGTGGTGCGGTTTACTTCCAAGTAATAAATTCTTTGGAATTTAAAAAAGAATTTTGCACTTTGGCTTTTAGAAATGAACTTTTCAGGTTTTTGTTTTTAAACTGTTTAGAATTTCACTTTCTCAAAATTAGTCAAGAAAGCAGTACACTTTCAGTTGGAGCATATTAAGAGTTTTTTAAACATGAACACACTTCTTTTAATGAAATGCATGTGAAAAACTTTTTAGTCAGTTAGTATTTTTATTTGATTTTATGTAACAAAAATCACTGATCTGCAAATGTCTACTTACAGATTAACTGTCAGAACTGAGTAGCAAATTTTACTATGTGGGATAAATTAGTACAACAAATTTATATGCATTCAAGAGTAACCACTAATTGAAATACCATAGAGCTGCCATTCAAAGCCCAGACTGGCATGCTGTAAGAAATTTTAATATTTTAATTCAAAGGATTATATTCTTATAATTAAGACAATTACATTGGAGCCATCATAATGACTTTGAGAGAATGCAGACCAGTGTTAGTTTTCTTTTAACTTGCTTTTTTTAAACTATTAGGATTAAGAATTTATTTAGATAAAAACGTAGGTGTGTTTAAGAATAGATCTCAAAAATTTTGGTGAACTGATTAATTCATTAAAACGTGTTTCAAGGTTAGGTAATATTGAAAAATAGATTGTATCATTGATTGTATGACTATAAGTACCATTACTGTGGTTACGCTTTCATAAGTCACTTTAATATGTCTTAACATTCAGATATAATTGAAAATGTAGGCTATCCAAGTGATCTGTTTTATCAACTGCAGGTTTCTAGTTTGCAGTTTATAGTAAAAATTCATCTGCCGTCTGTAATTGGTAGCTTTTAAAAAATAACAATACTTAGAAGAAAGCGGTATCAATAGGATGCATATAGGCCCTCTATTTAAAAAGAAAAAAAAGGGGAGAGAAGGGGCACAAAGAATTGGTACTTTTCAATAAGGAATAGAAAGCTAATATTTTGTGTAGAGATCCAAGTTCAACTCTCATCTACCTCATGTCAGAATGTGTACAATGACTTGTTACTGGACCAGAACTTGGTTTGTTACCAAGTGAAATCAATTTATAAAAAACAAACAAACAAACAAACACCCCCTCCCCCCCAAAAAAATAAAAAGAAATACAAAACCAAAATAAAATGAAAAACAACCAAAAACCTATTCCTTACTTCTAAAGGTTTCAGTCCTTTTGTGGGGTACCCTAGAAAGCACTGCCTTGAGAGAACCTGGACATGGACAAGTTCCTGTTAATGGCTTGGAAGCTGGGTGTGATTGACTCCTCCAAGGCTGTAGTCTTTCTGTTGAAGTGTGAGTCACTGCTGCATAATTAGCAGACTACTCAACTTTTTTTCATTATTGTTATCTATGTAGGTTTTTCTCTTGTGGTTGTACTTTCTTTTCATTAACTCCAGACTATCCATTAATGTAGAAGAGCAATTAGGGTGAAAAAAAAATACACAGGGATTTAAGATTTGTACCCTATTTTTAAAGACATAGTGCAGTCTTGTAGAGTGAAATGTTCTGTACTAGTTTACCTTTCTTTTGTTCTCAAAAGAAGCACAGCTTCCTTAAATGACCTGTGATTCAGTTCCATGATTCACACTGCTGATGTTGTCTTTTAATGGAAAATAAAATTTAACAGTTAGGGTTTCCATGAGCTTTGCTTCCGAACTCTGGTGAAACCCAGGTGAAACTGAATAGCTCCTAGACATCCGTGCTCCCCCACCAGCTGATTGTGCTTTCTTGGGACTGAAGTGTTTGAACATGACTGGACTTGTTGCCTTTAGTTCTTGTAAAGCTAACTGAAAAATGACAATTCTGCTTTGTTGTCAGTTCTTGGTTTTCATTTGAATGTCAGTTTTCATTCAACAAAAATTCTGAAGTGTAAGCAGGGACCATTGTTAAAGACGGTGGGAATCCCAAAGTTTTGGGCAAATTTAAAGCAGTTATCTGATGATATTTCTAATGTTACTCCTGATGCTTCAAAAGAGACAACTGCACTTCTGCAGTTGTCTTGAATACAAACGTACATGGAATGGAGAAATAAGTCTCTGCTGTTAATTGTTGTGCAGCCTTAAATTATTTCCCCCATTTCTGGTAATTGAGTTACAGAGTTACCCTAGATATAATGTGCACTAATAGCATTTTCACTAGAAAATCATAATGAGAGTTATTTTAATATTCAGAAAGTTCCCCAGTAAACAAAAACTTTTCAGCATTTTTTTTTTAGTATGTATCAAATAGGGTTTGCTCTGCATTAATCATTAAGGAATATAAGTAGGTCTTGGCATTTATCATAATATGACAAATTAATTGTATTCTTCATATTCAAAATTGAAAATTAGATTAAAAACTGAATAATGGAAGAAGCCAATTCATTATTTCTAGAAAAGGGGTACAAAATTAGTTTGTTTTTCTAATACAAGATCACAACTTCAAAAATACAGATCTGTGTTGTTAATTGTTTGTTTGGATTGTACACTGTCTTATAAAACTAAGAGCCAGCTCTCCGTAAAAACAAAAAGTGGGAAGCAAACATGATGTTAAAAATTATGATTCCAAATAATATGGATCATCAAGTGAAATATGTCTTCTGTTATGCAGGTGTCAAATTAGGTATTTAAGTGCCTGTTCTGGCTTCAAAATCTATGAATGCTTCATGATTGAACACATAGTTTTGAAGAAGAAAAAAAATCTAGAGGCAGTTGTTCATAAACAGTTTTTTGGCTGCTACAGGTTTTTTTTTTTCTAGTTCATACTGCTTTTACTTTGCCTGTATTTACTGTGGTGTGCAGATTTACTTAAATAACTTTTAGGCTTTTACTCATGGAAATTGTTAGGAGAATGTATATAATTTAACATACTGGTTTTTGGTATAAAATGATGTTAATAAACCTGGCAGCTGTTTCTATTGCCTGCTGTCTTAAAAAGAAAATTGGATCTGATGGAGCCAGAACTACTTTAAGTCAAAAACTGCAAAACCAGCTTCATTCATTTCACTGGTGCGGACAGTAAAGCAGACTGCTACAGATTTCAGGGAGAGACAATAATTATGTTTCCAAACCTTGTAACTATTGAAAGGTTATACTTGATTTCATTTTGAAATAATCTGTTTTCTTGTGCTCTTCAAGGTTCTAAAAATCAGAAACACGTCCTAAGACCAGAGTCTCTTGAAGGAACAGATGAAGAGGATCCAGTTACAGCGCTGGAGTGGGACCCCTTGTCAACTGACTACCTTCTTGTTGCAAACTTACATAATGGTATTCGACTAGTTGATTCTGAATCTCTGTCCTGTATCACAACTTTTAATTTTCCCAGTGCAGCGGCATCTGTTCAGTGTTTAGCCTGGGTTTCTAGTGCACCTGGAATGTTTATAACTGGAGGTAAGCCTTTTATTTCCTGATTTATGCAAAGGTAATAAATACAGGACTGAGTCTTCAAAACTGATACTTCAAGACTGATCTTTCTGTTTCTTAACATTTCTACAAATAAAAACATACATGCATTTTACAAAAATTACATAAAGCTGTAGACAAGAGCAGAAAACTACACTGAGCCATTTTTACTTATGTTGTTTTTGTTGGGTACATAAACCAGTGACCTCAAACTATTTTTTATACTAAATATTTTCCTCACGCACACTTCAGCAACAAATGAGTTACTTTGGAATAGGAGTAAAAATGCATTGTACTAGTGGATGTCACTTCTTGCCCCCCTGCTTTTCTTAATTTTTAGAAGGATTTAAAAAAAAAAAAAAGTCTGTTTCCTGCCTCTTTTCTACACCATAGACATTAGTGCTCAGGTTAAAGAACTAATGAATAACGGAAGTGAGACTGCGAATATATTATAATGAGAGAGGTTTCATTGAGTTTATCTACTGAAGTTTAAATAACGAATGCTAATAATTATTGTTGTTAACAGTGATATTATCATGGAGATGACAGTGTCTGCTTATAAAATTCTTCTTAGCATTCTGAGTTTAATTCGTTGTATTTTTGCTTAAAACAATTGTTAAATCACATAGCTCTGTGTACAGTAAAAAAGAGAAAAATAAATTTAAAAAAATGCTTTTGTATGTTTTTTTTTTTAAACCTCAGATTCTCAGGTTGGTGTGTTACGTATTTGGAATGTTTCACGTACAACACCTATAGATAATTTTAAATTGAAGAAAACTGGTTTTCATGGTTTGCATGTGCTAAGTTCTCCTCCTAAGAAAAAGTGTAAGTATAATTTTGATTGTTATTCATTGCAGTGGCTGCAAGTTAAGAAAATCTTGTTTGTGAATCTTATTATATCCGAGTTGATCTCTGTAAGTTTGTCAACTCCATGGTTCTTAATTCAACAAAGTATCTTCTAGTGCCAGTGGACTAGACAAATGTGTAAAGGATCAAGCACTTTATAAGGTCTTTCTTTAGTAGGCCAGGCTTCATACAGGAATTCTCCATTTATTTTGTTTTTAGTCTCATTGAAATACAAAGTATTTTACTCTGTAGAATTGTTACTTGTTATTAAATGAAAAAAACTAAATAATAATCTGTTTCTGTCTTTTGCTTTTTTTTGTTAAGCATGTTCATCACATTATCCTACTAAAAATCACCATACATCCTCAACAAGTGAGGCTGTTCCTCCTCCAACTTTTTCCCCAAACCAAGCATTTTCTCTTCCTCCTGGTCACGCTGTCTGTTGCTTCATGGATGGTGGAGTGGGACTTTATGACATGGGAGCCAAGAAGTGGGATTTCCTTAGAGATTTGGTACGTTTCATTTCTTGTCATTGCAATGAGAGTTTATTTGCCTTGTACACTTCCTTCTAACAGCAAAAAACAGAGAATGAAGTCTTCGCAGCACTGTGAAACAGTTTCTTTCATTGAAAAGCGTCTAAATTTGTAGGAAACAAAATGACAGTTCTGAAGTGGAAAGTTATTCTTTCTTGTAAAAAGAATTAATCCTGTTGGAAGTATTCTGGCAGTTTTCATCCTGAAATAAATACTTAAGGGCTTGTTTTGTTTTTGTTTTTTTAAACTGAAATTTAATTTTATGTACTTCTCTGAAATATTATCTGGAGGGTTTTCTGTAATCCAGAATAAAAGTTCTGGTCAAATCAGAGAGAAAATATATGCAACTCAGGTCGTGAGGTCACTCAGTTTAGAATGACAAAGACTGAATTACGAAGTCTTCTTTGAAGCAGAAGTTCAAAACCGGTTTATCACAGATTAGTTGAGTTTCTTCTTCACTGGACTTTTGGCTGTTCTTGAGGATTTTTCTCTTTTCCTCTTTCCCTGTTCCCTTTTCACTGGAAAAACTTGAATAATTTTCAGCTGTACTCCCACCTGCATTTGAATAGAGGCTGCTGGATGGGGTTTTTTCCACTTTTAATGGGTTTGGTCCTGTAAAGCAACTGAGGCTTAAAAAACATATCTTACATATTATCTGTTTCTCATGTATGTATCAAGTTAATTTCTACGGATGCATGTCTTAGAAAACAAGCAACTGACATGTGAAATTTCTAATGTATTAAAGTTTAAACTACAATAGAGCATAGATTGTATTTAGAACATAGAAAGCCCAATGAAATACTAGAAAATTTGCAGAACGTGATCAAAATACAAAGCTTTATTCTTTTAGTCAGATACTTTTTACTTAAAGGACAAAATTATTTCTGTTTTAAAAAATTAATTTTTCTGTGGGTTTTTTTTTAGCTTAACTTTTTAAATTCTATTTTTTAACAACTCGATTTCAATGGAAAATGCTAACATGTCCCTGGTATTGCATCATCCTGTTGTTCCAAGGCAGAATTCTTCTGTCTTTAATAACGATCTATGAAAGGGAGAAGTGTTGTAGCCCAAGCTATTTTATGCCTTTTAATTTTGACTGATGAGCCATAACACACGAGTTTTTTGGAACTCATAATTGATCTGATAGGTTGTAATACAGTGTATTTTAGAGTTTGATCTGGAGTTGGACTTCTGAAAAAAATCAAATGTAATAAAAATGGATTAAATATTTGTTTCATTTAAGGGACATGTTGAGACCATCTTTGATTGCAAATTCAAACCTGATAACCCTGATCTTCTTGCTACAGCTTCATTTGATGGCACAATAAAAGTTTGGGATATAAATACTTTAACAGCGGTTTACACATCTCCTGGTAATGAGGGGGTTATTTATTCCCTTTCTTGGGCTCCAGGTAAGAACATTTTGTCTTAGGTCTAAATGTTCTTTGAATGAGTATTGACCAGGAGCAATTTGTATTTTATAAGTATTAGGTTTAGATAGAAGTGTATCTTATAAGGTTTAAATGTAACTGTTATCTGTGAAACCTGTAGAATTCAATGCTTCAGAGCTTATTGAGGCTTACCCTTATGAGGAATGATCTCAGTATTTCATACTGAGACAGAATAGAGGGAGGAATATCTCCAGAGCCTTTCTACCATTACATTATTGAGATGATGAAAAGGCTTTCTTTGCATGGGAAGCAGCTGATTAAATGAATCCGGATTCTATTTTGTGCTGAAAAAGTGGAACATATGTGTTTCGTTCTTTCTCTTCCTTCTTTGTGTAGGATTCTAATCACTGAAGAGCTCTGCTTTTACTTTATAAAAGTAGGGAGTACCTTTTCTGCAAAGCATCTACTTTTTCTTAGAGAAATCACTCAAGTCAGTGGGAGATTTTCTTCTTAAAACTGTTCTGCAACTGACTTGTGTGAACCTGGGAGTACATTTCAGATGGTTACTAATGTCAGTAGTTGATGATAGGTAGGCCTTCCTGTTATGTTTTAATTCTTTGGACAGTAGATGGATTTTTTAAAGTTTAAATAATTCAGCTCAC
>Ga0181612_138602_pt1 | contig 12641 bp, 7 predicted proteins | sample HoacroProtozoa21_FD_119630 | JGI IMG/M metagenome (GOLD analysis project Ga0181612, IMG submission 119630) | Hoatzin crop microbial communities from Cojedes, Venezuel. Combined Assembly of Gp0051906, Gp0051904, Gp0051908 | reverse complement strand
AACTCAGATTTGGGGTTTTTAAATTTGGGTATCCCCCCAGATTCTGTTGAAATTCATGGGAAGTTTTGTTTTTCCTTGAAAACATCAACAATTATTTTCAAAAGTAAAGGCACAGCTTTTTTTTTTTTTTTTTTTTTTTTTTTTTTTGTTGCTGGTTGTTTTATGTGTGTGTAGAATAAGTAGCCCATTGGAGAAATGTCCCCAAACACTGAAGTCCTCTGTCCAGCATCCTAACAAGTCACCACAGACACATGTGCTATGTCTGTAGTGGCCACACTGGACACTTTTGTCACAGGGTATTGCAGTTCTGTTAGAATGTCAGAATATGCTTCAGTCCCAGTGATAATTCAGGCTAGCTCTGGTGTTGGCATCTGAAGGGAGTTCTAAATTTGAAAACTTTTTTTCCTGTATGTCACTGGAGATTTGAAAGGATATTTGAGGTCACGAGACCATTAGACTGAAGCTTAAGGTGAAAACTGGTCCAACTAAGGTTTAAGGAATAGTTTCATCACCTTCATGTTGTAGAAATCTTTTCAGTCCCTGCAGTGAAGTGAGTGGCAGGACAAGTTTGCATTTGAAGGCGACTCTACCTGTGTATATAAGGGCCCTGAGGCATAGAGATAAGAATTGCCCTTTGTTGTACAATTGAGTAGGTAGAAGTGGATGAAACAGCAGTGAATTCCGTATCTGTAGAGGCAAACTGTGTTTTAGCCATAAGGCTGGTAAGTCAATAATGTTACAAAAGCTGGATTGGACCCTTTACAATACAGTACTTCTGAACAATGTAGCAAAAATATGCAGAATTTATATTTAAGTGCTTTAAAATGCTAGAAGTTCCATCAATTGTCCTCAATATTTTACCAGTTTAATGTTATACTTAGGTCTTTTGAAATTTTTCTACTTAAAATTTGAGATATTACTCACAGGAAAACTCTAGTCTGAGCATTCTAAGCAAAAATAATTTAAAATTAGATGTTCACTTCTGCAAGTTAGTCGTGAAAATATTTTTAAATGTCATTTCGTGGTGTTTAAGATTCCTCATTTTACATCCTCAGTGATTTTTTTTTTTTCTTTCAAACCTTGAATTAGGAGGTAGCAGAACATATAGTACTGTATGTCTGCTTTTGTCGTGAACAGATACAGGCTTTCCATGTACCTCAGCTAGCCTACACCATTAGTCTACTGTTACTTTGCAAGTATTTTCTCAGTATGTGGAAAAACAGAAACCAGATGACTGAGAACAAAAAAAAGCTATGGGAGATGACACAGAAAAAAGTCAACTTCAGAAGTGAAGTTCCCACTTACTATCGCAATGTGTTTAACCTTCACCTCTGCTGAATATTGAGAGAGAAAAAGATTTGTAGATGGTGTACATTCTAAGTGTGAATAGTTTGGCACTTCTTTTCCCTAGGATTTTATTGCATTTTCTTCCAGATGTCTTGTGGTAAGAACAGGGTAGTTTGTTTGTGGTTCCCCCCCGCCCCCCAAGATCTGTATTTGTGCTGCGCAGGGAGTGCACAAAGCCTGCTTCTGAATTTGCAGAATGCAAATCTGATTGCATCTTATCAAGAGACTTCTTTACATTTGTTGTCTTTCCAAAACAAGAGAAAAGTATATTTTCAATTTCAGCTTGCTTGATTTATAAATATGTTATTGCAAAATACCTAGAGTGGATAGTGTCACATATTATCCTTGATACCATTGGTTTCTCTAGTTATTACAGTTAGTAGTAATTCTGATTGTTAGTGAAAGGTAGGGTGAAGGAGGTAAAGGAGCTGTCTTAAAAAGCTTACTGTACTTTGAAGAGGAGAGCATTTCCATACTGATCAAATTCCTAAAATCCCAGAGCCTCTTTATTTCGGACACCACCTTCTGTCCTCTAGTCTCTTTCCAGTAAGCACACTATCTGCTGGACACTATTGGTGTCTCAAGTTCATTGTCGAAGAGGTCTTTATTTAGGTCTGGTTGATCAGTGGCTGTTCCCTCTCCCAAGTTGCCACTTCCTCAGGAGCTGCCTGAGGTAACTGCTCGCTGGTGTATCATTTGTACGGATAGCTGGACACTGCGCTCTTTTCAGTGTTTCGTTGCCATTTAGATGGCAACTGTTGGATGAGATGGGAGTGAGGTAACAGACATAACGAACAGCAAGCAAAAGCATTTAAGGGCTGTTAATTTTGAGGCCTGTCTAAATTAGTGGTTTGTCTATATTTTTAACATAAAGATATTTTTTTAGTTTAGAAAAATTTCTGTGGTATCTACACCAAATTAGTGCCACACATGATGATTTGCTAAGGATTCAATTTTTGGACTGTTAGCACGAGTCCATGGCATCATAAATGTATACGAATTACAGTCCTAAAAATTATTTTTTTCTTTTTCCATCCAATTTAAGTTGTTTGGTGCTTTTTTCCCCTGCTTCATTCTCTCCAATTAATAAATATATTCATCAAGTCTTTGGTATTTTTTGTGTGTACACCCAGATGAATGGTTGAATCTTCCTTTGAAGGAGATGAAGAAGGGAAGAGAAAGATTGTCTAATGGTTGTATGTTATATTACAGTTTGTGCTCTCTTGTTGTTTCCTGTGTTCAGAAAATGGAAATTTTGGTGACTATCCACTATGGCTTAGAGATACCAGACACTGAAGGATAAAAAAGATAAATGGTCTTAAAGTCCAAGAACATGGTTCTAAGTTGCATATCCCATCTAGACCCTTCAGGGAGTGACCATTATTGGTTAAAGAAGGGGAGGGAAGAACAAAAAAAGCAAGCTCTCTATTGCATGTAGAAGATATGACTGACTTTGTACGACTAAAAATACTGTGCTCTGTGGTCAACATGGTATGAATTAAAAGCTTGTTTACAGAGATATTTTGGAGCTCTTAAGCTGCATTGCTCTGGCATGCTGTGATCTGGAGAGCTTTTAATCTCTTTGATTTCTTTTACTCCTACCTAGATGGATCGAATTTGCTGAACTCTTTGCCATTCATTGAAGCTGGTCATGTTTGGGGGTCATACTGTTTTTAGGTTAGTGCATGCATTTGAATATTTGTGACAGCTACAGCTTGTAGAATTTTCTGCATGGATAGCTGGCTGTTCCTTTCCTGACATTTCAAACTGAAGGGCTGTACATGAAGGCAAATTACTTAGGGAAGATGTTCAAGTCACTTGGAAAGATCAGTTTACAGATTTTTTGCAGCAATAAATAGTGCTTTTATTAGAAAAATGAGTCAAATTAGGGAAATCTTCTCTTACAGTAATCCACTGAATATGCATTCTATTTGTATTCTGCTTTTACTTTGGGGTTTTGTTTTTTGTGTGGGTTTTTTGTTGGTTTTTTTTTCTTTTTTAATTTAACTTAGCATATTATGGTTCCTTTAATGAGAACAAAGGAAAATGGGTTGGTGCCAGCTCCAACCAAGATGCCAGAAATTCCTTTGCTCAGAGATTTCCGGGCCAGTGATTGAACTCCCCGTACTAAAACTAAAGGCAAGTTAGAACAATTTGTGGAGAGGTACTAGTCTATCTCACCATAAATAAATTATTAAAAAAAAAAAAAAAAAAAGCTAAGTGCAGTATAGCTTCCTTTTAGGTGCAGGTAAAAAAAAAAATGGAGTAGAATAAGACTATCTCTTTCAGTCCAAAATTCTTCCGTGTCTTTTCTGAGACCTCCCATAAGTATAGTTAAGCAATCTGCTTTGCATGAGCAGACTAAACTGAAGTGAGTAGACTGTACAGTACTTCAAATTTCAGTAGAAGTATGTCTAAAGGCTCCATTTGAAGAAGGGGTACTGTTGTGGTGAAGTGTTCATAGACATGAAAGATAAGTTTTTCATTAAATATTTCAACCTGGTCAGATGAAAATGTTTTAATATGTTTAAAGCTTCAAGACTTAAACAGGGGGAAGGAAGGATTTAACCAAAGAAGTTATTACTACTTTCGAAATGCATAGTCACAGCTATTACTGATGGAAGGTCTGCTGAATCAGTTATCTAACTGGCACGGTAATCCACATGCTGTAAATAACAATTAGAAAGGAACCACTTGCCATGTATATGGGTGGAGTGATATCCAATTCCATTTCCTTGAACATCTGTTTATTTGAAAGAAGTATTATCTTTTCACTGACATAGATAGAATTGTGTAAAACAGATAAACTTTTCCTATTCCATTGATATTTTGGGAGTTCCAGGGTTTTAGAAACTGGAGAGGGAGACATGTTAAGACAGGATTATAGTCCCCCCAAATCAAGAAGCTTCTGAGATGGTAGTAAGGAGCGGGTTAACCAAATTCTAAGAGTACTGATTTGCACAAGTTCCCCTAGCATGTTAAGTTACTGGAAAATACTTGTTTAATTTCCAAGGATGTGTATATAAAAACTCATTCAGCATTTAGAGAGGGACTTGATTGAATGGGAGGAGGTGTTAGGGGCTAATTCTTTCAGTTCCTACAGCAGTTAAAACTAGAGCAATTATTTTCCATGTCTGTATCTTTCCCAAGTAAGTTTGGAGTCTCTTGTCTGCTTTTGGCAAAGTGAGTCAGGAATAAGAAATTATGATGTAGGTGTAATTACCAATGTGTTAAACTTCAGTAACTGCCTGAGACCAAAATTAATTTCTCTGCTAAAAGAAAGGCTTCAGGACAAAACAAAAAAAATACCTGTTCTGGTTATGTCTGTTAATAGCTAATTGTATGTGTTTTGGGATTTGCTGCAGCATATGCTGGGTTTTGCCCAGGTACTGAAAGAGGTGAAAAAAACTTATGGGAAGAGATCTACGTAGGGCTCAATACACTGATGGAGCCTTGGCATCAAAGGAGAACTGGCTGTGCAGGAAGCTGGGATTAGTGTGGTGAAGTAGAGGTTCAGTGATGTGTGACAGAGGTTCGTAGGAAATGAGCTTTCAGTTCCGTTGTTCATGGAACAACTTTGTTAAGGCAGCTAGAAAGCTTCATCTTTCTTCAGTTTGGAAAGGGCATTTGAGGAGATTGAAGAAGTGGAAGCATAGTGATGGAGTATTTATAAGCTGAACAGCTAGGGAAAGTATTGTGGCAGGTTGAAGAAAAATTAGGTGTAAAAGTGGGTGTTTTCGAAGCTTGGTGAATGAATTTTTCCTTCTGACTCGTTATCTTTCTGTGAGCACTTCATTAATGTATAGGGTCAGAACTTTGCCTTGGCCTTGAAGTCATATATAGTTCTTAAACTTCATGTGCTGTGTTTTATGTATTTATGCTAAGTTTTCAGGCCTTGTATTCTTTTTCTTTGTCCCTGGCAAGATATGAATGAGACTTGAGCTTTAGTATGGCTCCAAAGCACTGTTGCAATATAAGTTTTGAATAATAATGATGGTATGCCCCATTCCTAAAATGTGTTGGTAGGTGCCTTTGTGTAAGGGATGCAAAAGCTGTTGTAACCTTTTCAGAAACTGAGCAAGCTTTTTTGTCGGACACTTTTTGTCATGGTATTTTTCTCTGAAAAACGAATTTGTTATACTTTTTTGTTACTGTAGTTAAAACCCCTGCCAGCTCTGTTTTCACATTTCTGCAGCATAAAATGTCTCACTACCTGGGGGGATGGGGAAGGGGCAAAAAAACCCAAACTCTAGTTTTCCTTAGGAATGAGTATTTTGTTGGAGATTGCTTTAGCATTTCAAAGTTTTGCACTCCTGCAGAAGGAGAGGTCATCTCTCTCATATAATGGTTTACGTGCAATTGCTGTAGAGACTTAAAAAATAGTATGTTGGTACAGCCAGATTTTAGCTATTGTCTTCACTTTTCAGAAGTGTTGGGCATACGGCATCTCTCTCTGTTCAGAGAAAATAATTTAAAAGTGATCTGATCTATCCCTTATCCAGGACTGAGATGCCTGTGTCAAGTTCCCAGTTGTTCATCAAGTCTAGGAAGCAAGATGCTTCAAACTCCTGGTTTTAACCTTAATGTTTTTAATTGTTCTCTTGACATAAATCATATGGCAGTTGTTAGAGCACACGAGGAATAGTTAAGACTCTTAGTTCTGTGGCTTAGTTCAAGGGTTTCTCTGCTTGCTTTTTGTTACTAGAAATTGTGCAACTGTGTAACCTAGTCCTCACATACGTGTACCCACCCTAACAGTTACACTTTAAACTTCATCTGGGGAAAGACAAAGGGACATTTCTGATCCCTGTTAACTTGAAGAGGTGTGCTTGGTGGGATTGTAATCCAGGTCGGTTGGTCCACTGGTGACTGGCTGGGGAGCTGGGGAGGAATCGGCCTCTGATCATCTTGCATCTGTTACTACACCCCCCTTCTGGGGTTGGGAGAGGGAGGTCTAGGGAAATCTAACTGATGAACTGCAGTAGGATGGAGGGCATGTAGGCTTCAGTTCACTCTGGCAAAAAAATCTGCCTTTTTTGCCTCTGATACTTCAGGAAGCAAATTTTTCATCAGCAGGAGAAAGGACAGTTGGTGAGAAGGCATTCATGCTATGAGAAACTTGTTAATATTTGAGGTTTCTGCTGAGGAATTGTTGAGAGGCACTGAATTGACTTTTTTGTGTTCATAGTATCAGTTATGAAGAACTTTCTAGGGGAAAAAATAAGTCTTAAATTTTTTGCCATATGTGTATGGGCAATGTAGAAAGCCCAGTGGGTGGCGTCCAGTGTTGTAGGATGGACAAGGGTACAGCCTGCAAGATGAGCAAGATATGGCATCAAACTGTAGGACCTTAAGCCCAAAAGAAATGCCAGCTCATGAGACAGGGAGCTTTGCATAAGGACTGGATGAACTCGAATCCTTTTAAAGTTGAGTGAAGCTCTACAGATCAGATAGACCAGGTCTCCTTTTTGAGGTGTCGACTGGAGGGTACAGTTGATTCCTCGGTTTGTCTAGTGGACACTGGGCCATCCCTGTGTACATAGTGTTGAAGCCTGATTTATTGGTTCTTATCAAAAGGTCGTTAGAAAGGATGAGCTGTTACTAAAACCACAATGCAGCTTAATGTGAATTAAAAAAACCACTCCTGTCTCAGTGGAGACACAAGCGCAGAGAATCCATGACTATAAGCATCTCTCTTAATGGTCGTGTGTGTGCATGTATATATCTGCTCATATTGGATACTGTCCTCATAGGAGCACTGTGAAGCTTCATTAAAGTTTTTAAAGTGCTTTATGATCCTCAGATGAAAGGTGCTTAGAAATGAAGTGTTTGTAATCAGATAAGTTAGTAGCACATAACAAGGATATAACCTATTAACACTAGCTATTAACAGTGCTGTTAGTATCAGAAGGCTTAACGGTTAGGTTCTAAAGTGCAATAGCCCTCTGAAAAGGGATGTGCAGATTTGATATATGCTGTGTATTTTTTATGCTCTACTCCATTATTTTCTGAACTACTGTGCTGCTGCTTCTTCCACAGTTTTGGTTGAGGAGATGCTGTGTTAAAAAAAAAAAAACCTACACAAAAAAACTAACACAAAAAACCCCAAACCAACAACAAAAAATACCAAAACAAAACAAAAACCCAAAACTCTTTGTGAGCCATCTTAACCAATATGCCAACAGGAATAGATAAAGGATGAGGTATGTTTCAGTTGTTAGCTTAGTTGAAAAAAATCAGTTACAGCATTTATTTTTATATTAAAATAAGGATTTTGAAGTTGCTTCCAAATAACATTTTAAAGGAGACAAAACATGGGTAACTTTCACCTTGTCAGGTGTAGTCCGTGGTTATTTATGGAAGACAAATTAGTCGAAATAAAATCTAGGCCCATAGTCCATACATTTTTAACAGAATGCTGAATAACCCAAGAAATTTTATCCGTGCTACAGTTATTTAAGAATTGCCCATATTAGTGTCTTATTTGTTTGCCCCAAAAAAAGTTTTATGATTAAAATTTTATCAATAGAGCATTGACAAGGTGAAATTTTATAGCAGTGATTTGCACTTGATACACAGCAACTCACAAGAGAGTGCTGGTTGCTGCAGGTCATCACAGCATTATCAGCTCCTTGAAGTAAAAGCTTCCAGAACTTGAGAATGAAGAGCTGGCAAGTCCTGCTGAAGCCAAGAGGATTTATAAGTCTGAGTAAAACAGTTTGGATTTTGAGAGGGAATAAAATTATCTGTAGCTTAGTGCATACTGTGATACTCGGTGTGAACATGTATGGAACGTACAGCTGCAATGTTCAATATAATTTTTCAGAAGGAGGGTAGCTGTTTCATAAATACGTATATTCTTGCTTTTATGAAGCTTGGTGTAAATCAGATGCCTAGCAGTTGGTTTGTGTTTTGTCTTTAGATTTTCAGAGCAATTGTGATGTTCTCTTTGGGTCTTGCCACAAATAAGAACATGTACGCTGAGACTTCACCACATTTCTTAAGTTGCTGTGTTTGAATTAGCCCTGCCACAGAGCACTGCAAGCTGTTAGACCCAGGAGGCCAATTCTCTGCTCTGGTTTAGGCAGAGCAACTTGAACAGCTAGCATCTAACTGCTTTGATTTCAATAAGTACCTGTAAATACAACACGCATTAGCTATTTCCAGAGTTTCGTGAGCCTGCAGAGATAGATGGAGGGCAGGGGAGGGTGCAGGCTGTAGCCCTGTTGAAGAAATCCCCTCACTGAGGGAATCCCCATTTGAGAGTTTCTGTCCCTTATCATGAGGGTGGTAGGAGCAACGCGTGTCAAACCCTGAGCCGTACCAGCCATTCCTGGCTTCCTCGTGATGTTTAGCCCATGGCTTGTGTGGTGTCATAATATACACTGGTGATTTTTATTCTCATTCATAACGTGCAGTTTCTACCCCCTCAAATTCAGTCCTATGGAGTTCCTCCCCCCTGTGACTTTTCAAGTTAGTGTCATTCTGTGGTGGGTTTTCACTGCCAATATGGGTGGGTTTTTTTAACTTTCTGCATAGTCACAGTGCAAAACTGCACAGAGTTAAAAACTTGTGTGGTTTAAGGGTTCAGCCCTGAGGGTGCTCCCATGAGCTTTGGGCTGACTCGGGGGCAAGTCCTGTCACAGCAGAATCATACTCGTGTTACCATATACTGTTTCTGAACTTTTCTTTACTGTTTCTGCATGTTTAAGGTAATGTCTGGAAACATCTTGCAGGTTTGTTTTTTTTACGTTGCAACATGCTGGGATTCTCTTTCAACTCTTGGAGCATTTATGTATGGAAATTGTGGGAAGAGACTATGGAGTCAAGGCAGCAGGAGAGACCGCGTTTGCTCTGCTGTCCTGTAGGTCTTCACACCTCTGCACAAGGATCTCGGGTTTATGTGTGCACGTCACGTAGGCAGTCTGGTTACGGTCTGGATTCACTGTGGGCTGAAGATGAACCTCTTCGTGTCCTCGAGTCGGGATGGGGTACTTCTGAAAATGTGGCTTCCTCTCGAGGTAAGCGCTAGGATCCGGCGTTCCCCGGTACACTGCCAAGAGTGCGGGGCTGGTGGAACTTGCGCATTTCATCACCCATCGTTTATCGGTTCCACAGCCTTAATGTAGAATGAGCACAGCCGGCTGCTTTTTTAGCTGGTTTTAAAGAGAAAAGCTCCAGCGGAGTTGCTCTCCCTGCTCGCGGCTCCACTGTCGTACCCTGTCTGTGCGTGGCGCGACGAACCGAGAGGAACCAAGCGGGCGGGGGGGCCGCTGCCCCTTTAAGGCGGGAAGGAGGCCGGCCCGTCTCGTGATTGACAGCCTTCCAGGCATCACATGACCTGCCTCTATTTGAAGGTCACAAAAAGCTTCTTCCTTTAGAGAGAGCAAGAGGGAGCGCGAGGGAGGGAGCGCGAGGGAGAGTGGGTGCCTGAGTGAGTGAGGGAGGGAGGGAGTTCAAGCCAAAATGGCCGACAGAGTCTCTGCTGGTTTCTGAACATTTGAAATAAAAAAAAAGCAAACAAACACGTACAGAATCATTTTTGGATTTTTTTTTCATTTCCATTTCTACCTTGTATGCCTCAACTCGCTGGATTTAAGCACTGCTGCACTTTATGAGGTTAGTGGTACGTTTATATTTTATTACTGTTTTTTACCTATCGGTAGCTTTTTAAGAGCCTGAGCTGACCGTTTTCATCCGTGGTTTTGCAGAGGTGGTTTTCCTAGCAGAAATACTCGCTTCGGATATTGTCTGTTTGCACGCGTAAAGCACTTTTAGTGGATATTTAGGGCTTTTTAGAAGGAAGTCTTCGTAGAAGTGTATTGTGGGCTTTGAAGAGATGTGTAATTTAAAACACTTAGGCAAATTACCGAAGATCGTTTGTATTTTCCAAGCTGGCGAAGTACAAGATAGTACTGAAAATCTTGTTTTATTTAAATAGAGGCTTCTTAAACAGTGATTTCTTCCCCCCAGCACCCGAAGCTCTTAAATCTGCTGCAAAAATTTGCATATATAAAAATGGGTTTGCATTCTTTCTGCTGCTGGGTCCGACGAGGGACGGGTGGGGAAGTGTTCTCACCGGGCCACCCTTCCCAGGCAGGAAGCGGGGGGGGGGGAGGTGGAACCCCTACCCACCCTAAAATCACGCACCGAAACGTGTTCGGTGTGGAGGTGACGGGGGTTCGCGTTCCCGCGCCGGCAGAGCGGAGCCGAGCGGAGCGCACGGAGCCGCCCCTGGGCCCCTCCGCGGGCTCGGGCCGCCGCTCCCCGCCCCCGGGTCCGCCGTTTCGGCCGTCATTGGGAGCAGAGGGTGCTGCCCCGTGAACCTGCGTCGGGAGTTAGGGCGAGCAAGGCGTGCCAGGTGCTGCCGGCGTCGAGGTAGTCTTGCCACGTCCGGTTGCCCAGAAGGAAGGGGACCCCTTCCCCGCTTAGCGGGTCTGGCGGCCCATAAAATGTGGGGCAGACGCTTGGGAATGCGCGCTTGTAAATGCGAGGTGCTGGGTGCTGGTGATGTTTTGTAGCCTTCTGCTCTGTATTCTTTAGGAAACGGGTATTCATCTGCATGTTAGTCAATGCGGCTAAAAAGCTGCGTTTTCTGGCTTTTTTTCCCTGTCTTCTAGGTTACTAAAAATTTAAATCCAAGTGATTTTTGCATCTCCCTCCAGAACCAAGCAGAAAATTAAAGGGAAATAGCTGAAGATTGCTTTCTGAGAACAGGCCCCTCCTCCTGCATTGTAAGAGTGTGATGTAATGCTCCTTTCTGTGAGGTTAAAATGAAAAAAAATTCTCTGTGGTGGTATATGTTATTCTTCATCCTTTCCTGAATAGGCCTTGTACTGTGATAATTTTTGTAGCTGGATATTTAAGCAGCAGATAATTATGCAAATAATCATGAGAATGTACTTCCACATTGCAGTGTATGCGTGCATTGATTATGGTTAGCAGGTCAACTTTGTAAATGTACTAGATGGGTCATATTTTATATTTCTTTGTGGCCTTTCATACATTTAAATACAAATGGAGGAGACAGATTTGGTATGTTTACTGAAAATGCATGTGGCTGTCCTCATTATAAACTTATAGTACTGTAGATCAGGACACTTTTTTTCTCCACTGGCTAGCAAATATTTGAAATAATTCTACAGTATATAAAATTTCTCTTTGAAATTCAAGGTGGTTTTTTATTTTTAAATTAGAGCAAGCTAATAGGAAAGAACTCCATTCAAATTTGATATAGTGCATTGTGCTGATAATTTTTGGTTTTAAAAGTTTAGTAGGAATGGATAACCCAGTTCATGTATGAAGTAATATATTCTCCTTGTTTAGGTTTATTGAACTTAAAAGATTCTACCCTTGTGTTATTGGCGTGTATGTGTGTGAGGGAATGTTATAAAGTTCTGTGTCTGACCTGATGCAGCCTGATGGCCTTTGTTATTCAAAGCCTTCTTGGGTCTAGTGGAAATCCTCATGTAGCCAGAATAGGTTGAATATACCTGTTGACTGACAAACTTAATTAGACATTAGCACTGTTTTCAAATCCAGTATAAAGTAGTAGTTCTCAGATTTGGTACTTACTGGACCAAAACATCAGTTATGTAGTTTGTGTTAATTGCTGTAACATAGGATGGCTTAACAGAGGAAGAAATGAAAACCTGAATTTTGTCCTGAATTGGCAATTTTGTAGGATGTAGGCTTCCCAGAATCTGCGCTTGAGAAAAGTGTTCCCCTTTTTCCTGCGTATTTTTTGCCTTCATGCCTTGCTGTCTACGTTACACACTTCTAAATTGTGTAAATGTTAGCATAGCTTGATTGTTAGGAAGATGGAATACATGATATTTTCTAGTAATTGCAACTGTTCATAGCTATAGAAGCTGTCATGGATCAGAGAAAAAGCAGCTATTGAGCATAATAGAAGCGATTCCAGTACAGAGTCTGTCAGACATTTAGGTAGCTTTTGTGAGACAGTATGCTGTGAATAGGAAGGAACAATTAAAATAATTGCTCATATAAATATGTCTTTGACCTATCAATTCCTAATGCAGGATGTGTTGAGGACCTTGCAGCCTGTGAAATGGTACGATTTTAAAAGTACGAGTCTGGGTGATTCTCAGTACTGTTTGCATTGAATATGTTCTTGCAGTACAAAGGGAATAAATATTTTAAATCATTTTGAGAGACCTGACTCAAGTTGCAATTTATAGATCAGTTTGATGTTTGCAGAAGTGTTGGGGTGGGAGGGCCTTTTTTGCTTCATTCAGTTTACAATGATGACACTGGGTTCGGAGGTTTTATTT
>Ga0181612_125992_pt1 | contig 12641 bp, 12 predicted proteins | sample HoacroProtozoa21_FD_119630 | JGI IMG/M metagenome (GOLD analysis project Ga0181612, IMG submission 119630) | Hoatzin crop microbial communities from Cojedes, Venezuel. Combined Assembly of Gp0051906, Gp0051904, Gp0051908 | reverse complement strand
CTGTTTTTAGTTTGATTCTTTCCCACTCTAGCAAACGTGCAAAACGGTTAAAAAGACTATTTAAAAAAATCTCTAGAAAAACTACTGCTCTTAACATTACTATTTGTTACTGTTTCAAAGTATGCTGGTTCAATGCAGCTTGAATTGGTTCCCTGCTGTCCTCCTTGGATTTGCTCCAAGTCTGTTTATTTTATTTACTGGTTAAGCTATTTTGTTTCAACTGCTGACCAATTTTTCTCCCTTGTCTCTCCTAAATTAATGGCTATATTTGGATGTTTGCACACTAACTTTTTCAGGAATAAAAGCCTCATATACACCAAACAAAAGCACATCAGAAGTATGCTTTAATCCCTGACATCTACAGAGGAGTTGATGATTCTGCAATAGAATTACAGAGCACAGCTTCATGGCAGGGAACCTGTGAATGTTTCGGTACCATCGTAATTGGGAAGACCTAAACCTGAATCACACACACACACACAATGGTAGGGAGTTCTGTCTGAACAAGAGGAAGAAATTCTTGACTTTGAGGGTGATGGAGCACTGGCACTGGCTACCCAGAGGGGTTGTGGAGTCTGCTTCTCTGGAGATATTCAAAAACCTGAAGTTAAATCAATTCCTAAAACAGAAAATTGAAGATTCACTGTTATGCATCTGCAGCTCTTCACGCCAGGTGTAGTACTTTGAATTGTTTCAAATTCCTTTATCTTAACTTCTGGTTACGACCAAGATGACCATAGGCTAGCTGGTGCCTACAGCATGTGGAAAACAACAGGTAGGAAGGCATTCCCTTCACTTCTTTGTTCAGGAACTTCGCTGTCTTTTCAAAAAGGATGGAAAACTTAATCATGAAGGCAAGTTATAAAGCAACATAAGGGAAAACAAGTCAAATCAGGAAAGAAGGTTCCCTCTTCACAATCTCCATTTGAGAATGAAACTAGACAATTTTATCATAAATGGCAATGTCGGAAAAAATAACTCCCTCTGACAGCCTTTTACTGATCCTGTAACTTTTTTTTTTTTTTTTTCTCCTTTCAATCCACTTCCATTTGGCAATGCCCTTTGTCTACGGAAGATAATCTCATGCACTCATTCTTCAGACTGTTCTAGATTTTTCAAGCTCTCATGTGTAAACCTGCCCTGGCGCTCTCCAACTCCTTCCACTTCCATAGCCAGGTATTCCCTCACTCCTCCTCTTACTCAGTCACCCAGCCAAAAAAACAAGGCATAGCTCAAAGTTCTAAGGTCAGGCTGGACCGAACCACCAGGGATGGTTAAAAATTCCTTTCTCTACCCCTTCCACCTCATTTAGATATAAACAAATACGGTTCCTCTCTACGTAATATTCACCATGTTCCAAAATCAACGTCACACGGGTCAGAAACATGAATTGGCTCCACTGATCTTCAAATACAACTCTAATAAGACTTCTATTCTTCCATTAAAAATAAACCACTAAGATATTTCCGTAAGCCTGTTTTTAAAGATAAACTTTCTTCTCCTCTCTGCTGTACTCATCAATCACAGTATGTCACAGAACATGACACATGTTTCAGTTTTTTAACAGTTGCCACATTTCATTGCTTCATCCAACACTTGCAGGATTAAAACCCCAGGAAAATATAAGACACCCTGAATGCTACTGAATTAGCACCTCCAAAAGCATATGAACTCTCACACTGCGCCTCCTCCCTCTTGCTGTCACTATTGCTGGACAAAGAGCACAGAAGCTAAATGCAATCTCAGAGACTGACACAAATCCAGTCACACCTATAATCCTCAGTATCATCTTCACACATCTACAATCCTCAGTGTCATCTTAATACTATACCCCGCAACCCCATTTAGGACCAGTTTCTGCAATGTGATAGCCGTGACACTATTGGCAGAAGGTAGCCGTTACTTCCTAATGAATACTTGCTCCTGAAATCATCCAAAAAATTGCATAGCTCATTCATGCTAATAAACAGAACTGGTCTGAGAAAAATAACGTCATCTCTGCTTCATGGGAAGACATCGTAGGGCTACGGAGCAGTGGTGTGTGTCTAATCACTGGTTTTCCACCCGCTTGCAGCGGAGCGCAAGGGGACTGCAAGTTCTGACAGAAGCTCCCTTGGAAGCCTAAGGGTGTCTGCAGAGGATCTGCGCAGAAGCTTGAGGTGTGGTGTGGTTGCCCTCCCTCGTCACCAGCCACAACCTGTTACTGCCTCCTGTTAGTCACAGCACTGGCAAGCACACTTGTTTCCCTGGGTGAATCTGAACAAAAATCCCCTCTTCATTTCAAATTTGCTTCTCTCCCCAGTGGAATCTTAGATCTTCAAAGCACGACGATCACCTACCCAACCCAGGCCAACTGTGTCAGCCAAGACTTGTTTGTCTTGTATTTGGTACTACACAGAGAGGACAAAAATCTGACTGCTAAAGAGCTGGCAATTCAAAAAAAGGGTAAGAAGTAGCTGTAAAGACTGCATAGATTAAACTTGCATTATTTGTTCAGGAGTGCTACTTAAACACGACAAAAACTTCAAGTTTTGTCAGATGAGCAGCCTGCAACAGAAAGAACAAATCAAGAAGTATTTCTAACTAGGTATGTTGCAATTCACTCTCCTCCTTTACATCTCCAAAACTAAGGTGACATTACCTAGGTATTACAGAGTTGGCAAAAATGTTATCAGTAGTTAACTGTGCCTGTTACGTAAACTATGGGCTTAAAAGGTTCAAACAAGTCTATGATTCTAAAAATAGTATTTTGTAATTAATTAACATAATCAGACTCCTAGCTACCTGACAGAGTTCATCTCGGGATATTCTCCACTACAGCAGCATTCCTTAGACCTAAGTGTAACTCTGGAAAATATTTTTGGCTAAATGAATCTAACTGTGAGACAAACATGTGGTAAGTTAAATCTAGAGAAACATTGTAAAATCTTGCAACTACTAAAATTCGAAATGGAAAAACATGAGTCTCATTAAGTGAATACAGAATAGTACAATCCCTCATCTATCCAAAGAGAGCTTTTCATAGCTCAGTAACAAGAGCAAGATTCAAAGAAAACTTATCTACAGAAGACTTTTTGTAACTATGGTGATGGAAGGCTATAGAAAACACTAAAATGGGTCAAAAATCACACACGGGATTGGCAGGATGACTCACAGTTTTATCTATGGGCCTTTTTAGAATGGAATAACCCCTGCGTCCACAGCTTTAACAGGTGAGTTCACAACACAATGTAATGAGAAGTGCTGGTCTGGTGGACAGAACAGCAAACCAGAGAGCTGACAACTTCTCTCTGTTCAGTCTGGTCTCTCTAATCAAGATCTTTTGCTCTGATCATGCAGACACTCCTGGTGACTTTCAGCCACACCGTGAACAACCTCTGTAGCCATGCATGTGAAATACGGCAACCGTCAAGAATTTTAGAGTTATTTCTAAAATCTTTCTTTGTTCCATACATAATATGCTTGAAATAGGTCTTTTGTGACCTTTTTCCCAACGCTATCAAGTATACCCATTCACTTCTTTTATCAGTCCTGGCACTTCAGGAAAAAAAAGATAAAAACAAACTAGCAATCCCCAATGCTTTTGTAATTCACATACATAAACAAATTATATGATGGCATGATATACAAAGATTAGGGCAGACAAAAGTTTGAGATGTAGTAAAATATTTCCTTAAAACTAATAAAAACAGTACTAAGACAAAGGAGGCATTTACACGCATAACTACAGTTTTTGTCACTGCTCAAAAAACCCCTAAATACAGGACCTGCAAGACAGATCAAGATTAGAGAAAGAAAAAAAAGATAAGTTTCTCAATTCAGCACATTTTTTTTCGCGTGTGTGCAAAATATTTGCTGTAATATGAATTGAGTAAATTTTCTGGGATTCCAATAAGTGTTAGATGCTGGAAACAACTTGAAACCCACATTCTGAATGAATGTTTTTGTGCTCTACAAGCAACAATTTCCCCAGCAACAATGCAGGCAGCAAAATTTGATACTGCTTTGAATACAAGTGTGTTTAGTGTTATGATGTCATATTAAATTGAAAGGTTACTGTGTCCTTTCAAGAAAATTCACTTAATCCAGAGGCAGACTCTTAAGAGCAAAGCAACAAGCCGTAGCACTGTGGTCACTGTGACATGGCGTGAGCTGACAAATGGCTGTGCATTTTTGTATTTGAACTAACGTATTTTCAAACTGTCCTTCTGGCACTTTCCCAAAAGACAGAGGAAAACTGATAGCTACTGTCTCAGGATAACACAAAATGCAGCATGCAGATCTGAAAGTGAGCTTCTACCTGCTGGACAGACACACCAAGGGTACATCGCATCCAGTCCGGCAGCATGTCACCTTGCAGACACAGCTGAGCTACTGTCATTTAATGATTACCATAATGCTCTAGCGGCTTTCTATATTTTAGAAGACTGTATGCCCCACCTCAGTCTTTTCTTCTGTTGGCTAAACAAACTTGAGTCCTCTCAGCCTCTTTGAGTCAGTCATGTTTTCTAAACTTCTATTTTTCCTCTTGTTCTCCTCTGGTTTATCTGCATTTGCCTTCATTTAGTGATTACAGTTAACCAAGAGCAGAAATAGGAGCTCAATGACACAGATCTTCAAAGAAAGGGTAGTTTGACAGCTATCACATCTTCCACAGAGCAAATTATGGAAAGATAACTGAAATTACTAGTCAGAGTCAAGAAATCTTTTTAAAACGATATTATGGCTCAAACTATACGGAGTTGACAGTGCTTTAGATTTTATTTGCAATCTACGTTGTAAACCAGGACAGCCCACAACAGGGGCACAGTGAAACCAGATACAAATACAGCATAGAGATAGATGCCTGCGGCTCTATAAGGTATACTTATTTTAGTAGCACTATATGCTCAAATTAGAAGACTGAGCTAGTATAACTCTATTAATTTTGAATTTTTATATGCGTAGCAACAAAATATTTAGATGGAGAAATATACTAAGCAACAATTTGTCTTAAAGGAATGGCCCTACATTTGAAAAAATAAAAGCCCTAATCAGAAATTCAGACTCAATTCTGTTTTTTTTTTTAATAGTTTTTGAAAGATGTATTAGAGAATTATTAAAATCTGTCACCTTTTCAAAATCACAGTCAAGGGATAATTAAATTTTGAGTGCTTTAACTATGAATTGTCTGGCCTCAGCATACATGAAAGGCCTTTCAGTGTAGTTTTAAATATGAACTTTCAGAATTGCAATGATCCCTAATCAGCATTACCCATATCCCTCCGATGTCATCAAGGCTCAATTTACAAAGTATATGAGCTGCTGACTTGACCCCACTCTGTTGTGTATCATAATCTTAACGATTAGTTACAATAACAACTTCACCTTCTTACAACCTAACTACTCTAAGTAGAGCAGAAACACATTAAAACGGTATTTTAACCAACAGTTTAAAGAACCTGTGTTATTACTCAATTAAAAGAGAACAAAACTGACCAATGCAAAGATCCCATTTGAAATTAGTTTTAAAATCAAATTAATGACAAAATTTGCAATTCACAAGAATTATTTTATCTTGCAGTGCTGTAAATTTGAGGAGGACTGTGTATGAGGAACACACAGGAAGTCAAACTGAAGCCTGAAATACTTACTTGCTTGCCCACTAATTAAAAAAACCCTGGATAATACAGACCACAGCTGTTCAATTTCTGTGCAAATGTCACTGCATTTCAGTAACAGACCGATTCGCACAAGCACTAAAAGCCTGTTGGCTGGTAACGCCGAAGCACTGCTTGCTTCTGTAAGGGTGAAAAGCCCTTTACTACTGACAGGGAAGCTATTACTTGTCACGCTTGCTAACCTGAGCATCGGGTATTACAGAGCCTGCTGGGCTGAGTACCACTTACCGAAGATTCACTATCTCTAACCAGGAAGTCTCCTTCCACTCCCCTTTCGTTCAGGGCACATTCTGCTTGGTGTCGGGTAACATTCCCGTAATACCACTCTCTTCCAGCAAACCGTCCGGTAGAAGATGGTCCCGTGTAGCTTATCTGAGGCGGATGGGAAGCGTTAATGGTAGGACCATCGCTAATGATTACTACATAGTTTTTAGGAACAAGACCAATTTGCCCTCTGGAATTTTTACATTTCCACCATTCTGGGTCATTTTCTGGCTTTTCAATGACTTCCATCGTCTCCCCTTTTTCAAAATTGAGCTCTTCTTCTGTGACGGAGCTGAATGGATACAGTGTCTGAACAACGTGGAGTACTTTGGTGCCCTGGCCGTTACTCATGGAAGCGCCTTTCCTCAAGCTGAGAAAGCTGGGTGAATCTGCAGTTGCTTCCTCACCCTCCTCTACCACGTAGTTCGAAGGAAACCAGCCAATCTGTCCATTGTAGCTACCTCTCCACCAGCCGTCGCTGCACTTCTCCATGACTATCACCCGGGACCCTTTGACAAGGGACAGTTCGTCCTCCCTCTCCGCGACATAGGCAAATTTCACGTAGGCTGGAATGTTAAGATCGTAAATCCGGTCGGCGCTGCTGCCGTTGGACGGGTATTCTGCGTCTGTGCTGGGAGTGGGCGAGGCGTCTCTCGCGCTCGTCTTTCTCTTGGTTTTTCCCAAACCTGTTAAAGAGAGAACCGTAAAGTGGTCACTCGGAATGCCTGCCCCCAGACAGAAAACGCTGGATTTGGTGACAGGCTCCTCCGTAGCTTCAACGACATTCCTAAATGGAGATCTCTTCTGTAACACTACATAGTCAGGAACCTGTAACACCTTTAGGAGATTATCTTTAACATCCATCTGATGCACCATTAGGTAAGAAGTAATCTGCGTTATAACAGCTCTCTTCCCTTCCCAGAATTACCACTTAAAACACACTTAAAAACAGTGGTTTCTTCACTAGGAGAACAGCTAATCACTGGAACGGCTGCACAGCTTGCCGTTGTATCTCTTGAAAACACAGCCAAACAATCCCGCCTTTTCATTTTAGTAATGCCTTCAGTTTGGCTCAAGCAAAACATGAAAGAAAATCTACAACAATAAACAAGCACAGCAACAAAAGCTTAAGTTTCTCTGCAGATTACATTTTGCTCTGCTCATTCTTCAGTCAGTCCCCAGGTAGCTACAGCTTCGACTCCCTCCAACTGCAAGCCCCCTTCTGAAATCCACACCTCTTTCATCTACACTTTGTCACCTACTATGAAAGCGTAAACCTGACTGTGAGGGAGATGATTTACATACGCTCCCCTATAACCCGTAAATTCTGAAGTACTGTTGCGGCTTTAATTATAGCAGGAAATACAATGTACAGAAGAAACAATAACATTAAATACATAACTTTTTTTTTTTCCTTAATTAGAGGAACCATGCTGATGTCTGTTTAAATATGGAAGAAAAACAACATACTTGCTGGACTTTTCAAACGTTTGCAGAACAGACTGCTTAAGCTTATATAGAAACAGAAAGATCAAGTGAACAAGTAGCCCTCTCTTGTGAAATTCACTTCTAAAAGTTCTGAAGAGAAAACACAAGATGAAGTCTCAGTATAGCACAAACGAAGCAACACTCAAAATGTCACACAGGGGACAGCAAGCAAAAACCAACACAGAAATAGGGGCTTTTGTACTTTTCCCCATGCTCCTAGAGCCCTGCTGGCAGGTGAGATATTCACTTCAGACACAATGAGTACATGCTGATTACAGCAGATTGAACGGACAACAAAAAAAAGTAGGACTTTGCTTTTGTTTCTTCAAATAACACGATAGAAGGAGACACATGCTATTTCATTTTTAACAGTTCAGAAGTATTCAATCCGGCCGCCCCACTGCTGAACAGTGTGATCATTTTTTTAATGTATATACTTATATATGTACATGCATATATAATTAATATCTTTAGCAAAGCGGCTTGTTCAGTTGAAAAGTACCTGGTTTATTTCACAGGGTTAGCTGTACAGCAGAGACAAACAGGGCACACATGACCACGCAGGGACTGCTAACTAGAAGGGTTAAATGCATTAACTAATACAGTCTTAAGGTCTCAGAAGACGGCAGAAAATTCCGATGATCCTGAAGTGTTTCCTGACCTTCCCCAGCAGCTCCTTGCTTCCTGCTGGAGCCTGCTTACATCCTACCGTCACTCCAACTACACCATCTCAGCCCAGAGACGGCGGCTGCACTTTCAGGCAAAATGAGGGAAAGCAGCTTATTGTACTGCGGGAGACAATTGCAGGAAAAAAGCGTCCAGGCAAGCACTAATCGGAAGCTGGCCAGGCTCTGATCTCTGCCAAGACTGGAAATTTTCATCAGTTTAGAGATCATTTTCAACCAAAAGACAAGGATGTATCAGAACTAAGGAGCATTAAATTAGGGTGATACAAACGCAGGCAACTTAAGGGTTGTTCTGTTAGGAAAGGGGGGGAATTGCTTCTTTTAACTTCGTGGAAAACAGGCAACTGTATGTCAATAGATTCACTCTACAGAAAGCCCTACACAGAAATTGAACCTTCCAGATGAAAAGCTTAGGTTTTGATGTGCTTTGTCACGGAGATATGCAGCACCACTTCTTGGAATTACAGCAGAAGAACTAATAAAATAGAAAAACCCCAGCAAATGATGAAGTAGCTGGCCAGGAGAAAACTAGTTGAAAATCAGAGCACAGAGATAACTGTGAGACACAGGGATGCAGTGCGATAAGAGAACGCCATAAACTGAAGTACATAGAGAAAATATTGTTGACAAACAGGTGAAAGAAACAAATGTCTCAAAAAAAAATTCTGAAGTCTGATAAAGGCGTTTAAACATTTAGGAAAAGGTTATCATCCAAGCACTTTCTTTCACTTGGAGTTTCATAAGTTGCATCTTTTTTCACAAACCTTCCAATGCTGCGTCTCATATTTTAACTGTTACTTTCTATCCTCCCCATTCAACACAAACCTTAACAACACGGGGAAAAAAAAAAACCAACTCCAAAACTTCACTTTTTCTCCTTTATCAATACAGGCAGTCTGAGCTCTTCAGTTTAAACTTAACATTTAACGTAAGCAAACTTTTTAAGGCTGACAGCATTGCAATAGCAGCGATGTGCACCAAAGACTGTGTTCCCAGCTGGTTTGACCAAGGTAACTATGCAGAGACCCATCTGCCGCCAAGCACAGCGAAGGACATGCACGCCATTATCTAACACTCATTTTTTCTGTGAGGTTATAACGTTCATAACTGTGTCTATGACAGAAGAGGAAACAAGTTGTTCCACGAGCAGAACGAAGGAAATCTGTTCCTGTTTTTCTCATTACACCTCCTGTCGCATTCCTCCTCCTCTGCTTCCCCCATCTCCTGCAGTATCCACAATGAGTTCCCTTACCCTATGACTGCCTTCCCATCCCCACGTCCTTCTCACAGCGCCAGCCCCCCAAGGCAATCTCCAAACTGCCCTCAAAGCACAGCCCATCTCCCCCGGTGCTGTTCTCCCTACCGTAGCTGGGCTGGCCAGCCAAGCACAGTGCCCGGCACCCCACAGCCCTTCAGCCCTGCCTGGGCCCAGCAAAGGGCTGGAACCGCTCTGGCTTCTCCTCCAGCGGGAGACACCAGCAATGACCCTCCCAGGCACTGAGCTGGGGAAAACTAGTTACTTTATCTCTGCCGGTCTCTCAAGTTCACTTAAAATTGGCTGAATTATCAAGGGTGGACAGATGGACGGACGATGACAGCTGACTGTGACAGCATGACTAGTGTAAGCTTCATTTCCTTAGGAAACAAGTCTAAAAATACAATTTAGTAGGATGGCTGGTCATAGCTAAGCAAGAATAAAGCCGTGACGATTATAAACTTCGTAGGCACCTATGACAAAAATTGCAGCTCCATTAAAAAAAGTACAATCTACATGGAGTCACTTCTGGAAGAGTAAATGCTGCCATTACTCCCCTCTAACAGAAATGTTCACTTACTACTATTTGTAAGAGTATCCCTATTCTTATGTCCGAATGGAATGAAACCCATGTAAGCAATTTCACAGAAAACAAAACATTGAAGCATTTTGTGAGCCACCTTTGGAAGAGTCAAATATACTTGTGATTCCAGTCATAGTTTTGGCATTTTTACTGTCTTTGCTTTAACGAAAACTTCTCTACTAGTGAAATACAACTGCATTTTCCCATTCTGACTTCTTGGTTACAGTCACCTGAAGCCGTAATCCTTTGTAATAGAACTAGTTGTCATAAGGAGAAACCTAAAGCAACGGGTTAGCTTTCAAGCGAGGGGAAAAGTGGGAGCAAAAGCATCACAAAGCAGCAGAAAGCCTGTTTTGTGTTATGGAGTCTCATAGGAAATAACACTGTTCACAATCTACAGCTGACCCACATTAAACTAGCTCATTTTCATTCTTATAAACCATTTGCCAAGTGATATGAGTAGGTTTAATCTTTAGGTAGATATATTGCCAAGATAAAAGAAAAAAAATCTGGTTAGCATCATTTCCAGAGAAGGGATCCGGATCCACTGCAAATCCTCCTTCTCCCTGCAGTGAAAGAAATCCTCTGGCCCCGAGGTTAGTCCTAGGGAGACTTAGCAGGGTGCCTCCCACGTTACTTTGTGCCCTTTTCCTTTGCTCTGAAGAACAGCTTGTTTTGCGAGCAGCAGGCTGAAGGAGGACCGTTTCCTATGAACTTGCTTCCTGTCTATGCAGTCCCCATTGTGCAAACCCCAGCTCTGCACCCTTTCGTTACCAGCTTGTCCCTGTGACAGCCTTCCCACCGTACCCGCAGCCTCCCAGGTCGCCCCGCTGATGCCGCCTCCCTGCAGCACCCTCAGCCTTCCCACCTCGTGCTCCCCTGGGAAACGTCTGGAGCTGCCCCCAGCCCCAAACCTCACAGTGGTGGTGGAATTGCCTTCCGGTCGCTGCCCTGCGCCCCAGTGCCGTGACAGTGGCAGCTGCCCTACCCTCACCTGTGTCTTCTGCCACACCGGCCATGCTCCTGGCCCACAGCCTGGCCGCTGGTCAGACAGCGCAGCCACCCCGACTGCCCAGCCTCCTCCTGTTAATACCGAAAGGAAGATTTCTCTCTCCTCCCTCTGCCCTCAGCGAAGGCACTGAAACAAGGCTGCGTAGCTACGATCTTTATGAAAATCGATGCTCAGGATAAACAAGTTTAATTATCTTTAAAACTTTATCCTAACACATACTTTATCAAATACATACATAACACTTGTATGGAAAGGGATTTTTTTTTTTTGCTACTAGTAAAAATTCATATTCCATTTGCTAATTATGTTTTATATTACATACTGCCTTTACTAGAAAAAGCCCATTTACAAAACAGGTAAGTCTTCCTAAATTAGGAAAAAGTCTTTCTATGCTCCTTCAAGCTGGTGTCCTTGCGTGAAACTGATGAGTGACCACATTCTGTATTTTAACTGCTTTTGCTTATCCCCAGAGGTGAAAGAACAGATTCGCTGACGTGGCTGTAAAAATGCACCTCCGCAGACTTATCTGTGCTCACATTTATTTTATTAAGTTCTGTTTAAGAATAACATGCACTAAACACTGAAGATACTTGCAGTCAAATTGTCTAGCATCCCTGCTCCAAAGACTGCTCCCTGCATTTATTACATCTCATAGGTAGCTTAACTTTCATTAGACTAAATACAGTTGCCTTTGTTTTCCAAAGGAATTTTAAGTTTAATACCTCAGATTATTGACTTTTCCATTCTCTCATCTTCTGTGTATGAAAAAGGCCAGTCAATATCTAAAGCCAATTTCTGAAAAACAGTTAGCAAGCCAAACTAGTGTCATCCGAATTCTCCCAACCAACCTTTTCTAAAACTTCCTCTGATCTTAATACATAAATCACCAGCAAAAATATTTTGTCATTTACCTGTGCACCAAGTTCACAGGAGAAAAAAACCCAAGGCCTTTCAGAAAAAAGGTGCAATACAAGAAAACTGTATTGCTTTGAAAAATCTAAATGCAACACTAACTAGTTTCCAGAACAGAATTCCTCAATCCAGAACTCGATGAAAAAGACCATGCCACTAAATATACCAGATACAACTGCTTAACAAGCCTCCAACAACAACTTCTTAAAACATCCAGAGCAATTGAGGACCCCCTCCTTCCCCCTCCAAAGTAAATGACATTTAAACTATAAAAACTACTACAAAACCAACAACAGAAGTGCCTCAATACAACTGAGTTCTTGGAAAGTCCTTCCTCTTAAAGTCACTAGATTTCTACTAAATGGCATCCCTCAAATATCCTGTGTCACTGTTGGGGTAGCTAGTTTTAAGTCTAAAAATACAGCTGGGTATATAACAAATGTTGCTGAGTAATGCTGTCACCTTCCCTCTCCCTGCTGCAAAGGGAAAATCAACTTTTTAAATATTTTCTTTTATTGCTATGTTTACATATCTTAATAAATCCTTTTTCATAACAAGTCAAAACTGATTTTTGTACCATGTATTCAACCTTTTATGTTTGAAATTAGTTTTCCATCAGTTATTATATATTACTACAAAGCCATAAATCAGCAAAAAATTAAGTATGATAAAGGGCATCAAATAGGTATCTCAAATTAATAGCACATCAAATACTGCCAGCTACTTTCTTTCATAGTCCACTTACAAATACAACAAGCTCTTTCTCAATTAAATATTAAAT
>Ga0181612_171419_pt1 | contig 12643 bp, 8 predicted proteins | sample HoacroProtozoa21_FD_119630 | JGI IMG/M metagenome (GOLD analysis project Ga0181612, IMG submission 119630) | Hoatzin crop microbial communities from Cojedes, Venezuel. Combined Assembly of Gp0051906, Gp0051904, Gp0051908 | reverse complement strand
CTCTTGGCGAATGCCGCCTTCGACGCGGTGATGAAAATAGGATGGCCGGAAGGCAGAATACCCCTCGCAGAGGCCACTGTGTATCTCGCCACAAGTCCTAAGAGCAACTCCGCATACCTCGGCATCGACAAAGCCCTGAGCACAGTGAGGCAAACAGGCAACCTGCCCGTGCCACTACCCTTGCGCAACGCCCCGACGAAACTTATGGCCGACTTGGGATACCACGACGGATACAAATATCCTCACGACTACCCCGGAAATTTCACGCCACAGCAGTACCTCCCCGACGCACTCACCGCAGAGCGCTTCTGGCATGCGCAGCATACGCCGCAGGAGGAAAAGCTGTACCAGCAGATGCTGCGGCTATGGAATAATCGATTTGAGAATTGACAGGGTTTTAAGGTGATTTAACATAAAAAACATTTACCCTTTATTGATAATCAATAATAAATTACTACCTTTGCAGCTTGAAACAAGACAGACATAATGGAAAAGGAACAAAAAACAAAGGTTTCGCCGCTCACACTGTTCAAGAGCCGCGGATACAACGGATGCATAGCTGATGCATACAGGCTGTTTACCGACAATTTCAGCTCCATACTGCGACACCTGTGGCTGCCGCTACTCCTCTTTTCGGCATTCATAGCAGCAGCGGTGGTTGTCAGTTTCCAAGGCAGCAGCCTGCAAATGCAAGGCATCGCCACCGGCGACACCGCAATGCTGCAAAAAGGAAGCATCTTTATCTTGGCGTCGGTAGCACTGATACTCATCGCCTTAGTGCCGATGAACATAATGTACGGACGCTTCTTCACAATGCTCCGGCAACACAGTCTCACCGACAAGATGCCGCTGAAAAAGGAGAAGCTGCCGAAAGCCGAGACACGACGCTCGGTGAGGCGCACGTGGATTGCGATGATAGCTTTCGGCATCGCCGCGATACTCCTCGTGATTATCGCTCTCGCACCACTGCTCTACGGATACAACGGCATACCCTTCGACCCGTCGAACTACAAGTGGTACGGCATCGCCGCATTCCTCGCCATCGTATGCTTCGTGTTCTTCCTGCCGCTGTACAACGTCTATGAGTCATACGTCATCGACCACAACAAAGGCCTCTTCGCCACTCTCGCCACACAATACGGCAAGAGCTTCCGGCACTGGGGATTCCTCTTCGCACTCTTCGTAATCACTGTGCTCATCCTCGCTATCATCATGGGAATTCTGGCACTGCCGATGCTCGTGCTCAGCACAGCCGACAATATCAACACCATAGGAATGGCACAGGGAGACCCTGACGGACTGCCCGCAAGTTTTCCGCTCCTCATAGCCATCACCACACTGCTCGTAACATTCGCCTCATACTGCATCTACCTCGTGGTATATACTATAATGTATTACGCCTACGGAAGCATTGAGACAAGCGAGAAAGAAAGAGCGGCAAGAAAATCAATTGAAAATTGAGAATTATATGAAAAAGATTCTTTTTATCGACCGCGACGGCACAATCATAAAGGAGCCGGAAGACGAGCAGATTGACTCTTTCGAGAAACTGCAGTTTGTGGAGGGAGTTATCACCGCCCTCTCCTTCCTGCGCAAAAATACCGACTTCCTCTTCGTAATGGTGAGCAACCAAGACGGATTAGGCACCAGTTCCTTTCCCGAAGACACGTTCTGGCCGGTCCACAATTTCATCTTGCAAACGCTGAAAGGCGAAGGGGTGGAGTTTGACGACATTCTCATCGACAGGCATTTCCCCGCCGACAACGCGCCGACAAGGAAACCAGGAACGGCGATGGTGCAGAAATATATGCAAGGCGACTACGACATCGAAAACAGTTTCGTTATCGGCGACCGCGACACCGACAGACAGTTTGCCCAAAACATCGGATGCCAGAGCCTCATCCTCTCACCAGAACTCGGATGGGAGAAAATCACAGAACTGCTCTTCGCTGGACAACGGCAGGCGACGGTGAAACGCACGACAAAAGAAACCGACATCCTCGTGAGCATCGACCTCGACGGAAACGGAAAATGCGACATCCACACCGGGCTCGGATTCTTCGACCACATGTTGGAGCAAATCGCAAAACACGGAATGACCGACCTCACCGTGAAATGCAAAGGCGACCTGTATGTGGATGAGCATCACACAATAGAAGACACCGCACTCACACTCGGTGAGTGCCTCCTCAAAGCCCTCGGCGACAAACGGGGAATAGAGAGATACGGATACACGTTGCCTATGGACGACTGCCTCTGTCAGGTGGCCATAGACTTCGGAGGGCGCCCCTGGCTCGTGTGGGACGCGGAGTTCCACCGGGAGAAAATCGGAGAAATGCCCACCGAGATGTTCCTCCACTTCTTCAAAAGCCTCTCCGACGCGGCAAAAATGAACCTCAACATCAAAGCCGAAGGAGAAAACGAGCACCACAAGATAGAAGGCATCTTCAAGGCTTTCGCAAGGGCACTGAGAATGGCGGTGAGAAGGGATATTCAGCACTTCCAGCTGCCATCGACAAAAGGAGCGCTTTAGGCAAGCTTCGCTTGCAGTAATAGGTGGCATCGGCGAGCCGTGCAGTATCCGATGCGTTAATAAGGCTTAGGTCTGAATCAATAAGAAATGAAGCATAAAAAGCTGTTTTACTCTCATAAGGAGGAGCTCTGGAACGCCTGGAGCCATTTCGGCGGCATCGTATTGGGTGTCGCCATGGGAGTGGCATTCCTGATTTACTGCTTCAAATATAAAGACGGATGGGCATCGGCGGGAGTAATCCTGTACCTCATCGGAATGCTCTTCTCGTATATCACCTCCACGCTCTACCACTCCGTGAGCGGCTACAGCAAATGGAAGGAGAAGCTGCGGAAATGGGACCACGCCGCCATCTACTGGCACATCGCCGGCTCCTACTCGCCGATAACGCTGATGGTGCTGCGCGAACAAGGATACTGGGGCTGGGGGCTCTTCTCATTCATCTGGCTCTGCGCACTCGCAGGAACGGCGGTGAGCTTCGGCAAACTCAAAGAGCACAGCAACTTAGAGACTCTCTGTTTCGTGGGAATGGGCCTCAGCGCGCTTATCGCCATCAAACCGCTGCTCAACGGACTGTCGGCCAACGCCTTCTCCTGGATTATCGCTGAGGGGGTGTGCTACATCACCGGAGCCGTATTCTACAGTATTCGAAAGAAAAGGTATATGCACACCATCTTCCATTTCTTCGTGCTCGCAGGCTCCATCTGCCATATCGTGGCAGTGTGGGATATGCTGATTAGGTATTTGTAAACGATTAAAAGACAATAGGATATGAGACAACTGATGATATTCGCGATGCTTCTGCTCGCACTCAATGCCGTAAAGGCCGAAGACACGCCGGAGATAGGCCCGCAGGCTATTCACTACCTCGACGACGGAACAGAGGTGGAGGTGGGCGACAGTGCTGTAAACGCGCCATACGAGGTGTATTTCTACGCCAACCCCTCGAATATGGGCTCATACACAGTTACTTACGAGTGGAGAATATATAAAGACGCCGACAGCACGGCGCTTCTCGTGAGATACGACCAAGATATGACCTACACCTTTATGGAGACAGGAACATATACCTGGTACCTCACTGCCACGCTGACCACAAACGGAGTGGTGGATATGATTCTCGAGTCGGAAAGGAAGTCGATAACCATCAAGGAGAGCATCCTGCAAATGCCCAACGCCTTCTCACCTAACGGCGACGGATTCAACGACGTGTATAAGCCGATTCAATATCAGTCGCTCACGGAATTCCACGCCTACATCTACAACAGATGGGGGCAGATGCTATACGACTGGACAGACCCCTCCACTGGATGGGACGGAACATACAAAGGAAAACTATGCAAAGACGGAGTGTACTTCTGTCTCGTAAAGGCAAAAGGAAGCGACGGGCAAGTGTATAACATCAAAAAAGACGTAAACCTCTTGACAGGATACTACAGTGAATCAGACTCCGGAACTTCTTCAACTGAATAATATCAACATGGCACAGGCTGGAAAGATTGAGGTTTGGGGGGCCAGGGTTCATAACCTGAAAAACATTGACGTGACGATACCACGCCACAGCCTCACTGTAATCACAGGGTTGAGCGGCAGCGGAAAATCCTCCCTCGCCTTCGACACAATATTCGCTGAGGGACAGAGAAGGTACTTGGAAACCTTCTCCGCATACGCACGCAATTTCATGGGCAATATGCAACGGCCCGACGTGGACAAGATAACAGGACTGAGCCCGGTAATCAGCATAGAGCAAAAGACTACCAACAACAACCCCCGCTCCACCGTGGGAACAACCACGGAGGTTTATGACTACCTGCGTCTGCTCTACGCCAGGGCAGGAACGGCATACAGCTACCGCACAGGCGAGAAAATGGTGAAATACACCGAGGAGGAGCTGATGAAAATGATTCTCACCGACTACGACGGCAAAAAAATAATGATGCTCGCGCCAGTGGTGAGAAACAGGAAAGGCCACTACCGTGAACTCTTCGAGTCGATGCGCAAAAAAGGATACCTCAACGTGAGGGTTGACGGACAGATGCTCGAGATAACCCAAGGGATGAAAACCGACAGGTACAAAAACCACAATATCGAGGTGGTCATCGACAAACTGAAAGTGAATGCCAAGGACGAGGAAAGGCTCAAGAAAAGCGCAGGGCTCGCACTACGGCAGGGAGAGGGACTGATGATGATCCTCGACGCTGACAGCGGAAGCGTGAAATACTATAGCCGCAACCTGATGTGCCCCACCACAGGAATGTCGTATTCCGACCCCGCACCGCATAACTTCTCCTTCAACTCGCCACAAGGGGCCTGTCCGCAATGCAGAGGTCTCGGCACGGTAAACGAAATCGACATAAGCAAGGTAATCCCCGACAAGGAAAAAAATATCAAGGAAGGGGCTATCGTACCGCTCGGAGCATACAAGAGTCAAATGATTTTCTGGCAGATAGAGGCACTCCTCGAAAAACGCGGGCTCGACATCAAAACACCGGTGAAAGACATCCCCGACGAGGTGATGAACGAAATCCTCTACGGCTCCTTGGAAAGGGTGAGAGTGAGGGCAGAGCTCGTGCATACCTCAACAGACTATTTCTGCGACTATGCAGGAATAGTGAATTACATCCGGCAAACGGCGGAGCGCGACGAGAGCGCGGCAAGTCAGAAATGGGCGGAGCAGTTTATGCACACCTGTGAATGCCCGGAATGCAAAGGGCAAAGGCTCAACAAAGAGGCGTTGTCGTACCGCATCTGGGACAAGAATATCGCAGAGGTGGCAAACCTCGACATCGCCGACCTCCAGGAGTGGGCAGAGAAATGCGAGGAGCATTTAGACGAGCGGCAGAAAGCCATCGCTCACGAGATACTCAAAGAGATAAGGAAACGCACGGGATTCATGCTCGACGTGGGCCTCGACTACCTCGCACTCAACCGGCAGTCGGCATCGCTCTCCGGAGGCGAGAGCCAGAGAATAAGACTCGCCACGCAAATAGGAAGTCAGCTCGTGAATGTGCTCTACATCCTCGACGAGCCGAGCATCGGGCTGCACCAGCGCGACAACGAAAAACTCATACGCTCGCTCAAGGAACTGCGCGACCTCGGCAACACCGTAATCGTGGTGGAGCACGACGAGGATATGATGCGAAATGCCGACTATATCATCGACATCGGACCACGCGCAGGAAGAAAAGGAGGAGAGGTGGTGTTTCAAGGCACACCCGAGGAAATGCTGAAAACCGACACCCTCACGGCCCAATACCTTAGCGGAAAAGAGAAAATCGAGACACCGAAGAAACGGCGCAAGGGCTCGGGAGAGAGCATCATCCTGCACGGATGCAAGGGCAACAACCTCAAGAATATCGACGCCGAGTTCCCGCTCGGGAAATTCATCGTCGTTACGGGTGTCAGCGGCTCGGGGAAGTCAACGCTCATCAACGAGACCCTCTACCCTATCCTCTCGAAAAAATTCTACCGCTCACTGAAAAACCCGCAACCCTACGACAGCATCGAGGGAGTGGAATATATAAATAAGGTGGTGGCCGTTGACCAAAGCCCCATCGGGAAGTCGCCACGCAGCAATCCCGCGACCTACACCGGGGTGTTCGACGACATCCGAGCCCTCTTCGTGGGACTGCCGGAGGCGAAAATCAGAGGCTACAAGCCTGGCCGCTTCTCTTTCAACGTGAAAGGCGGACGGTGTGAGGTGTGCAAAGGCAACGGATACAAAACGATAGAGATGAACTTCCTCCCCGACGTGTTCGTGCCTTGCGAGGAATGCCACGGAAAACGATATAACCGTGAGACGCTCGAGGTGAGATACAAGGGAAAGAGCATCGCCGACGTGCTCGACATGACCATCAACCAGGCCGTGGAATTCTTCGAGAATGTGCCGGCGATAATACAGAAAATCAAGACCTTGCAAGACGTGGGGCTTGGTTACATCAAACTCGGTCAGCCCTCCAACACCCTCTCGGGAGGTGAGTGCCAGCGCGTGAAACTCGCCACGGAGCTGAGCAAGAAAGACACTGGCAAAACTCTCTATATCCTCGATGAGCCTACCACCGGTCTGCACTTCGACGACATCCGCACCCTCCTCGACGTGCTCGACAAACTCGTGGACAAGGGCAACACTGTTATCGTCATCGAGCACAACCTCGATGTCATCCGCCACGCCGACCACCTCATCGACATCGGACCGGAGGGAGGACGCAAAGGAGGGCAAATACTCACCACCGGCACACCGGAGCAAGTGAAAAAGAGCAAACTCGGATATACGCCGAAATATATCTGACTCTGCTGTATATTTTTGAAAGGAAATAGTCTCTGAATTAGAACAAAAAGTTTAATTCAGAGACTATCTTTATTATATTATCATTTAGACGTAAGTCTCAAGGAATTTCACGGTGCCGGAAATTTTCACTTCATTGGTAATGGCAGGAATGAGGAGGGTATCGCCCTGCTCAAAGGGTTCTGTTGTGCCCTCACATTCTATGGTGCCCTTGCCTCCCACGGCAATAAGGATTACGAAGCTGTCGAGTTCGGAATAGTCGATGGTCATCGGCTCCGTGAGGTCGTAAATAGAGGTGTTGAAATACGGACACCTCACAAGACTGATGCCCCTGTCGCGCTGCGGCACATAGTCGGTGCGGTAGTTGTCGAGCACGGTGTAGTCGATGCACTCGCTGGCCTCCTTGACGTGCAACTGTCGGAGGTTTCCGTTTTTGTCGCGGCGGTTGAAATCATAAATGCGATACGTAACGTCGCTCGTCTGCTGAATCTCCGCCAAGAAACAGCCGGCACCGATACTGTGTACACGTCCGGCGGGCAGGAAGAAGCAGTCGCCCTCCTTCACCTCATACTCCTTAATGGCGTCGGTGATGGTGTTGTCGGCCACCATCTGCTTGTATTCCTCCGGGGTGATTTTCTTGCTCATTCCCGAGCGCAGTTTCGCACCCGGCGATGAAGGCATAAGATACCACATCTCCGTTTTCCCCTTGCTCTTGCCGTGGCGCAAGGCAATCTCGTCGGTGGGATGCACCTGGATTGAAAGGTCCTGACGGGCGTCGATGAATTTTATCAGCAAGGGAAACTCATTGCCGAAACGGTTGTAATTGTCCTTGCCGACCAACTGCCCCTGCAATTCCTTGACAAGGGAGTTGAGGCTGCGCCCGGCATACTCGCCCGCGGCCACCACGCTCTCGTTGTCCTTAACTCCTGAAATCTCCCAGCTCTCACCCACATTCTCCATCTGTGTGTCGAGATGCTTGAAGGGTATTATTCGCTCGCCACCCCAAAGGGTCTGCTTCAATATCGGTTTAAATCTTAATGGTTGCATTTGATTCGCAAATTTTATGTCAATATTCTTTATTTATATACGGACAGCGGCCGCCCTTTACTTAATAGTCCTTCCAGAACGAAGGAGTGAATATCACTAATACCGTGAATATCTCAAGTCGCCCTACGAGCATCAGCATACTGCAGAGCCATTTCAGTCCTGGCAGCAGTGAGTCCCACGACATATTTGGCTGTCCGAGGCTTCCGAGCACCGGTCCCACATTGCTCACGCAACTCAGCGACACGGCGATGGCATTATCGCCATCGAGTCCGAAGGTCATCATTATCGTGGCGGTAACGAAGACGAACATCACGAACATCGCGACGTATGCAAGCAGTGAGCCGAAGAGGCTGCGGTCGATATTCTCGCCATTGATGCGCACCGGCAACACAGCACGCGGGTGCAGACGCTGGCGGAACTCATTAATCACAATCTTCACAAGCATCACGCACCGGCTGCTCTTCAGTCCGCCGCTCGTGCTGCCCGTGCAGGCCCCGGTGAACGCTAAGAAGCATAGTATCACCCACGTGAGCTCGGGCCACAACGTAACATTCTCACTATACAGTCCGGTGGTGGTAACGAAGCTCACCGTCTGGAACAGTCCGGCACGGAAAGCGTGATACCAGCTGTAGCCCATGCCGTCAACAAGCGTCACCGTCATCACCACCGTGGCGCCAGCTACAAGTGCCACATAGAATTTCAACTCGCTGTTTTGTGCCAGGTCCTTGAAATTGGAAAAGTCTTTAAAGCTCAGTCTGCTGAAAGTGGTGAATATCAGCATAAAGTTCATTCCAGAGAGAAACTGAAAGAAAATGGCGATAAACTCTATTATGTCGCTTCCGAAAGCGAACACGCCGGCGTTATGCACCGAGAAGCCGCCGGTGGCGGTGGTGCTGAGGGCGTAGCACACGGCGTCAAACCATATCATGCCGGCGACCCGGAAACTCAGGATACACAGCACCGTAAGGATGATATACACTGCCATAATCTTCTTCGCCGTGGTGCTCAACCGGTAGTGGAGCCTGCCGCTCACGGGGCCGGAGCTCTCGGCTGAGAACACCTTGATATTGCCTCCCACGAGCGAGGGGAGCAGGGCCATCGTGAAGAACACTATTCCGATACCTCCCATAAACTGCGTCAGGGCGCGCCAGAAAAGCATCGCATGAGGAAGCACCTCCACATTCTTCAGTATCGTGCAGCCGGTGGTCGTGAATCCCGACATCGTCTCGAAAAAGGCGTCGGTGATATCAGGAATGTATCCGCTCACAAGATATGGCAGCATTCCTGTGAGGGTAAAGGAAATCCAGGTGAGCGTAACCACGAGGTAGGCGTCGCGGCGGCCGAGGGAGTTGCGTGCCCCTTGTCCGCTATGGTGAAGCACTAAGCCGACGATGACGGTGAAGAGCGACGAGACGAGGAATGCCAGGCCGTCGTCCTCCTCATACACCAAGGCCAAGGCGCAGCAGCCGAGCATCAGAAAAGCCTCAAGGAAAAGCAGCTGGCCGATAATCTTTAATATGAGCTTACTGTTTATCATCCAAAATTAAAAAGTCCTTTTGGCTCGGCAAACATCTGCCCCACCTTTTCTAAATTCATATCTATGGAGAACACCATCACCTTGTCGCCCTCCTGTATTTGAGTGCCTCCAGACACCAATTGCCCTTTGCCTTCTCTCACCAATCCGCCAATCGTGCAATTCTTTGGCAAGGCAAGGTCTTTCACGGGTTTCTTGGTAACCTTGGAGTTCTTCTGTGCCTCAAACTCTCCCACCTGCGCGTTGCCCATCATCAGGTTTTGAAGATTTTTCACGCTCTCGTCTAAGAGCATCTGCGAGATATAGCCGGCGGCAAGAACCTGCTTATTTACCAAGGTGCCGATATCGAGCGACTCGGCCATTCCGATGTAGTCGATATTCTGCACCATAGCCACTGTTTTTCTCACTCCGGCACGTTTGGCGTTAAGACAGGCGAGAATATTCGCCTCGGTATTTCCTGTAAGTGCGACGAAAGCCTGCGAAGTCTCCAATCCCGCATCGTTCAAGACATCAAGGTTGCGTCCGTCGCCTTCCATTATTGTCACGTCTTTGTTTGTGATTAGCTCACTGAGCCTTTCGCACCTGGCCCTGTCTTTTTCTATAAGATTGGCATGCATGTTCTCCGGCAGTGTCTGTGCCAGTCTCACCGCCGTTTTGCTGCCGCCCATGATAATTATGTTTTTCACATCCACATAATCCTGTTTGCCGGCCTTTTCCTTCAGCTGGTCGAGATGTTCGCTTTCAGCGATAAAATACACGAGGTCGAGGTTCATCAAGCTGTCGTTGCCGCCAGGGATTATCGTCTCTTCTTTCCTCTTTATGGCCACCACATGATAAGGGTCTTGCGGACCGATGAGGTTGCGTAAAGGCTGATTGAGCAACTGGCATTTGTCATCGCGCAGTTTGATGCCGAGGAGCACCAAGGAGCCATCGTGCAAGTCCCACCTCTGCCGTGCCCACGACACTTGCAGTCCTTTCACTATTTCCTTTGCCGCGAGCACCTCGGGATATATCAGCTGGTCGATGCCCATATCCTCAAAGAGGGGTTTCGAGACTTTATCATATTTAGGTCGTAAATGGTCAAAATTGTCTATCCTGGCCACTGTCTTTTTTGCTCCTAACCTTTTCGCCATTGCGCAGCAGGCGAGATTCATCGGCTCGTGGGCAGTAACGGCCACGAAGAGGTCGCACTCTTTCACCCCTGCCAAGTTAAGGTTGGGGATAGAGACGGGGTCTTCATTCACCGTTCTTATGTCAAGATTGCCGAGGTCTTCTATCGCATCTTTATCCTCGTCAATAACCACGCAATCGACATCCTCTTTGGAGAATATCTCTGCGAGGTGGCTTCCCACGGCTCCGGCTCCGGCAATTACTATTCTCATACCTTATATATATATTATAGTATCATTTTCTTCACCTCCTGTCTGATGCTCTCAACATCCAGCTTGGTGATTTCTTTCAGTTGCTGCACGGTGCCGTGCTCCACGAATTCGTCGGGCAGTCCTAATCGCCTTACCCTCGGCGTGTAGCCGTTGTCCTGCATCCAGTCAGAGATTGCGCTTCCTGCCCCTCCGTTGCGCACGCCGTCTTCCACGGTGATAATCCTGTCGTATTTCTGTGCTATCTCCGTGAGCATCGTGCCGTCTAAGGGTTTTGCGAAGCGCAGGTCGTAGTGTGCCGCCTCGGGGATGTCGGCGATGGCTTTTGCCACGTCGTTGCCGCAAGGTCCTAAGGAAATCACGGCCACCTTGGTGCCGTCTTTGAGTTTCCGCCCCGTGCCAATGGTCATCTCTTTCATCGGCGTGCGCCAGTCGGTCATCACTCCCCTGCCCCTCGGATATCTTATCACCACAAGACCTTTGCCGGGGAGCTGGGCGGTAAACATCATATCGCGCATCTCCTGCTCGTTCATCGGCGAGGCGATGGTGATATGTGGAATGGCGCGGAGGCTGGCGATGTCGAAAGCCCCGTGGTGCGTGGGTCCGTCCTCGCCCACGAGTCCGGCGCGGTCGAGGCACAGCACCATGTCGTAGTTCATTATCGCCTCATCGTGAATGATATTGTCGTATGCCCTCTGTGCGAAAGCGGAGTAGATATTGCAGAACGGCAGCATCCCCTCTTTCGCCATTCCGGCGGAGAAGGTAACGGCGTGCCCCTCGGCGATACCCACGTCGAAGGTGCGCTCGGGCATCTCCTTCATCATGATGTTCATCGAGCAGCCGGTGGGCATGGCCGGCGTAACGCCCACGATTTTGGGGTTTTGCTTCGCCAATTCTAAAAGTGTCTCGCCGAAAACGTCCTGGAATTTCGGCGGTTTGTTCTTGTCGTCGGCAGTGATGCGCTCTCCGGTGTCCACGTCGAATTCTCCCGGAGCGTGCCATACGGTGGCGTTTTTCTCCGCCGGCTCATATCCTTTGCCTTTCACGGTGTGCAGGTGGAGCATCTTCGGCCCTTTCATATCTTTTACCTGCCTTAGGATTCTCACAAGTTCCTTAACGTCGTGCCCGTCGTAAGGTCCGAAATATCGGATGTCGAGACCCTCGAAGATATTCTGCTGTCTGCTGATTGCCGACTTGAAGGCATTGCTGAGTCTTATTATCCCTTTGCGTCGCCTGTCGTCCATCATACCTCTTGAGTGCAGCCATTGTGAGGCTTTAAAGCGCAGTCGGTTATAGGTCTCATTGGTGCTGATATTGAGCAGATATTGCTTCATTCCTCCCACGCTGCGGTCGATGCTCATATTATTGTCGTTGAGGATGATAAGCAGGTTATTAGGGATGCTGCTGGCATTGTTGAGCCCCTCGAAGGCGAGTCCGCCGCTCATTGCCCCGTCGCCGATGAGCGCCACCACATGTCGGCCGTCCTCCCCTTTCCTCTGTGCCGCCACCGCCATACCGAGGGCTGCGGAGATGCTGTTGGAGGCGTGTCCGCAGGTGAAGGTGTCGTATTCGCTCTCTTTTGGCGAGGGGAAGGGCCTGATACCGTGGAGCTTGCGGTTGGTGCAAAACTGCTTCCGCCGCCCGGTGAGGATTTTATGTCCGTATGCCTGATGCCCCACATCCCATACTATGCGGTCGTAGGGGGTATTGAAAACGTAATGCAGGGCCACGGTGATTTCCACCACGCCGAGGGATGAGGCGAGGTGGCCGGGGTTGACCGAGAGCTCCTTGATAATGTCGGCTCTCAACTGCTCGCACAGCTCAGGCAACTGCTCCAACGAGAGTTTTCTCAGGTCGTCGGGGTAGTT
>Ga0181612_134294_pt1 | contig 12643 bp, 10 predicted proteins | sample HoacroProtozoa21_FD_119630 | JGI IMG/M metagenome (GOLD analysis project Ga0181612, IMG submission 119630) | Hoatzin crop microbial communities from Cojedes, Venezuel. Combined Assembly of Gp0051906, Gp0051904, Gp0051908 | reverse complement strand
CCGCGGCCCGGCCGGGGTGTCCCTGCCTACCCCTTTAATCCTCCCCCCCTTCACCCCCCCCTGCGCCGCCGCAGCTCCCACCTCCTCCCGGGCTCCCCTCCCCATTTAATTAAAGTTTCCACAGCAGCCCCGGAGGAATGCGGGCCTGGTTATTGCATTCCCCGGGGCACTCGCCGGCCCCTCGGTCCCGCTCCTGCCCCTTTGACCCGGCCGCGCTCCCCAGCTCAGGTGCTGGCAAGGAGAAAAACCAGCAGAGCCGCTTCACCGGCAGCCAAACCGCCTCCAGAGGAACCCCAACGCCGGCCGAGCCTGGGAGGGAGGCGGCCGGCGATGCTGCCACGCGCGGCACGGGCAGATTCCTACAGCGTGACTGGGGTGGCCGCGGCTGTCCCCGGGCCGCGCTGGCCGGCTGTTGGTGCCGGGAGGGGTGCCGGGCCCCCGCAGCAGCACCGGCCGCGGAGCCGCGGGAGGTTGTAGCCAGCCACCGCAGACGAAGTGGCAGCAACCCAGCCTGCATCCCCCGAGCTCTTTCGGCTTCTCCCAAGAGGGAGCGACTTGAGTAACTCGTGGAAGCAGGAGCTGGCACAGCGTATCAGCTAGCGGTGGAAGGAAATCTCCACACCGTAGCACAGGGCTCGTGGTGATTTTAAGTATTTATACAGAAAAGAGCACCTCTTGATACAAGGTAATTATACCCTCTCTCATCCTCTCCAAGCAACGCTGGGAAAGGTGCGAGCGAACTCCTGGCTGCCGCAGGCCCTCCCCAGCCCTGCCGGCCGCTTGCCCACAGGTCTCCAGAGCTGGTCTTTGCAGGAGCTGAAGTCCCAGCCTCAGTAAGAGTGAAGTAGAAATGGGCACGGGCAGCAAGCATCCTGCTGCGCGCACAGCCACGCGGGAGCAGCTCGCTTTGTTGAAAGAGCGTCTCCAGTATGTCTTGAAAATTTAACGGTGCGTGTAAGTGGTTCTACATAGTACCAGAAAACCGATTTTCTCGTCTTTTTATTTCAGTCTACCCTTCTTTCTTATAAGAACAATCAATATTTTTTTAAAAGTCTCTAGACAGGCTTTGTATTATTTTGAATGCAGTTTAAGATTTTTTCTTTCAAATACGAGGTCTGGCCTCTGATGTTGCTTTTTTCTTTTAAGTACACTTAAATAATACAGGAATGATATGAATGGAACTGAACTCTATTTGGTTTGCTAATAGATGCTACTATCTCTTAACGTTTTCCCCAGGGCAGGTATGCAAAAAGGATGCAGTATTCTTGGCTACAGATCCCGATTTTGAAAATGCTGTGCCTTGTGAATGCCCTAGGGCTCCCAGCGCAGCACTGCCCTGCCTAATTCTTGTACGTAGCAGTCAATGCCATTGGCCGAACGCGGGTAATGCTGGTAACTCAGATCACTCCTGCAGGTACTGGGCAAGAGAAGGGTTTAAATGGCTTCTCAGCCTTTTAATAAATATATCTCTTTTGGATTACTTTCTTCTTGATTTTCCCGTAAGCACGATGTCGCATATTTTCAGAGGCCCATCAAACATACACAGAAATGCAGTACCAGGATGGATTGCTCCACAGCTTGTTTCCAAGCATAACAACATAGTGCTGTTTTCTCAGTCATAAATGAAATACATTTATAGTGCCATAAAAGGAAGCCTAGCCCAAGTAGAGAAGGCTCTGTGAAATTTCAGGTAGACTGAATGGACAGCAGAGCTGTGGTTGCAGTGGGACATATTTTCTGTCTCTGACTGAAAGCTCCTACTGTGCAAAGCAATCTGTGTCTTTCTTTCACTTTTAGCTGCCTAAAAGGTGAGGAGCAGTAAGAGCCTCAGGTTTTTTTAAACACTCGGCTCAGTAAAATCCTTGCTGCAACTTCTCCTGGAGAGAAGTCACTCTGTGACCCTGCAAGGAAGCTGGCAATTGATAGCTAAAAGAGATGCTTTGCTCTTGTCCTCCCTCTCCTCCCTGCCTGGCACTGTGAGCAGGGCAGAGGGACAGTAGTTTAGCTGGGTGATGAGTCACAGGCAGCAGGCGCCTCAGTGGCGGTAGCTGCAGCTGCAGCGTTCCCCTATTCACAGAGAAATGTGTGAAGCCTTAAGGAAAAAAGACATTTGAGAATTATTTGGGGCCAAGATTTGCTAAGATGGGAGGTGAGGCAGATTTTTGTGAAGTTGACTCTCCTTAGGTAGAAGACTCTTTTTGAGCTGTCAGGTGTACACACCTGCCTGCCTGAAATATTTTGTTGTTGTTTTCTGGACAGTGCAAATAAGCACCCTGTTCAGTGGTACCATTCCTTCATTTCATTGTATAAATGTAAGCATTTGACTTTACATGTCATGGAATTAACTATCTGAGAAACCCATAAAGACTTTGAACTAAGACGATTCATATTTTCTTGTAGGAACAAATGATAATCGATATGAAAGTGACAGTAAGAAAGATGTCCTGCTGCATGCTAGGGACACCACCCATGCAGTCACAGTGGCTCCATGACAGTTGACTTGGCATTTGTCACGCAGCAGGAGAGTGGGAATCTCCAGCTGGGGCATGGGAATTGGCAGCTGAGAGCAGAGATTTCCAGAATGAGTCTGTTCTGTCAGTGGCAGATCCATTTTAGGAATTTCCCTCCCCTGCCAGAGGTTTTTGCTTCCCTTCGTCATGCTAAATCAAGAGTTCCTTTGGACACGCTCTATCTGGGAGCACTGAAGCCTCTGCTGACAGAGGGCTATGGACTACTAGGGAGGTTAGCCTCTTCAACTCGCAGATAAAAAGATACACCAATTGTTATTAAACTACCTACTATTGAACAGCACCACTTTAAACCCATTCTTTGAAAAGATTGATTTCTCTCTCATACAACATTTCTTCATTAGTATGTTACTCGTATATTTTAGTTTTACTACAAAATATTAAAGGACATTAAGAAATGATAAATCTCCTTATTAAATGTTAACATTCAAGATCCAGGAAAGAGCTTGACTTTGGAAGGTACTGAGCATCCAGTCTAGAAAAGCATTTAAGTGTACACATGACTTTATATGCACAAATTAAATATGTGTGATTGAACACTGACATCTTTTAAGATGAGTATGTGCTTCAGAACTTTTCCGGTTTATGACTAAAAACGGAACACCTCAATGGGTCAAAACATAATCCTTTACTTTTGCTCCCATCTCTTTCCTCTATTTCTGGGTAGTCTGCACTGTCATTTGCTAAATATTTGTCACTGCCATTTGCAGTATCATCTCTATTCTGCATGCATTTCCCAAATAGTTCAGTGTTGCAGTGCAATGCATAGGGTTGCCATTAAAATAATTAAGAGCTTCTTGCAGGGATTTCAAGGACAGGCTTTGTTTTGCCCTTGTTTACCCTTTGATCAGGGTTTTTTTTCCCCTTGGGTAGTTTTCTGTTTACATTCCGTTTCTTTGCATAGATTCACAGCTGGGCAGTGTTTTTATGAGCCTGCCAGCTTTAGTTAGCATAGAAAAAAAAATTGGAAAGGGAATTTTGCATTTTTGCAATTCATTGTCAATAGCTAATGGTAAGAAATGCATAGGCTGACAATTAGTCATGCACTCTCACTCTCAGTGTTACCTGATTGTCTGCAGCTTGATTGCAAGTTTAAATGTTGATTAATAGGAAGTGATATGATTTAGCAACAGTCCATACTTGGAAGTACAATTCACTGGATAGACTGGAGAAATACACAACTCTTCCTGGTATGAATGATACCAGTCTTGGGAATGACACTGCAAGAGAGTGTGAGGGTCTTTATTTCTAAATGTCTGTGATTAAGAAGTCATGGAACATTTTTTCATTTGTTTGGCTTTCATGCTCCTGTTAGCTTCCAGACGAACATCAGAAAAATCTTCCTTGGCAGTGAATACACCTATAACATATTCAAAGCACTCCTGTTTGCCTGCATGGTATTGTTATCGTCAGCTGATTCCTCTTTTGCTATTGGAGATATCAGTTCATAGATGCAGTTGGTGGAAATTTTATAGCATGGACATTTGCTGCTTTGCTTTTCGATAGCTGAGCCATCACTTATTTAGCTATTCGACAATGAGTGGAAATAATTTTTGCTGCCTTATTATTTATTCAAGGTACATTCATTCTAGTTGCTTACGGGGTTGTCAAGTGCTATGATAAAGATGATAAAAAGCAGCCTTGCAGTGACATCAGCCAGCTCCCTCAGCACTTCCGGATGCATCCCATCAGGTCCCACGAACTTTTTGTATGTCAGCTTATTTAAGTAGTCCCTAACTTGGTCGTCTTCTACCACTGGCAGAACTGTACTGCAACTTTGCTATTAGACACAGAGGCATAGGGGGCCTGAAAGCAGATCATCCAGTAAAATCCGAGGCAAAAAAGGCTGCGGCCTTTTCTATGTCCTTTGTCACAGGGTTGCCCACCCCACTCAGCAGTGGGCTTAAGTTTTCTTTGGTCATCTTTTTGATGCCAAAGTAACTACAGAAGCCTTTGTTCTTACCCTTCATACTCCGTGTCAGTTTTTAATCTAGCTGTGCTTTGTCCTTCCTGTTTTCATCCCTGTGTGCCCAGGCAATGCATCTGTGTTCCTCCTCGGTAGTCCCTGCCCACTTAAGCTTTCCACATGCCCACTTTTCACATTTGAGCTTAGTTAGGTTTTCCCCATTCAGTCGGTCCTGTTACGGCTGCTGGTTTTCTTGCAAGCTGGTTTTTTGCAGACAAGACAAACTGGTTTGTCTGTTTCTGCAACTCACATGGTTCTAATGTGTTCCCACTAATACAAGAGTATGAATAATAAATCCATGATGCTATACCCTTACTGTCTTAAATCACATCCATGAATAAGGGCTTCTACAATATTCCACTGAGATTCTTTAATTTACCTAATCCTTCATCACATGTTTACTAACTTGATAGCTCCTCAGCTGTGTGAGGTGGTTAATAAACTAAGATGCAAGAAGTGCTCTTGAGCTACTTTCCTCTTCTGAAACATTTTTTTTTAAAGGCTTTTGTGTGCTTTTTTGAGAGGTTGTATTATGCATTAAACAGACATTCTGAAAAGCCTGCTTTGAGAAGGAACCTCCTCAGAATAAAAGTAACACAATAGGCTCTTCTGATTGGCAATATAGCAGATAAAAAGAGATTTGTTTGTGACAGCCAACAATTGCCACCACAACACTTCTGAAGTACCTGTAAATGTACTTCCAATGTTAAACACTCTGAAAAATACTTGTGTGTTATGTTTTGTAACAGAAAAATACAAAAATACTGGCATGAATATTAGCTTTTGGCAAGAAAATGAAAACTTTCTCAAAATCAGGGAAAGCAGTTCAGCATAAGAATTTTTGCTGGAATTTATTTTTAGCTTTCTTTCCACTGGAATAACTTTTTCATATAGCAGCTGTAGTTGTTATCTCTAAAGGAAGAGAGACTCTGGTATTTCCTTCTTCCCCAAGAAAACCTCTTACTTGCCAATGGGACTATTATTGACTTCACCGAGCTTCACTGAGCACATAGGAAAACAATAACATTTTCCCTTCAAAGCAATGTGTATGTGATTAACATCTGCAGTATACTATGCAGCTTATGGTGATGTATTGATTTCCCTCTGTTGCACTTACTGTTAGGATCAAATCAATGAGACCATTTGCAAAAATAAATGAGAATGTTTCAACTGCCTACAATTCTTTTATTCTACAATTACAAATTTCACTTTGCAGACTACCAAGCTAGTGCAATCACACAGGAAAAGATTCCTTACTGTGTTGTTGGTTTGCCTTCATCAGTTAAAATACTACTTATGGTATACCAAGGCCACATTTAATTCGTAGTTTCTCCAAGGTAAATGACAGGCTGCTCTTCATGGCCATTGTAATAAAATTCACAGCTAATTTAAAAGAGTTTCTACTTGCTTTTCCACATCCGATCGCCTAGGCATGCTGGTTTTGTAAGTGTACAGAGTAGACCAGTTCAGACACAGAAGGACCTTGACCAAGCAGATTACATTTTTTGCTCCACAGCCCTGTTCCAGTCTCTTCATTGATTAAGGGCTGATTGAGTATTAATCCAATTTGCCAGAAAGAATCAAGGGAAATCTACACAACAGACTCATTTTTCCAAAATGGGGGCTTTTGCATATTTGCCCTACAAGAGACTTTTCTTTCTAGACCTACATTTGAACAAAGAAAGTTCCAGTGTCAGTGTTTCTAAAACAGGCTTCTTCACAACCATAGGAGTCTTTTATTAGAGTGGCATGAGGTCACAGTTTGGACTTCTGTGGAAATCTTTCAAAGACAACTTTGTCCTCTTGGTGGTTGTAGCTACAAAACAATATTTAACTCTGTCTTGGGAGTGAAGCAAAAGAAATTTAATAAAAAATGGGATGGGAATCCTTTAGCAATTCATTGAAGATATATTAAGCAAAATAAGATACAAAAACATTCTGAACAAGTTAAATGGTTTTATTAGCCTTTGAAGCACTTACCATCCTTTCTTTAATTTAGGCTGGTTTTTTAAGAGCAAAATAGTTCACATTTTAAAATAAAGCAAGACCTTTTGTTTTAGAAAGGATGAAAAGTCAAATTTTAGAATCACTGGAATTTAATATGTCTTTAAGAGAAAAAAAATTTTAACTCTATTTTTATCTGATACCATTTAGCTAATTTGAATCGATTTTGTAAGTAGCTTTCTCGGAAGTTGCTTTTTTTTCCCTGATTTTTTTTCTATTTTAATATTATAGAAACAAAAACCATCCAGTTGCCTTTGTAATGTTATTAGAGTTCACTGAATCTATCTTTTTCCTGGAGATTATCACACTTTCTGTCACTATTTATGAATATGACTACTCAGTTTCTTAGTATTGAGGCAATTTGATGGTAAAATTGCAAACATAGCAAAGTATATGTATTAAATTCTTGGCATAACATAAATTTGTGTGCTGTGAATACTGTTGAGGCTGAGCATCAAATAACACCTGAAGAATAGCAGTAGTTGCCAAGTACTGAAGTGTTATACATTTATTTTTGTCACTTTTCACCCTGTTTTTAGCTGTGCTATGAAAAAGAAACGTATTAGTTATTCAGTGGAAAAAACTCTGTCAGTTGAATGTGATGGAAATACATGCAGGAAAAGTTTAACCCTCCCTGGACCTTTTTTTAATCACTATCCGCTTGCTCCCCTTTCTCATGGCACTTACTATTTTATACAATATTTATCAATTATTATGCATTATCGTCGTGACCAGGAACTTTATGCATAAGGACCCCCACTGTGCTAGGTACTGCACAAAGCCAGAGCGTAATGTCTATTCAGATTCCAGAGACCTGAAAAGACAAGGAACAACAACAGAAACAGGCATTTAAGGGATGGAACGTTAGAAAAGGAGACATTATTGACGAGCCTGGAAGTCAGTGGTCTCAGCACTCTGGGATTTAAGCATGACCAAGTTGTGATGGAAAACATACTTTACTATTCCATTTAATTATTACATTTTTAGTACAAAATACTTATATTCTGTCACTTTAGTTGACTCCATTTTCCATGTTGTGAATAACATGATTTTGAAATAGCATGTGTACTTGCATAGTTTCAGAAAAAGCCTGTGCAATAAATTAATTTGGGGTCAAATTCTCCTTTCCTTACCCCAGAAAATATTCCAGAGGAAACTTTTCACAGTGAGGTTTGACATGCTGTGACATTCAGCAACAATACTGCTAAAGCCAGCTTCAAAAATCATTTCCTCCTTCCCAGCTTTGTGTTTCTATTCCTGTACCATGCCTGCACTGCATAGCCACAAGCATTTGTGCACCATATTGTGAACTGAATTCAGGGAACTAATGCAGATGCAGAATAACCTACTAAAATACTGTTTCTGAAACTGGACTCCAAATAACAGTAACCAGAGTAATAGTAAACCTACCTGGCCCTTATTGACCAGAAGCAGCCTAACTTTTCAGGGTCAGGATTTACCTTAGCGTCATTCACTTGGCAGCTCATTTTGAGTTGCCAAGCAATGCAGAATCAGATCATGTCTATATTACAAATGCGCTAATGCCAACCATGCCTACGTTAGCAAGCAGCGCAGTACAACAGGAGAGGATCTGGAGAATAAAACAGCTGGCCCTGAGGATCCAGCTTCCGCACTATGCACATTCCAGGAGCTTTATTTAAGATTAGATCTAGTTTGGTCCCACAGACCCCTTAGCAACTGGAGCACATTAGACGCCATCCTTGAGTGCAGTGCATGTTCTGGTTTTGTTTCAGCTGTGAGGAATCCAGTTCCTGTGCTCATCCACACTTAGAGCAGCAAGGCCCCATGGTGAGACACAGAGGGTGCCATCCGAAGGAGCTTTTCCAGTCACTGTTACATCACCTTCCCAAATGACATGAGCTGGAACAGTAAGAGTGGTCTTCTGTAAGCTTTGCTGTAGCTCAACCAGATTTGCCACCGCAGACATGCTGGCTGAAGAGGTGATTACTTTAACACTGCTAGTGTAGTTACTTTAGCAGATGTATAGAGCCGTAATAAAACCTTATCAACAGACATACCCACTGCTTTCTTACGGAACTCATGTTTACAGAACCTCAAACTCTATATAAAGCTGCATTTATACTGCAGATAAACACATCAGTATTTAAGAGAAGAGTAGGGATGTATGAAGTTCTAAGAGTGACACTGAATCCTTTTCTCCCCCGAGCACAATCTCTAGCTGCTAGGCAGCAATTTAGGTCAAAAAACACTATCAGTTTTTCCTTCATCTGTGGCTTGTGGATAAAAAAGTCATGTACAGAATTTACAGTCCTCAAGCTCTTGATGTGCAGTTAAGTACGGTACCAATAATTAGAATTCTTATGACTCTCAAGGGGCTAAACCAGGAGATTAAAAGAACTTTATTGTCCTGTGAGATTGTATGTTCTATACTTAAATAACTAGGATGGATGATCATTGCTGTATACAGGCGAATAGTGTTTACTGCTGGCTTTGCATTTCTTGTGCAATCATATGTAGGTCATTGTAAAACCTAAGGAAATAAGATAGACATGAGACTCAAAAAGAGGACTGAAAATCCGAAAATCTGAATCCTCACCCTATTTCCCTGGCCTTGGATAAATAAGTCTCTCTCTACCTCACTTTTACATTTCCCTACTGTGCAAAGGTATTATAGCCTGACTATATTTATATGGTTAAAAGATTTTAAATTGCTATGGTGAAAGAGTTTACACTCATATGCAGCTAAATGAAAGCAAGCTCATATTTTACAGAAACAATAAGAAAAATACCTGGTGTAAGACTATACCTTAGACAAATCAGGGAAGTTCTGCATTGTTGTTGGAGTCAGTCAGGTTTTGCATTTGTGAAGGGGAATGCCAGTGAGAAGCCAAGGTGGAATCAGAGCCATGTGTAAGACTTGGCAATTACTAACATGCTTTTCACTTTGTTTGACATTTTATTTATGTTACAACATACATATATGTATTTGAGCAATAGATGTACTGCATGCCTATAATAGCTTTATACTGTAGGTCTGTGACTACGTGTGATAAATCAGAGCGCTATAAACTATGACTGATACGTAGCTACACAGATGATTCTGCTTTACCAGAAGATGTTTCTGCGAAAAGGTCAAACTCATTCCTGAAAAAAAATTTAAGATGTCCTAGAAACTACTTACAAATAGTCAATTACCTCTTTGGGGGAAAAGGCACACAAAGAATTGCAAGGCACCATTTCCTTTATTAAGGCATCATAGGCCTGCCATATACATCATTACACCATATAGAATGCAGGAGGAAATACATACCTATCTCCGAGTAATTGTTGAAGGGAAAAATTACAAGCATGGGTTGTTGTTGCAGGAGTCTACACTATGTCATCGATCTGGTAGGACCAGGTGGAGACATGATAAGTTTGGAGAAGTAAGCACTGATCTTGGAAAACTAGAGAGGATGAGCGAGGCTCAAGAAAGCAGGAAAGTATTTGGGCTTCTAATTTACCATTGTTTTCCAATGTCTGTGAACTCAATGGGAAGTTATAGCTCTATATACATTGATGAATCTGTGCTACTATCCTGAGCCTTAAAAAAGGGAAAGGAAGACTCAGGGAATGACTCGGGGACAGACTCAGGAATCTGATTAGTCAGACCCTTTCTTAAATAAAAGAATAGAAAAAAATAATCAAAGTATGTACTTTCAAGTACCTGCAAGACAACAAAGTGTGAAGAAACCATTAACATAAATTTAAGATTGACTCAATACAGTTTCTTCTTATGACACTCTAGCAGTCCCGAGTGGTAGTGTATATCTGCACTTAATATCACCATTGATCCTGTCTTTTGTGACTTTCCCATAACTATCTAAGGAAATATGGTCCAGTTAGGACACCTCCATAGTCCCAGATAGTTGGGAAGTTTCTCCTGTTGAGTGGTTATTAATGGTTAACTCACAAGGTTAGTATTATCAGGTATCTTTACCAACGGCCCAAATAATGGAAGAACAAGTGTACTTAGTAAATTATCAAGCTGGGAGGGCTGAAAGCCCACTGGGTATCAGGATTCCATTATGAGATTATTGTGGCAAGTCGAATAAATTATCTGAAATTAATGAAGTGACTGGCAAGAGAAAAATTTCCAAGAGGAATGATTGTCTGTATAAATAAAAGCTCAGGAACATCTGGTTAATTGGGAGTTCTGGGGTAATCCTAGATCATAAATTGATCAACAACCAGTAACAAAATAGTGAAAGAAAATCCAGTTATACTAAAATGAATACACAGGAACTTTACACATAAGACCTACGCAATAATCCTTTTACTCTGAGTGAGACCTCAGTGGGAATACTATATTCAGTTTGATATAACCGTTTCAAGGATTATCAGCTGAAAGTGAGCCAAAGGAAATCAGGGATATTCTGAATTTTAGAAGCTGTGATCTGTAGTTTGAAGAATTAGGATTCTTTTGGCTAGTTTCTCATGGGAAACAGAAAAACAGTCTTGAAACACATAAAAATTGCTGGACAGAGGACAAGAATATCTGGTTTCTTTGTTCACTATCACTGAATCATAGAATGGTTCAGGTTGAAAGGTACCTGTGGTCCAGCCCCTCTGCTCACAGTGGGGTCAGCCAGAGCAGGCTGCCCAGGACCACGTCCAGTGGGGTTTTGACTGTCTCCAGAGATGGTGACTCCACAGCTGCTCTGCGCAACCTGTGCCAGTGTTTGACCACCCTCACAATGAAAAGGCTTTTTCTTCTCTTTAAGTGGACTATCCTGTATTTCAGTTTGTGTCCGTTTCCTCTTGTCCTGTCACTGGATGCTACTGAGAAGAGTCTGGCCCCATCTCCTTTTCTTCCTTCAGGCATTTATACATATTGATAAGATCCTCCCTGAGCCTTTTCTTTTTGAGGCTAAACAATCCCAGGTCTATCCCAGACAGGACAAGAAGTAAGCATAATTAGAGGAAGAATGAGTTAGAAACAAAGAATTTCAATAAATAAGCATGGGGATAGACTGCTCACTGAAATTAGCTGGGCAATATTCACCACTAGTGTGTTTTAAGAACAGCTTGGGCAAAACAGGAATGAGGTAATGTGATCTGCCCATCTCCACATTCTTTAACCTTCTTTTCATCCATCGCATTCTGTCTTTCTTCTCTTGTGCATATATCTACCAAGTAGTAGCAGAAGCTCCTGTCAAGGCATAGCAACACCACAGAACTGCAAATACTTGCTAGCTAACCAGAAATTGCAACGTTACTCCTATCCAACCCTCCTTGCTTGCTGCGCTTCTGGTTGGGTTCTGAGTCTTCAGAATGATGGCCTTAGCGTGATGTCCTACGCTCGGGTCTTGTGAGGCTATTGAATTTAAACCTGCCTCATTACAAATGATGTGCAAATTGAGCTTAAGCATCCAGATCCACCTGAGAAACATCAGGATTTTCAAACTTCAGGCCAGTGGATTCTAGCACTTTCTGAAGGCTGTAGATACTTTGTCAGAAAGTCTGGGCCGTAGCCTCCCAATTTATTGTTCTGATCAAGAAAAAACGCCTCCTTCACAAGAATTTTGTTTCTGTGCTGTTTACCAATGCTTGCTTTCTAGGCATCTGTTGTCCAAATGTACTTAAAAACTTGAGGGAGATTTTTTGCAACGTTTTCCAAAAAAGCAGTGAATAAGCAATGGAAAGAAAAAGGGTCACACAGAGAACAGGAAACAAGAGGAAAAATGCTGGCATTCCATCTTTCCCCTCTCAGCCATGCTTACTTCTTTACCGAAGCAGTAGCTCTGAATGTTCCAAAAAAAAACCCCCAGCACCCCCCAAAAAAAGCGAAAATAAGCATGAGCAAGTCCCCAAATAACTTTCATGCTCAACTAAAATTGTTTGAAAAGAGGTTTCTGAGACCAACTAGTGCATTATGCATGCAGTTGTTCTGTTTGGCTGATTTGCCTCAAGCCTCAATGTTAATTAGAGTGAAAAAGATAAATATGCACTCTCTATTTAAATTTGCTAACAATCTTAAAAATAGATGCTACTGCCCTGCTCTTAATCAAACACAGCATCCACGGGCAAATGCAGTTCAACACTGACAAAACCACGTGTGGTCACAGATGTGATTCTTAGTTGGAGTAAGTCATTTTAAGTAGCCATATGTCCTTCAGTTTTG
>Ga0181612_114883_pt1 | contig 12643 bp, 7 predicted proteins | sample HoacroProtozoa21_FD_119630 | JGI IMG/M metagenome (GOLD analysis project Ga0181612, IMG submission 119630) | Hoatzin crop microbial communities from Cojedes, Venezuel. Combined Assembly of Gp0051906, Gp0051904, Gp0051908 | reverse complement strand
TCCTCCCTATCCCACCAGGGAGTGGGAAGGAGGGAGAGAGTAACTGTGTGGTTCTTTGTTGCAAATTAAAGTAAAACCACAACATCCATCTACATGTGGTCTCATGCGTAAATAAAATGGACCAGGATCCAGTCTCAGGCCCTGAAGACAAGTGGCACTGAATGGCTCAGATCTACATGTCTAACTCCTCATCCTGCTCCCCAGAACAGAACAAATACCCCTCTTCTCCCCACTGGGAACAATCCCTGCACTATGCTATTCCCCAAACTACATCCTACATGTCTCTGGAAGAGCGTTGGCTGGCATGGATCAAAACTGCACCAAGGATAGACTAAAAGCTGAGGAGTGTGGATAGTCACACAAAATGCTCTGACCTCATTCAGTTCACTCATGCAGGCACAATTTTGCTGTCTATCATGATGTTACCAATAAGAAATGAGTGACCCATGGTGCAGCATGAACTTCGGTAACCTCTCACACACAGGCATTGCTCTGAAGAGGCACAGCAGAAGCCTGGATGATGTAGCTATGCTGGAAATCATCATACAGCTCAGTATACACACCTTGTTCCGCTGGCATGTAGTGCTATCAAATGGTGTGTTAACAACCCAATTGCACCAATGACCCAGAGTTAGTTAGCACCTATGATTTCCCAAAAGCCAGGGAATGTGTAGGTGTCATGAATGAGTGGTTAGGTGACTTAAATGATCACTCAAAGGTTTTGCAAGAAAAGATTTTACTGAAAATTTAGAAAATGTGATTTTATAATGTTCGTTGGCAAGGTTCACTCTATTGCTTATTAAATGAATGGAATACAAAATCGAAGGAGGGTTTGAGTGGAAAATGATTTATACAGAGGTAAAAGAAAAGTGTATGGGGGATAGGGAGACCATCCCATTGAGTCATAAGGTTCAAAATGGACCCCCTCACTTTCTAAACTCCTACTCAGAGAGGAGCCTAGGTGTGGCTGGATTCAGAACTGGCTTTAGACCACAATGGTTTATGTCTAAGGGATATGTTTAGCAGCAATTCAGAGCATGTTCACAGTTGAAAGAAAGAGGGAATCACACGAATTTAGCAACTATTAGTCACTCATTAACTTAGCATTTACAGAATTATTAGAAAGAATTTACTACTACAGTCACAGTAATAGAATATTATGTTTTGAATCGATTCACACACACAGAGTCATAAAAATTCAGTGAAATATTCACTTCAAATTGAATGATTTCTCAATGGGAGAAGGTTCAGTCTCAAGGAGATCAGCCCAAGTAGTTCACAAGTTACTCTGAGAGGCGTCCCACTCAGACAGAGTTACTGGGCACAGCCCGCTGTGGACCGAAAGAGCTCAGAGGGCTTTCCTTTGTACTGCTATTTGTAGGTCTCAAGATGATTTACCTTAAGCATCAGTGATTCTCCATCCTGGTCACAATCCACATGATGCAATCGTGATATTTAGGCAGCAACTGTACAATTCCAGCAGTATCCAGAATGCACAGTTCTGACATTTATCAGGTGGGGGCAGCTCCGGGCATCAGGAGTTACAGGTGCAGTCAGGGGCTGCCTGAATTGGCCAACTCACGACTCTTGATGAGACAAGTGATTCAAAGATCCAAACCCCTGTATCACAAGGAATGTGCCAAGTCCTCCATATTCAGTGGTCTGGCCAGCCACACCATCTAACTATTCTTGCAAGAATACAATGTTGGCTGTTTCTGGGATTGCCACGTATGACAAAGTCCTCTGCAGCCTGCTGTAGGTGACCCTGCTTCGGCAGGAGGGTTGCACTAGATGACCCACAGAGGTCCCTCCGAACCCCAAACGTTCTGTGATTCTGTAATTCTGTGATCTGTCCTGCTGAAATTTTAGTACCTGCATTAGGCAGAGTAGACACGCTCCGCCCCCATGTCTCTCCTACAGATTTAGGCAGTGTAGCACAGGGGCCTCTTCTAAGGGAAATATTTGCCAGATAGGTATCTGGCCACAAATACACCTGAACTCTCCATATTGATCTGGTCATGGAGAGAGAGTATATGGCGTGTTGTGGTACCTGGCAGGCTCCTTACTCAAGGAAAGCCTGGCAGATATCATCCTTCTGCAGCATGGCGTACAATGTGCTACATGAGGCCTGTCACGGCCACACAGGTGTCTTTTGCTTGTGGAAATCCTGCTTCATCTCAGTTCTGTAATGGCTTTTTTGTTGTTCAAACAAAGCCTCTTTCAAATTGACCTGATCAACAGCACTGATCTATACCAGTGAAAATAACTGAGATGCAGTTCTTATGAAAACTGCTTAAAATGCTGGAACTAATAACTACAGGAAACAGCAGTCAATATACCAAATTACTGTTCATTACATGCGTGGCCAGTTCAGAGAAATAAGTTCAATTATCAGGAATTCCATATGTTGATTTTGATGAAATTCAGGCAGGCCTGTGTAGCCCCACTAGAACCTTTTCTAATAGATGAAACAAGAGTATCCAGTTACTCAGCCCCATTTTTCCTCTTAAATAATTGATGTTAATGAGTAGTGAAGTGTATGTGAAGGAGTTGCACAGTCCACAAACTCAAAATTGAGTTCTGCAATATTATAAAGAGAATATTTTGGAAAGGATTAAAATATTAAAGCCAGTTATCTGATATCACTTCTCATCACAATATCAAGTCATCAGGATTAAAGCTAATAATTATTCAATAGAACCAAATAAAGAAGTAAAGGTGAGCAAGAGGAGATGAGAAAAGTTGAGTTTGTTCAGCCAGGCAAAAGGAGATGGATACAGGGTTCTGTCTGCTCTCTCAAGGTGCGGTGGGGAAAGGAAGTATCAGCACAGTCAAGGCGAAGAGCTCAAGGACAGCTGGTAGAAGACCAGCAGGGTACAAGCTGGCCAGGGCTGAATTTAGACCAGAAATAAAACCCAATAGAACTGGGCAGGGTGGAGCATCAGTATTCCACTTGGATACAATGCCAAGGTCCATGAAGCAAATCTAGCAACTGCATTACATTTGGGCCAGGTTAATTAAATTAAATTAAACGAGCACAGTGCAGTCCCAGGGGCTGCAGCCGGCTGGCACAGCACAGCTCATGCCTGCCCTACTAAACCCCTGTCTTCCACACCTGGGGTGGACCTTGGCCCATGGTTCCTCCCAAAGAGTTTCCAGGAGCTGTCTGGGGAGTGCTGTATGGCTGAGGGCGAGCCTGTGCCATGCACTGGGGACTCAGGAACGTTTCCTGGAACTGTTTAGTTTACTACCCAGGTGGCTCAAATATGCTTTTTGGTGTCACGTTCAAATGCAGACAAAGCTCCTTCTCTAGGAGAATAATTTTTCATATATGGAAAGCATCTAAGAAATAATATCTCAAAAGATATTAAATAATATTTGAGTATAATAATAATTTGTTTGCTGCTCTCAGTTTAGAGGGCTTTCCAGAGTCAAACACAAGATGAAATGCAAATGGTCATGGTTGTGATGATACTTTAGTCACATGCACTCACATAGTTCAATGCTAATATTTAATGCCTGTTTAACTTAAGGCTTCTGTAAGTCAAATTCCTTTCACGGTTAGTTACTGTCAGTGCTTAACAAAGTCACAAAGTTTGGTTGTATAGATCAGGCTTTTTTTTTCTTAACTTTTTTCTTTTTCTTTTCTTAACATTTTTCTTTCTTTTTTTTCTTATTTTTCTTTATAATATACTATATTAGCAATTTCTATATCTAGATTTTTCCTCTCTTCTGTATTGACTGTCTCCTCTCTGCCACCCCCATCAGCTACTGAGATACACAAATTATCCAATGGTGACTTATCAATAAGATAGTCTTATATATTCAGGTATGTGTATGATGTTTGTAAAAGGCAACAGTCAAAGGGGCTTTGCCTAGGAAACTTAATAAAATACCTTGATAAAATTATACAAGTTATTCTGTGGCATTAGCAAGTTATTAGAATCATCCCCAAACTTGAATCCATCTCTACCTGAATTACATTAAACAGCAACACCTGAGGCTTTAGAATGTTCTTTATGTTTAAAATATATATATCTAAAAAAAAAGCAGGTTATCAGTTTGCCTGGGACCTTGCCTAGCAACACAGAGGAGAATCCTAAATAGTGACCTTTTTACCAGCAAACTAAAATATTCATAAAAACTTATTCCCTTTTGATCACCAACACCTGGACTCAAGTAGCATTTTACAGTGATACCTCAAGTTAGTAGTGGAAACGGAGAGTATATAAGATTAAAGTCAGATTCAAGTAAAGCCAGAAGCTGGTTAACTGTTAATGGTAAGAAAAAGGAAGAAGCTGCAAAGTTCATTATCTACTTTTCTGCCTCCTAAAACAGCCTTGCTGCGAGCACACCTACTTTGCCTCGATATCAAACACAAAGGTTTCATTCCAGATGTGGTAGTATGGTTGCAGTGGGATGAGTTTGACTTCAAAAGATGGAAGTTCTGCGTGAAAAAAAGAAGACAAAAGGTCATGACATACGAGTTTCAAACATACCTTAAACTCCTGGCTTGTGGCAACACCCACTAAAAGGATGCAGCTGCACCGAGAGGGTGTTTTATTTTGAATCAGCAGTGCACTTCTGAAGCAAATCTCCTGATCATCTTCCCTTATTCTGCTTTGCTTCACATAGTGGAGCAGGCTTTGAGCACATAAAACTGATTTATTTACAATGAAAATAAGCCAGGAGGTAAGCTCTAACTACTAATGGACATTAAGTGCCCTGGACTAGAAGCAGTCTGAAGTAATCCCACCCTGAAACTGGTGCAGTGTGGACATGAGGTTGTCAGCATCAGCTGTGCCACTCTGCAATTTGCTGCTATAAAGCCAAATTATTTGCTGCTGTAGATATAACCATAGTAATTTGCTCCTGGATATAGGTGTTTGCAGAGGATGCGGTAGTCTCTGCTATTCCATTACATCCACTAGCTAAGGTGAAACCAGTTTTGTTAAACTGAGATTTTTATACAATCCTGAGGGGTTTTTTTGCCTTTAATAAACCTACTCACACACTCTAAATTTTACAAGAAAGCATAATTTCAGCACAAATAAAACAAGCTATTTCTTACTCCAAATTGTTCAATTTCTACATTTTTTTTCCACAGTGTCCTTACTTTTCTTTAAAAGAGCTTGTTATCTCCATTCTCATCTCATTTTTTTTCTGCAGTAAGAGAGCCGTTCCAAAAAAGGATATTTTGTGAAAAATGTTAGTTAGTAAGGCCATATAAAAATAAAGGTTTATTTCAAGTATAAGTGGAAGGCACACAAAACCAGAGTTCTCCTTCTGTGAATCAGAGGTAGCAAAGAGGCACTGAAGCGCTGTGAATCTTGTCCTACGTACAGACAGTTTTAATCATTGAAGTATATCTTTTAAGACATAGTGACGACTTCATACATTTATAATGCAAATGAAATATTAGCTTACCATAATTTTTAACTTCAAATTCAGCAGAAACATTAGACATTTTGTATTGATGAAACCAGGCTTTGATTTTCCAAGTTCCAGGCCTAAAGTTCAGAGTCAGCAGAAAATCGTTAATTAGGATTCCTCAGATATTTTATGATGTGAATATATTTAAGTTATCACTAAATGCTACTATTTTCCTGGCTTTGATCTCATCCTAAACTAATTTATTAATGGATTCCTCTTTGGTGGCCAGAGCCAGCAACATATTTCCAAATGTCCTAGGAAGCACTCAAAAAGACTTTATGAGGAACTGCCAGATAACATATTTGCACACCACATGGAACATGCACTGCCTTTCAAAAGCCCTCAGAAACAGAGAACTCATCGTATGTTTCCTATAGCTTATCTTCACTGTGATGTCAAAATCAATCTAGCATGTAAGAACACACAATATTAAATAAAGGCTTGACTGTTTGAAATCAGAGGTAGCTAATTACACTTTAGAAACAGCCATTATAGAAGTGCTCTCCTCAATGTAGTCATATAGTTGAGCAGCTATTTAAGCCGTTTCCTAAATTGTTCCTTACCAGGATAAAAGTTGCTAATTGCAGCATACTAACATTAAATTCTGGACTCATCTCTACAAGATGAGGTGCTTAAAGGTAAAAAGATATCAACCATAGGCTCAACCTCTGCTCCATGGTGAGAGAAAGACAATTTAGAAAGGTAATTCAAGAAATTCAGCAGTTAAAAAATGTAAGTACTTCAACAGGTTAAGGGGGATGAATTAGGATGGTTTGATCCTGCTAATAGGAGGGGGGGGTTAGTCCTCCTCACTTTAGACGTTATACTGTGAGGTCTTTCATCTGCACGAGTCCCCTTGACCTCCTGTGTGGCTGATGGAGAGAAGCAGGCAGTGCTGCGGCGTGGTACGTGTCATCCTGACACAGGCCTCTGAACAGGAGCAGCTGAATCTCCGCGCGCGTATGCACCTTCCTCTCTGGGGTCAGAGGAGGGGGTGCGGGGTCACCAGCTTGGGTGCAGACCCCGGCACTGCAGGAGGCCCCAGGGCTGGTTCCAGAGCCACCACACGCCGGTCCTCGCTCTCACATGCTGACAGCGAGCCGTGGTACTTCCCGGGTGTAACCGAAGCAAAACTGCCACTTTAGTGTACCTGGCATCTCCCTCCTATGCTAAATAAACAGTAAAGAGGACGATACACAGGAAGGAAAAAAGAGAGGAGGGGAAAAAAGGGGAGCAGAGCAGGAAGAAAGGAAGGGAAGGGCAGGACTCTGCTTTTAGCTTGAAGATAGTTCTGCTGTAAGAGGCATTTTGACATGTGGACTGTTTTAATGCACAAGGCACAGCAGTAACGTACTCGGCAATATCAGGTATTTCAAAGCTTTCACTGATCACTGCTTTTATTTTCTGGTCTGACTTTTTAACCACCATTCCTTTTGAATTCTGTTGAGAGAGAGAAATCAAACATGAAGTTATGTACCAGGTGTCAAGCATTTACATCTTAAAAGCTCAAGTTCGTATACTAGTCCTAAGGAAGAGAAAATGCAGTATTTACTTTCTTACTTTAAAGTCCATGTTACCCTTCCCTCAACGTTCCTGATATTGGCTAAAAATTACCAGACGTATCTCAGAATATGTAAATACTGATTTCTGGAGAGGAGTTATAGCTATAAGTTTACTCTTGATTCTGTTGTGAAAGTTTTCCCAGTGCCCGTGCTGAAGAAGTACCCATTAAAAGTGTTTTTTTATACTTACTAGCACAGCAACTGTAACTGTGTCATCTGTTGGCCTCATAGCATTGTCCAGAATGAAGATCCTGTATCTTACTGTTTAACAGAAGAATAAAATATGTTCAGACATTTATTTATGGTCTTTCTAGATAGTAGTTATTACAAGCTCTAAACCGAGTAACTGAATTCAGGATAAAATACTTTCTTCTAATGAAAAGAAGTCTGAGAAATTTCAAAAAGAATTGCATTCTTCCATAGGCTTCACACGTTACATGATCAAACAAATACCTTCTTGACACAAATTCCAAAATATAGTCAGGGAGCTTCACTTATTTTTGTATTCCTTCTGTGGTCAAGAGCAGCAACCATACTGAAGAATTTTTTCACCTCTGTCTCTTGTTACTCAAGTAAATTATTAAGTAACAAAACAGTTGTGGCCATAAAGTGCAAAGGATGCTTATTGCTGGTGTTGCAAGCAGCAGGAACAAGGTTTTTTTTGTGGGGTTCTCACAATCTTATTATCCAAAGGAAAATCATTATTACGCTTTTTGAACAAAAAAGGAACAGATATTGTTTAGCTTCTGCTAGAAGAGAGAATGACTTTTTGACTCTGGTGGCATTTCCACATGGCTTGCTGCAATGTGCAGTGCAAACCCTGTAGAAGCCCTGGCTGCAGAAGGAGAGTTTGAAATCTGGGCTGGCTGGTATGCACAGAGGTAGCTGGAGTTAAACGAGAAAGATTTACGTTAGGAAGGATCAAGTCATTATTACTCTTTCTAATCATGCCTTTGTAACATCTATATTCAACACCTGAAATGCAACATTTGTATTTTAACCTGTGGAACTTGGTGTGTATATAGGCTTATCGGTCTGAATAAAAATGTAGCCTTTCTTGGAAGACAGGAGGATGTGAGTGCTTTGAACGGTGTTCTTAAAAATGTCCCTGCTTTCTGTGACTAGCAGAACGTATGGCCGATTGCTCTTCTTGAACAGGTCCTGGTGCAGAGTCCCTGGCTTGACCTGAAGAAGACAAAAGGAAGAGCCCCACAGAGTCAGACATGAACCTAGTACTTTGGAGCCACACAGCCGAAGTGCTTAAATAATTTTATTAGCACCATTCAACAGAACATACCCAATTATATCTTTCTTACTGGGTGTTCTACCTATTTTACCAAGTGATTATTCCTTTTTAAGTAGAAATTTTGCCAAATCCCCCATTTTCTGCCATAGAAATACACATTCCTCTGGCTAGTGGCAATAACTCGAGCCCAGTGACTTTTCCTCAGTCTATATGTATGTTACATTCCAGCTGCCATGTCATTTGGTAGCTGTAGCAGCATCCTGTAATCCTTCTCTTGCTAAAAGCTTGGCTATGAGATTGGACCTTCACCTCATGCAGGTTAATATGATGTTTCTGAACATCGTGGTCAGGAGGAGCCTGATTTGAAAGCTCAGCTTTTAGCTTTGGGAGTAATCAATCAGAGCTAAACCGAGTCTTGCTGTGTGCTGTTTTCCAACCAAGTAGTCCAAACTAGGAGTCCTGAATTTAATGCTGCCAGGTTTCAAAGAGTCATGTCAGAAGCAAATGATGCAAAGCAGGATGTAAAGAAGAATTCATCAACTTACAGGTTTGCAGAAACATCACAGGCTTTGGTCTGAGAGACCACACACGTTTAAATGTTTCTCCTGTTTTGTAAAAATGGCCAGTACACCAAAGCTATGAATGCAGTCTTAGTTTTAGTGATGCAGAACAACAAACAGTGATAAAATAATTCAATGTTTTTAAAATTAATTTCATTACTCATCTACAGTGATTAAAAGATCTTTTATCACCATGTGACAAATCCTTGCTGGGTAAACAAAAGCGCACTCACAATCACCACTGAAATTATATTAGGCATTGTTTTATTAGCTGGTGGGCTGAACTGGGTGCTGCTGTCACTGGAATTAGTGTTTTGTCTTCTCTCTCTAGCTATCAGTGTTGTCTCAGTTCCAACATATTCCTAGTACATATTATGTGATTTTTAGCACCGGATTAAAACATTTACATCTGTAAGACGGTAGACTCACCATTACTTTTTTCATCTCTTGGTAGTTGTTATTTTGGTTAAGGTTAAAGATGATCTTGTCTGACAGGAGCTGATTTTTTGTCTCATCTGTGAAGTACGCGGCAACTTGCACAGGGCGCTCTGCTCCATGGACTTGAACTGTTACTGTCTCCTGTGTGCCCAAATGTATCACATTTGGGGCAGTAATGAGAAATCTGAAACAATACAGAAAGAGATTGTCCAGTATGTAGGCTGATTTTCGCCTAATACAAGCATGTCCAGCCGATACAAATTCTAAAGAAACAGACTCACACGGAATAGTTGGGCCTGGGACTTGCGGAGACCACCTAGTCCACCTCCCTTGTTCGTCAGAGTAGAAGTTAAAAGAAGACATTTTCTCTCTAACTGATTCCCAAATTCTGAACCATCACATCTGGGTCCTACAAAAGTTCAGTCCCTATAGAAAGGAGGGACAAAACCCTGCAGTGCCCAGGGACTGTCAATGCCTTTTATAGCCTGGTTTAACTCAGCGAAAGGTCTACAAACTCCACTTTCTGGAAACAAAACCAGGCCACGCCTTCAGAGACAATGCATAGTTATTAATAAATGCATATTTGATACTATGAAGTCATGTATCTTCATGTACTAGCAGCTAAGTTATGCCATCTTATGCTTTAATGTGTCAGGAGGTATCAATTTCCTATATAACCAGATGTATGGTATTTCAAGTAGCTGATCTTCATTCAGATGTCACTGTTTGTAAAATGCTGGTCATGAGACACCAAGGAAGGTGAGGCCACAGCCTTGGGAAGGGCTGAGTTGGAGGCTGAACTGGTTGGGATATAGTTTTTTCTTTTTATTGCTTTCTTTTATTCTTAACTCTGTTCTGATGCTTCTTGGTAATTATTTTCCTGACCTTTGAAATGTAGATCATCATTCTTGCCCTCTTTTTTTTAAAGTACCTTTTCCACACAAAGGTCAGAGCACTCTGTGAAGAACGGTTTTGAGGTCAAGAAAGCTGCTTTTGGAGAACTATTATTCTGCAGAAGACTTCTAAAATGAAAGCTAAATGATTTTTCCCATTGTCAGAATGGGATGACTGAACCTTATTCTTTTTCGTTTTTTTCTTTAAATGTTTCTTCTTTCTTAAATTTATAAAATGAAAGGTGGGTTGTAGAAATAAAGGAATAAAACTCCTACATTTTTAAAAATGAAACTCAAATTTACTTCCTTTTTTGCTGATAATAATCATGATGCACTGTGAAAACAAAATAAAAATAATCTCTCTCCTTCCAATTCAATTAGTGAAATGTGTCATAGGTGAGATCTGAGTCTCCACATACACATAGGGATCCTGGGAAAGAAAAACAGAACAGCCTGCAATAAACATTAAAAGTTTTTATCGTTTTTCCTTTTACATCTGTGAAAATACTTTCTAATTTTTCTAGTTCACAGTGAATGATGAAACTTGTCTTTCAGTTACATCTACCCTCATGCAATGCTTGATCCAGATCTTTATTGTTTTTTTTTGTCTAATTGTCTTTTCTAATTCATTAGTCGGTCAAGTTTGGCATCTATATACATTCAAACGCTTGAATGTTGAGAAGAAAGTTTTCATTTTCAGCTGCGTTCATTGTATTTTCTCAACGACATTGAAGGGGGTTTACTGTAAAAGTGTCACTGTATCACCCACTCAGAGTCTGTTGGTTCTAGCAAAAGGTGAGTGAACTTATATACAAGACCTGTCTTCACATATGTAACAGAAAGCGTAACGCTTGCTCTCTGACGTAGCCTACAGAAATTTAGGGTCTTTATTTTTACAGCGGTATAGTTAGTTGTTTAAAAGTTTGTTTATGCAATAGCTCGGGCAGTCACTAGCCTACACTGCCCATAACCTCAGCTAGCCAGACACAAGACAGATACGGTCTCAAAGCGTGATGATGACATTTTCCTGACATAATGTTCCGTTTCATATACCTAACACATTCAGCACCTTGTGTTTGACACGTCCAATTACCTCAGAAAAAAACTCAGTCACCGTTTCCACTAAGATTTTACCAGAGATGACAAAACTTGTGCTTTACTGAAGATGAAGCGTGCCTCAAGATGCACCATAGGCACCCTGATATCAAGTTTCTATGAGGCTGGAGTCTTCACAACTAGAGGTCAACACCAAACTGCAGGCAGGAATCTGCACCTGGATAAAACCTCATAAGAAGACAAATAAATAGGGCTGGAGATAACCTCAAAGGTGGGCTGACATGGAATTGGAGGAGGGTGCGACCTGACTGCCCAAATATCTCATCACAGTTCTCTGGCTATGACAAGTATCTGAATACACTTGATGCTGACTGGAACAAAGCAAGAGTCTCTTCTGTACCTCTGCCTTACAAATAAAGGTAAATTTGAATGACCTTTAACACACTCCATAGGTCTTCTCAAAGAGTTTCATCTCTTTCCCAAACCCAAGAATCTGTCCAGTTAGAAGAACCAGTATCGACACATGTAAATCTGCACTAAAACAGAGGATAAGTACAGAAAACTCCCGAAGCGATTCCAAATGTGAAACCTTTGCTTTCTGCAATGTATAAATCAATTACAGAAACGACAGTAATTTTTTCCCAAGATTTTCTAATCCAGTAAATGTCATAAACTAAAGATGAACAAGTAGCAATAACAGCATGCACATCATGCGCTAGTAGGACATTTTACATTATTTGTTACCGAATGGAGATCTCTCCCCTTAAAAAGTGCCTTCAAAGGGCAGTCTTAGGTTTTTTACTTTTTACCAATGTAAGGTTACACAATTTTCAGTGGTACAAGAAACAGGCTTTGTTGATTCTCTATCAAGACCATTAGTATTTCCTACTTTCAAGGGTTTTGTTAGGGGTGCACAATTAATAATAAAATGTACTTACGATGGTGCTTGCTGTGTATTGGAAAACAGTGAAAAAAAGCTCATCAAAAACACCAGCCTTTCCATTGGAAAACTTACACCTGCAAAAGAGAAATACCAGTCAATCTGCCCTTGAGGTGCAGGTGTTAAGAAATGGGCTGATGGCACACTGCAGCAAAGAACGTTACCTATCCTGGTTATTTATTAATAACTTGCAAAACCATGCAACCAATAATGATGGACAGGCTAGTGATTAATAGATTAATAGCCTGGGGAGAGATGTTCTGGTCCAAGCCACAATTTTACATTTGATTATTCATTCATTTTCTTCCCAGTTTCAATATTTTCACATGATAGCAACTATAAGCCATGCTCAGAGAGAAGTTTTCAGAAATACTGCAAAGGCAATCCCAAAAGTAAACAAGACACCACAGCTAAAAGAGTGGCTGTAAAGCACCTCTAAAGGGGGATGAATGCAAGAGACAGGTCCCTTCTCTATGCCATCACTTAACCCCAGAGATCGGAAGAGCGTCGTGTAG
>Ga0181612_102577_pt1 | contig 12644 bp, 7 predicted proteins | sample HoacroProtozoa21_FD_119630 | JGI IMG/M metagenome (GOLD analysis project Ga0181612, IMG submission 119630) | Hoatzin crop microbial communities from Cojedes, Venezuel. Combined Assembly of Gp0051906, Gp0051904, Gp0051908 | reverse complement strand
GCTGACTGCAGAAATTTTGATCTCCTTACTGTCTAGTGTCAGACCCTTATAGTCCAAAAAATTGCTGATGAATATGGTATTAACTGAGTACTGAATAATATTGGAATAGTGATGGGTAAGTGTACATGCCTAGATATTAGCCTTTTTCCCATTCTAGTAAAAGAACTTTCAAATTGAAAAAGATAACGAAGCTTTGTGTAACAGGAAGTAAACACTTAGAAAGAAAGAACCAAGACCATTTTTCATTTTCTTGTGTCTGCTGCATAGCCATGCAACTTCCTCTAATTTTGGCGAGTTCTTTTTCAGTACAGCCAAGATGTACAGAGAGCTGCAAGAGAATTTTTAACTTCAGACCCTGTTTGGAGCCATGAATCTCTTTTTACAGTGAAACTTAGTATATCTGTCTGGAGAAGGATATTCATTCTGGCTTTCAAATGCCTATCCGACAAAGCAGCTCTTTATTATGAAACTAAAAATAAAGAATTTTGGTATTAGGGTATGATAAACAGAACATTTTAACACAATGTATTAAGAGGAAAAACAGGTCATCTCTTCTTGTTATTATCTTTGTATAAAACTTTCCTCAGCATTTTTTCTTCTTAGCTTAATGTGTCCACAAATATATCTGTATCTTTAACATTTATATACTGAGTTCTACAGTTACTAAAGATCTATTTTTTTTTCTAAGTGCATCCAGAAGTCATATCATGAGGCTGTACTGTATACGTGTTGTCCAGTAAGGGTCAAATGAACAGTAGGCTCAGTTCTCTTAAGCAGCACAACCTCACATGACACCAGCATGCACATTTCATGACTGAGGAACCCATGTTCACTAGGTCCACTCCAGCTTTTGCTTTCATATCCAGAATTTCTTATTCTTATATCAAACATCGAATATTCAATATTAAATGATAAATGAGGAGAAGAAAACACACAAAATGTAGATCAAATGTTATGCTTCACAAAAATCACTCAGCAGAACTTTTGATGATGATTAAGAGGAGGACAGGAAAAATATGGCTATATGGTTGCCTAACTCTTACGAAAAGGTCTTGGTTGGTCTGTTGGAACCAGATTCTGAAACTATTTGTTTGCAGTATTTCACAGAATCACAGAATGTTTGAAGTTGGAAGGGACTTCTGGAGGTCACCTGGTTCACCCCCCCTTGCTCAAAAAGGGTCACCTAGAGCCAGTTCTCAGGACCATGTCCAGATGGATTTTTAATATCCTCAAGGAGAGAGACTCCGCAATTGGTAAGGGCAACCTGTGCCACTACTTGATCACATTTATCATAAAAAAAAATGTTTCCTTATGTTCACATGGACCACTCTGTGTTTCAGTTTGTGCCCTTTGCCTCTGATTCTGCCAACAGACAACACTAAAAAGAGTCCAGCTCCGTCCTCTTTGCCTTCCCTTCAAATATTTATGTACATTGATAAGCTCTTTTCTAGGCTAAAGAGTCCCAGCTCTCTCAGCCTTTCATCACAGGAGACATGCTCCAGTCCCTTCACCTTTTAAGTGACCGTTCATTGGACTTCCTCCAGAACTGGACACAGGACTCCAGGTACAGCCTCATGAGTGCTGAGTAGAGGGGAAGGATCGCATCCCTTTATCTGCAGGCAATATTTTGCCTAATGCAGCCCAGGATACCATTAGCCTTTGCTGCCAAGGCACTTTGCTGGCTCATGTTCAACGTGGTTTCCACCAGGACTGTTGGGTCCTTTTCTGTCAAGCTGCTTTCCAGCTGGTGGCCCCTAGCGTATACCCCAGCATGGGCATGTTCCTTCGCAAGTGTAGGACTTTGTGCTTTCCCTTGTTGAACATCATGCGGTTCCTGTCAGACCATTTCTCCTCCCAGCTGATTTAAAATACATTCAATCCCAATCATATTAATTCATAATTTCAGGATTATGCCATAAATAATACAGTTGTCATGTTCGAGTAAGGGGAATGAGAAGAGTTGAATGCCTTAACAGAATTGTTTACCCAAATCAAACAGCTCAGGATGAGCAGCACAAGGACTAGCATATTATAACAGTGTCTTACAAGGTAACTAAAAGGACATTCATGGGAATTTAGCCCAAAGATTCCTGAATTCTCTTCTAGACAGTGATAATTTCCAAAGGGAGAGAAAATAAGGGACTATGGGCTAGCTTTCTGTTCTGTGGTTAGATCATTTTCCAGAATCATAAAAGTTAAAAGTTTATAATGCAGGAAATGAACCTGGGTATCCCACCCCACCATGTTCTAGCCCATATCAGGATGTGGATCAAAAGTACCATGACTCAGAAGATACTGGCTTCTATAACTTCTCTGTGGAGCACCTTTCTACAGCAGTGTGTGCAGTCTCTGGAGGAATCCCTTTTGCTCCAAAGTCTCCAAAGGTCTTCTTTGGGAAACAAACTATTCCTGAGTCCTAATCAAGTTTAGATATGAAAAAAAAAAATGCAAAGAAAATGTTCCAGTTATTTATGAGAGCAGCTTTCCAAGCTTTCCGGTTTTCCTACCACCAACCACTTCTTCAGCTGTGGAGAAATGTGCATCTGCCATTCTGTTAGGATAACACTTTCCAGTATGTATCACCTCCTGGTAACACCTCGTATCACCTTCATATAATAAATTATTCATGATTGTACTGTAATGACATTTTAGGGGAAAATAAAGGCCTTGAGAAATTTTTTCTCTATAGGAAAGGAAGGAATGATTTGCTATTGATGAGTAGGCAGTCAATAGATTTCCCAGAAGAATTACATGTAATTAAAAGCAGTTAACACACATAGTCTACAACAAAGGCTAAAAGAATGAACTACAAGAGAAGACATTATTGAAGGACATACAGCAATCTTCCTGTGTTAAGTATCATACAAATTTGTCAACTCAAACCATCTTAATTCTGATAATTTCTAGAACCGTTTAAGTATCCAATGTCTGATGGTGTTTGAATGCACAAAAATATACATCCAGAATATATTATCCAGTGGTTCTCATCTTCTTGTGAGTTATCAGGAAATTTTTCTTAATCCTTCATAATTGTACGATAGTGCATGAATATACAGAGAAAGAAACACATTTCTGTTAAGCTTATCCATCTTATTAATGCAAAGCTTTCCTTTCAGTTTTTGGAAAGATGGGAAACTGGAACTAAATATGTCAAATCATAAAACCACAAACAATACATATTAACACAACAAACAACACAGACCATACAGAATTTGCTCAAAGAGAATGATTCATAGTTATAAACATGAGATTGCTAGGAATGAAAGTGGAGGTTGGTGCACTTGAGGGAGACAGACAAACTTAAAATTATTTCCCCCAAGTGAGTAAACTGATAGTAAATCAATGTTTTTTAAGTGACTTGCCAAAAATCGTCATGAGGTACGGAATGTGACCATAGTGATTGTTACAGAAAAATACCTTTATTGTCATACAGAAAAAATAAGTAGTTTCAATGTCTGGAAGAGAAGGCTATTAACATTTAGACAATAGATGACCCACAATTCCACCTCCCAACCAATGCGCCAGACTTTTATTGAGTGCTAATGTTACTATAAGAGATCATTCTGACCTTAAGCAACATCTCTAGTTTTCCACTCTTACTGGGTCTGATCAGTCTTTTCATCGTTCCTGCACTATCCTGCATCTGTGTTTCTTCCTGGAATGCAAGCGTGAATATATCTTTTAAGATTTGTAGCTGCCTACTAACAAATGTCTGAATGATCACTCTGAAGTATTCTCACTTGTTCTCCTGTTTGTATTTGAGTAACTGTAGACCCCCTTCAAATGAGAATTCATACTCCTGCTTTTCATCTCTTAACGTTTCCTTATGAGAGCTTTCTCTTCAAGACTGAGTTTCATCAATGATTTACATAAACTTCTGCTAGCAGCTAAACCCTAGAGTCTCACCCAAAGAGTGGTAATGAATTACATGTTTCTTTTGGTCTTATTTTCTTTAGCTGGAAAAGGAGGCTAAAACACGGAAAAAAATCCTGCCGAGCCTTAAGTGCCTTGAAAGGCGACCCTGAAGGAAGAAAACCTACAAAATTAAGTAGAATTAATAATTTATGACTGAAATCCAGAATTATTTGTAGCAAAACAAGAATGAATATTTTTTTGTACTGCTTCATATGAAAATTGTCTACGAAAACTTATAGGACTAGAAATGATACATAGGATCACATGAACTGATTTATTCATTTTTAGAATGCCTCTGAAGCTATGCACAAAGCAAGGCATAACAATGACATTCTGGAAGAAGGGAAAACTTCTTGCTTCCACCTGCAACTTGTGTATTCTACATCCTGAAATGAAAAACTAGGAAACAGCAAAACTGGAGCAGCAGACTAAATTTCTATTACTCGTTTTAGTCATTGTGAACGAGCACTCCCAGTACACATTTGAATACACATGTCTTGCAGTTCTGGCCCAATGCATATTGTGAAGCATGAAAAATGCTTCTAGAACCTAAGAGGGCAAGATGGAAGTTTCACAAACTTTTAATTCATTGATCATTGAACAAAATACAAGTTAAGGTTGTGGTGATAAAAGAGGGGAGGCCAGCAAGTAGAAATGTAAAAAACAATAATTTCTACTAGAATTTCAAGCTGAAATTAAAAAAAAAAACAACAACAAACAAACAAATAAACAGACAAACAAAACAGATTCTAGGACAAGCAAATAAATCCAAGGATAAACTGAATTATTCTCCCTTTCTTCTTATGTATGTGTGCACTGTTACAGGGAAGCAAAACATACCCCAAAGAGTTTTGGTGCTATTTACCTTCCTTATGCCATACTTACAGTACAGTGATAAGTTTTAAATGATAGTATTGTTTCTACAAGTCCTAATCCCACAAAACTGTTGAAATGAGAGTCATTTTCTGGGGGACTTTTAGCTATATATTCTCAGTAGATTGTTACAATGACCCTATGTCAATTCATTCTTATTCTTCTGTTCTCTCCCCGTTCTTGATTCATTCTTTGAAGGCTCACAATTTCACTCAGACCTTCTTTTGACAGCATGATTACTTTGATCTACATTTTTGTGAGTTTTTCATGACCAGCAGGTATAAAAAGTATGTCTTACCAGTGCTCACTGCCTGAAAAATAGTTCTATTTATAATTAGTTCCCTAGACTCCATGTGGTTTAATCCTAATTTCATTTATATTGGTGTAAATCAGAAGTGAATTACAAAGGCAAACTGGAGATACATCTGAGTAAAACAAAACCAGAATCTGACCCCACTATACTTCATTCACATACATCTGATAGCTTTTTTTGAAGTTAGGGACAGATTTGAATTTTGATCTTCAAATATCGTGATTTTCTTTCCTGACAATAAACCAAACCAAACGAAAAAAAACTACGGCAAATTACAAACAGAACCTATATCTAAATTTCCATACTATTATCATGCTGTAATATTGCCTTCATCTTTGACTTCTGAAATTGACAGTGTGCTTTGCATTTTATACAGTCTAAATTAGGCAAAAGCCAGCTCTGATTAACCAGTCTAAACTGAATGAAATATAGAGAAATGGGACTGAAAGAGCAAGCATTTTTATTGCCGCAATCACAAATCATATACTAGCTTTAATAAGACTGAAAGAAATGACAGATAGAAAGATGACACTTTCTTATTCTAGCTATCTTTGAAGACGTGGCTATATTGACTCAGAAAAATTAAAATATTTGCTAAAGTCTGTACTACTTCACAATTCATTAAAAATCATTACTACAAGGTCTTCATATAAAAAAAAAAAAAATTCTTCTGTTTCCATCAAACATGTCTGTCACAATGCATTTGCTGTCGTTTAAAAAAGTCATATTTCTGGAAAGTAGCACCTGTGAGAATTCCTTTACACTTAACATGTTAGAGGGTTAGTATTGTGATTACCTGAGGGCATTGCTTCCAGGTAGCTGTTTGAAATATTCATAATATCATATCAATTAGTTCTGGTATGGGTCTGCATATGTACACATCATATTAATATTGCAATTCTAAAAAAAATATTTTTTTTTCTTACACTTGGGACTTGAGACTTACATTATTTATTTTAGCACCTGAGAGTCTAAAGTTTAAGATAAAAATCCAGTTGCTCATTGAGAAAAAGTCACATAAATGTCTTTCCTGAAAGAAAGGATTCTTTAGTCATTCTTCAATCATTTAACTCTATTTTCCTAAAGATATCTAAATTCAGCGAGACATAGTGAAGAATGTTAACATTCCTTTGAGATATTCTTGGACCACGTCAAAATTTGCAGAGCTGTATTACCAAGTTCTTAGTCCTCTTGGTCCTGTTCGTTGGAAGAATAATTCCTTGGAGTGGGTGTGAGCCATTCTGAAAATATGAAGATTATGAAATCAACCCTAACAGCAAAATCAAGGCCTGGATATTTCCATTTCCCATTGATTAACATTTGAAAAAAAAAAAAAAAAAAACAACTCAGGATGCTCTGTCAATGAGGAGAGACCTTTTCAGGATATTAGAAAAAAAATTTAAAAATTGTTTTTCACTTTATAGAATAATCAAGTTATGCTTTTTAGATGTCTCTGTAGCACAGACAATGCTGAGGAGCTAGAAGGAACATTGATGAAAGTGCAGAGTGTGGAAAAAACTGAATTTTTAAGCTTATTTAACAGTACAAGATAGCAGCTTGAAGATCTTGTAGTCTGTTTCAAATTAGCAGTGCAGCACTTTAGGAGGAAAGGCACTCAGAAGCAACCAAAGATGTTCATTGTCCCTATGCTCTGTAATAGGTAATGAAATTTCAGTTTTCTTGAGTGATGTTTCTGCCAGTATAGTACTAGCAGAATATTGTGAAACTATGTCCTGTCTTTAGATAATGGAAAAGTATTTTACAAGAACTGCATTTTATTGTGAATACAAATAGATATTGCTGTAAAGAGTTTTCTTGCTTTAATCATCATATTTCAACAGTAAATGGGCATCAACCTTATATTCAGCATTTAGGATACTAAGTGGTATCTGCAACAAAATGGGTGGACTTTAATAATTAATTAATTTTGAAAGAATAGCAAATGTTTCCATGTATTGTTGTTAGTAAAAGAGCATTTACCCGTCAAAATACCAGTACTTCTTTCTTTCTTAGAGGATCTTGAATGAGTTTTTGAACAAAGTTAAAAAAAAACAAAACAAAACAAAAAAAACCCAGATATCCTGAGAGTGTCTGCTGTGTATTTATAAACTATGTTAACAGTCACTTTTATATGAAATCAGAAAAGAAGTTTCAAACAACTTTTTGCATATGAGTTGATATGGATGTCCCATTAGCTGAGAAAGATTTTCCCCAGTTACAGGAATGTCAACCCGCTGTTGTTGTTCCTTAGAAAAATGGGTATAAGTTTCTATTGGACTATGCTCTGTCCCTGATTTTAAATCCTGCCAGATGTTGAAAATCTGAAGGTGTAGAGAATAAGGAAGGAAAAGGAATATCTAGCCCCTAAGCAGGAACAAAAACGCATAATTCAAGACATTTAAGGAAATTTCTGTTCTACTAAATTTTGCGCTTTTCTCTCTCTGCCTTATATTTTTTTCTTTTTTACTCAGTTGTTTCACAGTACACATTCTTCTCTGCACAATTTATATCCGTAATATTGTGCAACTTTACTCTCATGTTTAAACCCAGGTCTAATTGCCTTATCGTCCACTTTCCCGACATATTGATGGTATCTCAGCTTCTTCTGCTGTTCCTTTGAATATAACATGTTTTGCTTACACATAGATCCAGAGGTAGCCTTTGGGAGCAGATTTTTACAGATTTCTCTGGTACAAAAAGTTCAGTATGATAGTCTCCAGTCTCAGCGATCAATGTCAGCCCTCCATATCCATAATACAGAGCCAGAGCAAAACACTGGGGTCCGTAGGCTGTGAGGAAACTGATTTTCTGCATGCCTTGATATGCTACCTATGGAGCTGTGAGGCGAAAAGGATCGACGGATGGGGCATGCATCCTGCTTCAGAGACACATATTGTATAATGTTGAAGTTAGGTTGTCAGCTAATATGTGTTGTCAGTGTGAAGGACCTTTGCAACCCACTCTTACCTCTCCCAGTAGGGAAACATTAAGCCTAACAACGATCATTATCAGAAGATGTGTGCCTCTAAGGAAGTACAAATGCTCTTATTCTGTTGAGGTATCCGCTATCAGTTTAGGCAACTTAATGCAGTTTTAAAATCAGTAGAAAAGCCTGTATGTCATATTAGCAAAAAAAGTAGCATACTAACTTTGTATCGTATTGTTTGAAAAGGAACAAGCCCTACAAAAGATTCCAGTAGTGAAGAAAGTTTATTTTAGTGACCGTTTACTATGTTCAAGATAACACATTTGTTATGAGACATCATTCAGACCAATTTATTAACCTGAAAACGTGCTATGTTGCATTTTGAAAACATAACAGAAAACTTCTCAGTTGCTAAGATGGCAGTTGGAGTGTGTGCTCTTGATTCATTAATAAAATATGATAATATTTTATATTTAAATATTGTAGTATTTTTGTAATAATAATAAAACTTCATTAGTTCCTCTGTATTTTACTTTTGTAGAAGAAAATAATCGTGCTCATTGCTTACTTCTAATATGAAAGGAATCTCCGCAAGCCATGCATAGATCACGAATGTGATGTCACAATTATATAAGAAGTAAATTCAGAATAACAGGTTGTCTGCACAAAAAAATCATTCTCCAGTGCTGCCCTGCCATGTCTAACAAAATTTCCCTCTAATAATTCCTGAAATGGGAGGAAAGCCTATAAATTGCTTTTTCAAAAAAAAACTTTTTAAAGCATGTTTTATTTGTGGGGTTTCCAAATATCAGTTCATTACTCATCAATGAATCTTTATAATTGTCCACAGTGGTTTGTATTTAAAAAAAAAAATGCTTTTTGTGTTTATATTTCCTTGGTTGCATTTCTAATGTTCCTATTTGGTTAGGGGAGAACAAAAAAGCATTTCAATAATTAGAAAATTATTGCAGGGCATTGGATAACTGACTATGTTTACAGGATATGTGTGGGAGATTTTGTCTTTGTGCCCAGATAATTAACAAGCTTGTCTATTTAATCTCCAAAACACAGCAAGTTTGATTTGATGAATTTACCTTGCAGTAATTCAATTTTTTAAATTCTTTTTTTTTACCAATGATTATTGAATTATGGCTTACTGGGAGTTTATTAATAATAAAGCAGATAATCTTTCACCTGTAGGGTTTGAGTTCCATCCAGCTCAGCAATTAAAAGCTGTTCCTGTCTAATTAATTTCAGTGCTTCATACACAAGAGATTTTCAGTTTGAGCTCTGGTGTCACAAACTTACCACCATATTTTCACTAATTGCCAGACTCTCAGACAGCAAGAGCTTTAAAACTCACTTCAGCTGAACTCTGTACTATCTACCTCCTTTATAAGCGTCAAGCCTGACTAAGCATGTGCAGGGATGTCCTGGTTTCAACATATAACAGTGATTGGAGCATGACGTAAATGGTAAGGAATAAGGGGTGGAATGTCCTGGTTTTGGTTAAAACAGAACTGATTTTCTTTTATTGAATCTTACTTACAGCTAAGTTCTTCTAAGAAACAGCATTTTTCTGAAGCTGGCTGCATATTTTACAGTGTCCGCTCCAAAGCTGATAACACCTAATGTTTATAGTCTTACTGAGCTAATGGTAGGAAAGGAATGCAGAGAAAGGCCCCTGTTTATAACTATTACTGTAGCAGCCAAGGTCACTAATAGACCTCTCAGGTCCTGCAAGTGAGGAGTCGTAAAGGGTTGCACTTGCAGGGAGGGGCGGACAGGATAGCTGACCCAATATTGACCAACTATGTATTCCATGCTGTGCACATCATACTCAGTTTAAAGCTGGGGATCACAAGGGTTTTTCTCTCTTCTTTCATGGCCGGCTTCTGAAGAAGACCCTGCACGTTGTTCTGCCTGTGATCCTGATCCAGGTTCCAATCCGTGCATTCCTGAATCCAGTTCCCATTGACTGTCGAGGCCAGTCACAGAATCACAGAATCACCGATTTGTGACTGGACACAGTCCAGGAATTCCTGGTGCTGCCTGGCAGCTGCTGGCAGGATGCCAGCACTCTGGCACCCAACTCCAAGAAACTCAATATTGGGTTTGTATATTTTGTATTATTTCTCTTATTACTAATATTATTAGTATTATTACCGTTATTAGTAAAACATTATGTACAATTTGTAAGTCTCTCTCCCTTGTCCTCCTTTTGCCTTCCTCGGGTGGGAGGGTAGGTGTTAATAGAGAGCATCTGCCACTCTGTTCATTGCCACCCTGCTCTAAACACTCTCAGGGGAGCAATCTTTGCTATAGACCTGTGAGCACACAAATAAATGATTTTTCTGAGGCTGTCAGGGTGGAACCACTCAACCTCACTAGTTGTACACCATACTTTGAAGTTAACGTAATAGGTAGGTTGTAAGTAACTTAGCTGAGGAGCTGTGTATTCTTAAGCATACTGAGAAAAATAGTCTATCATTTAAAATTCATAATTTCCACGACCAGTCTCAGCACTGAGGACAGCAAAAGCCTTGAGCCCCTGCAGCCTCTGCAGCTCTCCCTCACTGGGCTTTTTTTGTTCAGATACCTTTACCGTATGCAAAGAGACTCTTCAAACAGGCAACTTAGGAATTATTTATTAACACAGCAATTATTTATTGGCAAATGGATACAATGGATAGCTAAGAACAGCGTGGTACTAAGCTAAACCTTATATCAATACACTCAGAACTCTGGATGAGACATCCAATGAGTCTCTGGTGGCCAGGCATACGCCAGTTAGGTAAGGTATGGTTGTTTCCTTGGACAGACTGGTCTTTGATGTTGTTATGTTGCTATCCTTTTTTTCCTAAGGCTATTGTGTTGTAACCACGTAGAAAGAGTGAAGAAGAATGAAGAGCATCACTGGTGGGACACCTTATTTGGATCGTCTCCAACAGTGACCGGAATACTAAACCAGATGCTACCCTCACCTTGATTCTGTCAACTCTTATTATGTTATGCTTGTTGTTAAATATTTTCCTACATTAGGGTGTGAGAGAGCTAGACAAGTGGCTTTACTACAAAACACTCCTCGCATATATAAGATTGCTTAATCACATCTAACAAAACCTTAATAATTAGTTAGACCAACCAAAAATGTCCCTCAAATTATAAATGGAATATAGAATTACTCTGTTTATAGGCACATAGGTAAGAGGTGACCATACTGGCACTCTGTGGAGAGATGGATTGACTTTAGTCACAGGATGGAATGTGGTGATATGGCCCCGCTCGTTAGACCACCTGGCAATCTCAGAACCAGTCAACATTTTATTCTTGCTTTGACTGCAAGAGCAGTGAACTGGGATGACTTGAGATGACTTGGCATTTGTCTTGTCTTTTCACAAGAGCAGTGAGTTGGGCCAATCAGGCACTCCCTGACCGCCCCTGGAACTCCCGATGCCTGGATCACACCTGCCTTCGAAACGTCAGAACTGTACAGTCTGGGAAGCACTGGAGTTGTGCAGCTGCTGGCAAGATACCAGAATTACCTTATGCATATTTTGGCCAGGATGGAAATTTGTTGATGACCAAAGTCGATCATCCTGTGACCCTACAAACAGCAGCACCAAGTGAGACCTTTTGAACTCTCCTGTTCCACAGCAGGTTGCGCCCAGCATCTCCCTCTGAATACGACATCTCTCAGAGCACTCAAACTCTTAAGTTCGAAGTTACCATCACTGATGGAACCTGGGCTGAACTATAGGGATCCCTCACTCCTTGAGGCTCAACCCTAGCCCATCGAGAAATCATTTGAAGTGGGTATTTCACTGAACTAGACGGCAATTTTTAACAGGTAACTTTACCTATGCATATTGTCTGTGTGCGTGTGTGTGTGAATCGATTAAATTCGTAATATTCTACTATAATGGTTGTAGTGAATCCTATTTATTCACTTTATTGATGAACATTTAATTACTGCTAAATACCTGTGATTGTCTCCCTCTTAAACTGTAAATAAACCTTAAATTGCTGCTAGACATATCTTTTAGACATAAACTGTTGTGGTCTGAGGTTAAGTCTGGATTCAGCTGCACCTAGGTTCCTTTCTGTGAAGGTGTTCAGAAAGCAAGATGGTCCATTCTGAACCTTGTGATTCAATGGGATTGTCTCCCTTATCACTTTTATCTTTTTTTCAACTTCTGTGTAAACCATTTTATCTTAACCCTACCCCGATTATGTATTCCATTCGTTTAATAAGCAATGGAGTGAATCTTGCCAATGAACATTGTTAAATCAAATTTTATAAATTCCTAGTAAAAGTCACTTCTTAAAAATACCTTTGACAGTGACTCTAAGCAGCCTAAACCACTCACTTTGCTACAAGCCTGACCCTGATTGTTTCCAGCAATGGGGCATCTACCACCTCTCTGGGCAACTTGTTCCAGTGTTTCACCACCCTCACTGTGAAATATTTATTCCTTATATCTAGTCTAAATCTACCCTCCTTTAGTTTAAAGCCATTGCTCCTTGCCCTGTCGCAACAAGCCCTGCTGAAAATATTTGCCCTGTGTTTCCTATAGGCCCCCTTCAGGTACTGAAAGGCAGCTATAAGGTCTCCTG
>Ga0181612_155099_pt1 | contig 12645 bp, 9 predicted proteins | sample HoacroProtozoa21_FD_119630 | JGI IMG/M metagenome (GOLD analysis project Ga0181612, IMG submission 119630) | Hoatzin crop microbial communities from Cojedes, Venezuel. Combined Assembly of Gp0051906, Gp0051904, Gp0051908 | reverse complement strand
GGCAGTTTACCTCTACTTCTGCTAATAGGTAGGCAATAGATCATTGCCATTGTGTATGTCTACCACAAGTCTAATACCAGGGTTTAAATTACACCTCATCACAGCTGACATCATTACGTGGCAAATCATAAATATAAATCTCCAGTCAAAGGTAACACCATACTGTTTCATCAGTTTAATAAAAAGTGCCACGATGAAGATGGGTTTGCATTTTTTCCAAAAGATAAACCTTGACTTCTGCATACCAAAGTAGAGAGGTACATGTATTCGTGTGTCTAAGAAGCATATTGGGTAGTTCCGTGCTAGTCAGGGCCACCTTCTCATACGTTAGGCAGCTAAAGTTGATCTCAGCTACAAGTGGGTGTGAGAAGCCAACGCTATTAAGAGACTTTTATCTACTGGAAGGAGTCCTAAGAGGCACAAATGTGTATCTGGATGAGTGTTGTTCTTTAAATGGTTACAGTATGTTATTTTTCTATCTGAGACAAATGTATAGGCAGATGTTTGTATGGGTGGCTGAGTCTGGGTAGGCTGAGGCTTACAGCTGCCTTCTGAACTCTCTTCAGCCAGTCTGTCTCTCAGGGTCTAAGGTCACAGAGGAAAGTGTTTGGTCTCTGTTCTCTGTAGCCATGCTTGTACATAAACTGTTAGAATTTTTTCATAGTCAGTGTCCTTGGAGATTTTGCTCTGGTTGGCTTTCATCATCTTTTCTGCTCCCAGTCCGGACAGTAAGCTAAGGACTTGCAGACACACAACTGCACTGCCAGTGCTTGCTAGCCTGATGCTTACATACAAAACCAGGAGAACACATAGCAGGCTCTTAGTTCAGTGGCTTTATCTTGTTAGTAAAGGTAAGCTTCCACATTTTTAGTGCACAAAAAAAGAATAAAAATTAGTTTGGCAGTATTAAGATAGTGGAAGTCTACTGGGTAGAATTCCAGAGTGCTGGCCCTTCATCTACCTTAACACTGCCTTAGTGAAGAACAGTTTTTCCTGGAACTGTCATCAGGGTTCATCTCGTGAGCACCAACGGCACTGAAAATAACAGTGACAACTCATGCATGTAAGAACAGTCAGAAAGGCACGTAAACCCCAGCACCACAATTAAGTCCCCACGGGCTCCCCATAGAATAGGAGGGGGAAGAGCATCACTGTCTCATTTCCCATTAATGAAATGAAAGTGGGGTTAAATGGTGTGTCTAGACGTGGAGAAGCAGTGTCCTGCTGTGCCACAAGGTGGCATCGTAGTAGTGTAACTCAAGTAGTGGACTGCATCCATCAGGAGTGTGCAGGCTGTGACAGAAGTCAGGATGCTTTTCTGGGCTGAAGTGGTGGCCCAGCTAGGAGAGCAGGAAGGCAGCCACTATCTCTGGGATCCGATTCAGGCTTTCTCTTGAAAATAAGCATGTGGTTGTATTGGCCCTATACTCCTCATTAACTGTTTAATCATTTCATCTCCTTTCCAAAAAGAACCGCCATAAACTGAACTGAAATGTGGTGTGTAAACTCAGTGAACCATCCAGAAGAGAGATAGATTTGATGTTTTAGAAGCAATTTCATTACCTTTTTTGTTTATATTCTGCTTAAATTTTCCACACTTAGTTTTTTTTGTATCGTACCTGGTATGTGAAAGGACACAAGGTAAAGTAAAGATACTGTGATTGTGATTTGTAACTGCTGTCTCCTGTTGGAAAGAAGGAAATGCAGGGGAGAGTAAGAGCAATGTTTATATGCTTGCTGACATTGGCAGGTTGGCTCGCTGGCTTTTACCTTCCCTGCCTCCAGGTTACAATTTCTTGGCACTCAGAGTTGGGGCTCAAAGACGTTATTAACTGTTTCATGCGTTTTTCACTATAGGGATGACGGTAAGTTCCAATAAAGATGGCTCAGGAATGATAGTCCGCAGCGTCATCCATGGAGGCTCAATAAGTCGTGATGGACGGATTGGTGTGGGGGACTGCATCCTGTCCATTAATGAAGAGTCAACCACGAACTTAACCAATGCACAAGCCCGGGCTATGCTGAGGAGGCATTCGCTCATTGGACCAGATATAAAGTAGGTAAAGCTAGGTGATTAATTGTGGTAGGATGAGGCTAATAATCAAGATTTGGTTATTTATGCAAGTATTCTAAATGAAAATTGTGTTCATTTTTACAACATGAAGTTGCCTTTAAGTTGCAGCCTCAGATGGTTAATTCACCTTCAGGTTACAGCTTCATGGGTTTAGAAAATGAAATCACTTGTGTGAGAGGCTTTGATGTTCTTAGAAAAGTTATTACTGTCGTTAGTAATCATCATCATTACTGCCCTGCCTGGTTTTATTGAAGGAATGGGATTAGTCAGAGTTTTGCATTCATAGTAGGACTCTGCTAAAGAAAGTAAAGATTTTCTCACGGTTGTGCTGCTTAAAGGTAGACTGTCCTGGCCACTACACAAATGATTTCCTTTGATGGCAATCTTTGCAATGGATTTTGGTTTTGACTGCTGAACAGAAAGTATGACACATGATGTTAATACAGTAAAGTAATACTTAAAACATTTGCAGTACATCAGTGACAAACAGCAGAAACAGTTTGTTTTGTGAAGTCACTTCCAAGTTTTTTAGTACATATTAAGGAGCTGTTGCTCTAGTGCACAAATATCTGCTCTTAGGGAGTACTGCTTTAAACTTGCAGTAATTAATACAAGTTTTGAAAAATCCAATTGCTTAAGAAGAAATTTTGTTCCTCGCAAGTTCACTCAAATTACAGAATTTCAACTTTCGCTCCAAGTACATTTCTTTCTAGCCACCATGGTTGTGGAGTTAACTTTGCCCACATGCACCGTCTAGAAATGAGGTTGTTCCCAAGGTTGTGGACAGTGCTCTAGACACACCAATACTGGGTTTACAACTCCAAAAATCTGGTTGCTGTTTTTCTCAAACCCATGTAACATGGATTGGGTCACATCTGCAAATGGCATTAATGGAGCTGTTGGTAATGGAAGCTTCTGCTTTTTTAAGAGGGTGGCCTTGAAAGGGATCAGTTCAGTCCCAGTATGATTGCAGGTAACTGTGTGATTTCTGTCAATTCAAAATGGACTGCAGGGCATTCTGTTCCTCCCCAGAAGTATTCTAGCTGTAAAGAGACCTGACGTTTTGGAAACAGGCAAAGTGTCTTCACTGTGGTTGGTAGATTTAATTGACTGCCCCATAGCTGTCATGTGTTCAGATTATAATTTAATGCAAACTTGTTTAAATAATGGGATATGCTTATATAATGAATTACATTATTGTCAATGCTGTCATGAATATGAGCAAGTCAGTGTTGATAAAATGTGACATTGATTATTATTGTAGGCTTTCAAACTGTATTAGAATTCTGACTGCTGCAGTTGAAATCAGTTGATATGTGCGCATGTGTGTGTACAGCTGCTTAGGTAGACAAATGCTACAGCACCGTTCTTCTGTGAAGACTTTTTTAGTAATGCCGTAGTTACGTGATCAAACACAGGTGTGTTCATTATTTGTACTTGTCCTTTTATAGGTGCTGCATTTTGCACTATGTAACTAGAAGTTTTGTTTTGTAGTCTTAGTCTTTTGCAGATATGTTGGAAATACCGAGATCTTGTCTTAGAAGTGAGTATTCAGATTTTTCAGAGAAAAGTGCATCCCTTTTTTGAAAGATCTCACAGAAAAGAGGCAGTTGTTATTCATGTTCTTACTTAAGATTTTTGTCTTTCATTTTATATTTGTGGTGTTTGGTGCATTCCCATGATAAGGGTTTAAAGTGAAGCCGGCTTCTGCACTTCGAAGAACTGAAAGACCAGATCCCTCAATGGCTTCTAACAGAGTCTTGCAAGAACAAAGACAATATTTTTTGGCCTATGTAGTTTTGATACAAAACTATTGAGTATAATTAAGCTTTTCTGTGATTTGTACTTTCAGGAGCAGTACGGGATATCAGAAAAATTTTATGATACAATCATGTAGGTAATGTCCCAAATCACAAATTTGGATGTCTGGAACATTATCTCATGATAATTCTTCCTGTTTGCTGAGAGGGAAGCACAGCTGTATAGATGTCATTTCAGAGCTAATGTGGTTCAGCACCATGCAGGATTTATGATTTAAGGGCCAACATTTCAAATAAGGAAGTAGAATCTCTTTGATGTCTTCCTTGGGAAACAAGGGTGCACAAGAACTCAAGTGTGGCCATCTTGCTGTCATTCCTCTTTATCCATACAGGACTGCAAAACTTTTAGACTGAGCTTTTTTGGGGTAGCAGGATCCCCCCAGAAAATGATTAAGCAGAACTATTTTAATTTCAAAGCTGTATTTCAGTGGCAAACATTATTTGCTGAGGAAACATAAAGCTGTTCTTATTTGCCACATAAAGGCTTTGCTTTATTTATTAAAGGAAATTTGATTTTCAATAGTTCAAGAACCAGCAATCTGAGTTTCAGACTTAGGTATTTAATTTTTTTCCCCCGTTTTGTGTGGAAAACCAGATGTGTGGCCTTACCAGAATTCATTCTGTTTCACTTCGCACTCCACCTTGCCAGGAGCTCTTATATTTCTACAATAATAGCCAATGTTTTGTGCATAGCAGCAGCAGCTGCTTGTAACATCTGTCAGATAATTACAGAGCTGAATTCACCTGCCTAAAGTGTGGGGATGAATTCCTGATCAAGAGATAAAAGATAGATTGCAGTTCCATTTTCCATACTTGTTAATAATCACTGCTATAGACAGTAATAAAGAGCAGATGCTTTCTGGGGGAGGTGTAGGTGAAGCAGAGGTGGAATGGGGAAAAAAAAAGAAAATAAAATATAAAAGAGAAAAAAAAAGCAGCTCACACTTTTACATACATAAGTATGCCTTTCGCATTCAGCATGAGACATTAACATTTGTTAACACCATTGTAAAAAGATGCTGCATCCTATGCTTCACATTCTAGATCTTCTCCAGCACCTGCTGATGATCAGGCCCTCTGTTATGTGTGAGTATTGGCGATTCAGAAACTCATTATGGCTCTATGTTGCAACTTGTCTGTAAAATCATTCCATGCTTTTATGACATCCATAGTAATGTCAGGGATATATCCAGATACAGGTACATATTCTCTGTGTGTGTGTGTGTGTGTGCATGCCCATGTGGCTGCACATGTGGATGTGCATATATATGTTTTTTAAAAAAAGTATGAGTGTGTGTGTATGTGTATATATATATGTATATTTTTAAACTCAAAGATTGGAGCCTGCTTCCTAAGACTAGAATGACAACACCTGTTTTCTAAAAAATTATTCCTTATATTTTTAAATTTTATCTATGACAGCCACCCCAGACGTGTTCAGAGCATGTGTGTGTGTTTGTACAGGCTTCACTGCTAGAATTGGCATGAGTGTGATGTACTGATATCTGGATTAATCTCAGTGTCATATTTTCTGTGGCACTTACACTTTACTTTCTTCATGTATAAAAAGGTTCAAATTAGACCTTAAGTGTTAATGACAGTAATTCGTCCTGAACATTTTCCAGACTTTGTTATTTGGTTTGTTGGTGTTTCAAGGTTTTGTGTGGCTGTTCAGTCAAGCATGTGATAAATGTTCTTCTGTACTGCATGCGGTACTGTGTTTACAAGATACTTTCATATGTACACCCTTTGTTGTTTCCATTGCCACTGCTTTCATTGCTAGTGCATATCTCTGGGGGGAGGAGGCTGGTGGTAGCTCTCAAGAAAGGAAACCAGAACACTTTCTCCTTCAGGTTGCACAGCTATGAGAGAGAGGAAGTGATTAAACCCTGCATATACTTTCACTTGCAATTGTTGAACTTTAACTTCTCTTGCAGATAAGAAATGCAACACAATAGTAGAGCAGTCATTTACTTTTTTCCTGTTTTCTGTGTCTTCGTCCCTATTTCCTGGCACTTGTTTCTCTTACTCTTTTCCCTGTGACAACATTAAGGCAATTACCAGTCCTTTTTGCAGATGGACCATTCAGGTGCGTGGGTGGATTTTTATTTCCACTTCACAGCACAAGGGTTAACAGAGTTGACCAGAGGAGCCGAACATCCTCCTTGTTCTGGGTCCCTCATCATCCCAGTCACATGCAGAGCCGTTCAGGATGATGCTGGATGTCTTCAGACCCCACTGTGACCTCCAGGAAGTGAGCTACAGTAGCAATCCAGCAAATTATGGGTTTGATAACTGTGGGGTATCTGCCCATGAAGTACTAAACAGGGGAAAAATTATTGGCAGATATAAATCTAAGGGCTTTAGTACAATCTGACCTTGCTGTGTGTCACAGAAAGCAGGAGCAGGACAGACAGCCACTAGGTCAAGATGACTTTCTGGTATACATATTTCCTAAAACGCTAGATTTTCAGCAGAGCTAGTATTTTTGTATAACTTTTCACTGATAACACGCAAAGGAGAGAGGGGAGGAAGACAGTCACATAAGTAATACAGCTTAGCTAGAATAAGAGCAGCTACGGAAGCTTTTGTAGTTAACTGAACTTTGGAAATCATGAGCAAGGATCAAAGGTAAACTGCTACACAGAATAGCCTTTTCATGCATTTGATCCATGTAATTTAGTTTTCTGTGCTATTTTTTGTAAAATGCAAGTAAGTGTTCTGGTTTATATTTGTGAAGTAGCTGAAGCATTATTGAAGTTTAGTTGTCGATAAGAATGAACAGTTGAAAACATACTTAATGTTCCTTTGAGTGCTTAAAATTAGGCAATTAGAACTGTAGTTAAGAACTAGCATAGAAACAGCGTGATTTTCTGAAGAGCCAAAATGTAACAGCTCCCAGTGATACTGTCTAAATTTGATGCCATCTGTGGAGATCAATTAGGTAATTCAGTTGCTCAATTTTAGATGCGTTTTTAAAAATGGTGGAGCGAACCTCTTTTTTTCTCAGTTCCTGTGCTGTACACAGAAAGGGAAGCTTACGTACCTTAGAGCTTTTGGGAGATGTTTGTAAGTAGCATATACAGCTGTTTGAGACCATCCTTTGAGCTGTACCTTTTGAATGTTCCAGTACAATGTTAGTTATTCATTCATATAATGAAAAACGACAAGGTATCCTGGAAGATGGAGTGCATATCATTTGCCTCCTTCTTAGCTGATCGCTAACGCTGATGTTGCACAGAAATGTGAGGTAAGGACTACTACTAGCCTTGGACCTTGGGACTCTGCATAATTGTTTGCCATGTGCTGCTTGCACAAAAGGACTAGACAAGAGTTGAAAGATGTTGGACACTCTACTGTCAGTGATCACATTCTGCTGTCTGCATCCAGGATGGTTCTGCGCATGCCTGGTTCCTTTTTTAGGAGCCTACCTTTCTCCCTTCCATACTTTGGACAATATCTTCCAGCTGCAGTTCAGCATAAAGGAGATTGGCCAAGCCCTCTAGCTAGCAGAAAAGTTGCTTGCAATTTTTGTTTCTTTACTGCAGCCGTCTTTCAAGGGAAAATAAGTTATTTCCTACATATAGGGTGAAAATTGATGAATTTGATTGGGATGAAACTGATAAATGTAACTGGATGAATGGTACATTTTCTTTCATTGACATGCAGCTTGCACATCTCACAGCTTTTGTAGAGGAAAGGTATTCTTATGGGCTTACTGGGGGGTGCTTCAGCAGCATTTGCCTTGTGAGAGCTGCGTGAGCATAGTACTAGCACTTTGCTGTAGTTCAATGCATTTGGAGTTGGAGATGTCTGAGAAGTAGTAGTGATTATTTTCAAAAAGTCTTTTCCCTCTTGCTTCTCTCTGTTTCACTGCTAGGACTTCACAGAATAACTGCTGCATGTCTTGCCTGTTTCCCAGTGCTGGAATGACCTCAGGAAAGACAGATGAGGGTCGGTGACCTTCTGCTGACTGTTTGTTCCCTAGTGTGTATTAAATCCCCAACACTTCAAAGTGGAAACAGGTTGTGTCAAGCATACAACACTTGTGTGTTTGAAAAAAGGCCAGAGCAGAAGAAAGACATTTGAGGAAAAGCTGGTGATAACATGGATGATTTAGAAAATTGCGTTAAGAGAAGTGGGCCATTCCTCCTGTTCAGCACCCTAGGCACCTCCTTAATGACCATCTTTTGCACTTTTCTAGATATGGTAGATGTGAGAGGGGATAGGGAACATGCTTGGGTACAGGTGAAGATGACAAATAAAGATGGTCCTTATGATAATTTTGGTAGAGTGTCTTGGACAGACGGCGTTAGTCACTTAAAAGTTTTATTTGCTCTGCCTTCTTCTGCTTACTGTATTCAGCAGAAAACCAGTGAGAGAGGGAATCAGTGGCAGTCAGGGAGTGACAGACAGAATAGGACTCCAGTCAGGGGCTGATGGACAGAAGAGGGCTCGAAGTAAGTGAGAGACTCAGAGCTGAAGGAGTCTCTCCTCAGCAGCTTACACATCGTCGTAAAGTGGTCAAGAATTTTTTTTTCATCCTGTCTGTTCTGTGGGGAAATATGTTCCTAATTTTTAATCATGTGAGAGGTGAGAAGACAGCCATTTTTTTGTGTTCTTTTTCCATCAGCCTTACTTCATGGCAGATTTGGATCTGATAGTTAAGCTGCTTATCAAACAACTAAAGGTTTTTAGGAAGACAAAGAGTCATTAACGGAGTGCCATCTAACTAGCCCTGTTTAGATTATGGTGTTTGTTTGCCTGTAGAGCAAAGTCTTTCAAGAAATATTCTTCATGCCTTAATCTTTGTTCCTACTCTTTGTCTCACTCTGCCCGGTCTGTTGGGCTATTTCTGTTTCTAGCATTCAAACATGATTGGGTTACACCCAGACTTCAGGAGTCTGCGTGTCATTTGGTTGGTGAAACATGACTGTATGACTGTCCCAAGCTGGCTGGAAGTGCATGAAGGGGTGGAGGAAGGAGCTGAGCAGCGGATTGCTCCCTGTGGTATAGGTGGTGTGCTGTAACTCATTTGTGTGTCCAAATCCACACAGTATTTTTCACCAAAAACACAGAAACCTAAAATAGATAGAAAGCCTCCTGCAAGCCAACTTCCAGAAGCATTTTCAGCCAGCATTTAGGATGGTAATGGTACTTCAGACCTCACAGATCGTTCAGTGTTTGTCTTTGCACGAGGAATCTCTGTTTTGACTGAAGCTGGACTGTCACTATTAGACTGTTGTTGCTGCTCAAGCACCATTTACTTAAAATGGAGTTGCCAGCCCTCAGCAAATTGTGTACAGCTGCATAATTGGACCATAAATTCATATTTGTTGCAGAGTCACAAAGGATTCGTCTAACTCCTTATTCCCAAAATAAGAGCGTTGTGGCTTTGAAGTCAATGACTGTATGAAGGAGTCTTGAGTAGCTTCCGCATATTCATTCCTCGCACCCACCAAAGGCAGGACCAGCAGTCCTCATGCTACTTTAATCATGTCCTGTTTTATTGCAGTATTACATATGTGCCAGCAGAAAATTTAGATGAGTACAAGGCCAGTTTGGGACAACAGACAGAGGGAGCTGTGCCACTTTTTCCTTCACATACTGTCAGGTGAGTCAAAAAACTTACTGTTTTCTCCCATGGGGCTCTCAGATGTAACTCCTTTCATACACTTTGCACAGTTCAGGAAGAGAAGTTTTATTTTAGAAGAGATGAAAGATGGATTATTTTCTTCAGACTGGCAGCCATTACAATAAAAAGCTGTTCAGAATACAATTTTTGGTTTGGCTAGCAAATTTTTCTGACGTATTTACAAGGCTTTCTGTAAGTGTTTGACCCAAAAAGGAGATTGAATACTGCCTTATCCTAAACTTCTCTTAAATACCATGCAATTTGATTTGTGTATCACCACAAATATGCTTTGTGCTTCCAACACGAGAATTTGGCAGCAATGGTCTTTGCAGAACATATACTGGCAAGAATTAATTATGCTGTGCTTTTTGTAGAGTTTCAAAAATTTGTTACGGGTGTAGGCCAAAATATTCAGAGTTACTAATGATTTTTGTTTTCTTGAAATTAATCTCCAAAACCAGTAACTGTTTCTGAATGCTGCTGTTGTAGTTTCTTCCATTTTGGAAACAACGGAGAATTACCTTCAGCTTTGATTTGGTTTTAGCTCCAAAATGCAGAGTCTTTTATTCTGTGGTTGTCAGTTGACAGCAGCTTAATTGTGGAGACAGGTGGGCAGGGAATCTCCAAACACAGTGTGTATTCTAACAGACATCTGCAAAATACATTCTTTACACGAACCCTGTGTACAAATTCTGAAGCTGGCACAGTGATCCAGTACATGAAATTTTGCAGTGAAATCTAGTGATTATGTGGGTTCTTTAACAATGAATTGCATATTCCTGTTCATCAGCAGGGAACTCCCAGAGCTTCCAGAACGTGAAGAGGGGGAGGGAGAAGAAAGTGAACTTGCAGCGTTCAGTAACTGGAACCAGCCCAGAAAGTAAGTACAGTTCTAGTTGCACAGTATAAAATCTCATCTGAAATTCAAAAATTTTGAAACCTGTAATATATTTTAAGAGGGGTAAGAAAGCAACAGAATTGCTGCACTTATGTGTACTGTGCATTCAAGGATTAATTCACTGTTGATTTTTACTACCATTGGGCTAAATCCCTGCAGTGTAGTAGTTTCTTAGTTGCTTTAGTAGTTTATTCAAGAAGGGCTTTCTGAGCAGTTCAGTAGATAACTCCCACTGAAAGTCAAAACTTTCCAGGGAGTTATTTCTGAATGTTTTTAAACCACTGTGCAAATCCATGTATCCTCAGTGTGCAGCACTGTCATAATCCCAACAGATTTTCATTTCTTTTGGTTCTTGTTTTGTCACAACAGGGTTGAACTCTGGAGAGAGCCTAGCAAGTCACTGGGGATCAGCATTGTTGGAGGACGAGGGATGGGGAGCCGCCTGAGTAATGGAGAAATGATGAGAGGAATCTTTATCAAGCATATCCTGGAAGACAGCCCAGCTGGCAAAAATGGAACGCTGAAAACCGGAGATCGGATCGTGGAGGTACCAGCCAACTGTCTTTTGCTTGCCATACTCCCAGCATCTCAGGGGCCGCTGAGATCGATGTGTGGTCCTGGGCCAGCAGATGTGTAATAGTGCCAGCTGGCATTGCTTGAGCCGTACAGCATGTAGTACCATCTGCTGATGTTTGTGTGCAGACACCTTTAAGTTGAGTATACAACCTAAAGCATAGATGGCTGACTGTGTGAGCAGGGGTCTACAAAGCCAGCAGCTCTACCTGCCTGTTTTAAAGGCAGCATGTGTAGAAACAAGCCTCAGTTTGGTGAAACTAAAAGGTTTTACCTTTGCATTTTGGATAGCAACAGAAATGGCCAGTGAATAGCAAATAATGCAAATAAATGCCAAACTTACTTCCCTCTTAAATCTTAATCAGAACACATCACTCTTGTGTATCTTGTGCAGGAATTCAGGAAGATGCAGTTTTTTCCTGGTGACATGAAGAAAGCTGGATTTGATACAGAGGAATTTAAGAGCATTGTGTCTGTGACTGAGGATGGGGTAGCCAGTGTTGTTGCAGTGAGGAATTTATCTAGATTTCTCTTCTGCTTATCCAGTCCTGTGCTCATGCAGCCATTTCTGCTTTCTCACTTAAAGATATTGAAGAATGAATGCACTGAAAGGAAAGCATCTTTCCTATGATGATTATCAGTAAGACATTACTCTGTCTCCAGTGTCAGGCCATTAAGAACTGCAGTCCCTCTTCACCCTGCTGGATGTTGTTAGCTGCCTGTCCATCAGAAAGGACATAACAAGCAGGGCGATGGAGATGGTGCTTCTTCCCCTGGTTCAGTCTGGGCTTCCTTTACGTGGTGATACTTAAACTGCAGTTTGCTGTCTGCTACAAGATCCATATAAAGAATCTTGAAATAATACCCTAATATAGGTAGCACTTCCTAGAAGAGGATAGAAGAGTTTCCAGTGTGTAAACAAGTTGGGAGGTTGAATTTTGCTTGATGGCCACAAAATTAAAAAGCATTCATTATACCTGAATACCTGGATTTTTATGAATGCAGTGACTGTCTTTGACAATGATGCTTGCAGAAGTTGGAGTGGGTGAGTGAAATCAAGTAACTGATGTGGTGTTAGTGTGACTGTTACTGAATGGATTATTTCAGTTTCTCAAGTTGTGGTGTATCTAGGCTTTTCTCTCTGCTAGTGCATACAGTGTTTGAGACATGGGAAGTCAGAGAGCCTTAATGTTGTTTTTCAGTTTGTCATAGGTTTAGAATTTTCTCTCTCAGATTGTTTTTGTTCTGTCTTTATTTACATTGGATGGTTAGGTTTAAGGTAGAGTTAGACAACTAAAAAAGTGGGGTGATCATCACTATATAATGTGTGTGCAAGAATTGCCACTAACAAGTAACCCTTCTATGTTAACTTCCAGCTTTTATTATGGTCATTGTGAGAATGCTTTACTGGCGCTAACCTCACCATAACATTGTTCTTACCTGAATCACAAGACAAACTGTTTTACGCACCGATACATAAGAAGGCATGAAGAAAAGTAACCGGGCAAAAATGTGTGCTTAGCCATCCTTTGTAAATGCTTTCTTCTAGAAGAGAGAAAGCTTTTCAGCTTTGACCTAAGAATTTAACTTCCAGGAAGAGTGTCTAGTAGCTAAAATTGGGCTGATTTTTTTTTTTTTTTTTTTT
>Ga0181612_147705_pt1 | contig 12645 bp, 8 predicted proteins | sample HoacroProtozoa21_FD_119630 | JGI IMG/M metagenome (GOLD analysis project Ga0181612, IMG submission 119630) | Hoatzin crop microbial communities from Cojedes, Venezuel. Combined Assembly of Gp0051906, Gp0051904, Gp0051908 | reverse complement strand
CATCTAGGGATAGGACTAGGGGTAATGGCTTTAAACTGAAAGAGGGTAGATTTACATTGAATATAAGGAAGAAATTCTTTACTGTGAGGGTGGTGAGGCGCTGGAACAGGTTTCCCAGAAAGGTGGTAGATGCTCCCTCCCTGGAAGTGTTCATGGCCAGGCTGGATGGAGCTCTCCTGGTCTAGTTGAGGATTTCCTTGCTCGTTGCAGAGGGGGGCTTGGACCAGTTGACCTTTAAAGGTCCCTTCCAACCCAAAATGTTCTATGAATCTGTGACTCTGTGAGCCTTTAGGAAGATGTCCTTCAGCAATAATCTGAACACAACAGTGAAGATACAGGCTCAGTGCTGAACTTTTAATTTGGTTGTTCTTTTAAACTAGGTGAACTATTTCACATAGACTATGCATCATATTTTCTGATACTAGCATGCATGGTGTAGAAGAAATGTGAATGTGAGTGTTGATTGTGTTAAATGAGTGCTTTAGCTCAGTCTTTTGATAGCATTTTGGCCTAGACGTAAGAAGCCAGTAAGCAGTGGGAGTCAGTAAACTTGGGGAAGAAAACAGGGAAGGTGGTGGGTGTTCTTATGACATAGTAAGAAGGAAGAAAACACAACAGCGTGTAAGTTAATAGTAACAGGTGCAGTATATTTATTCAGGGAATGGAAGTTACTGAAGATCTGTGCATGTGATCCTTGAGCTAGAAGCTGTGTACAGTGAGCTGGAAGCTGCGTACAGACAATAGATCACTTGCTATGGTTCATGGAGGAGAAAACATGAGACTTTGGGTTGATTTTGAAGACATGGAGAAGTGGATGTGCATAGAACTGAAGCACTGCAAGGCACCACTTGAAGCGTTGCAGATATCAGCTGAGACATCAGTGGATGGCAGATGTCTCAATAAGGACCATGACTCTTCAGAAGTAATGATCACAAAGAGGGGGAAGCAAGAGCTAGCAGAGGGGAGGAAGGCATAAAACAATAGGTTTGTTGTGCTGGCGAATGAACATAAGCAGCAGGCTGTTACTGAACATGAGAAAGCAAGGAAGAACACCTAGCTCCAGCCAAGAGCTGGAACCTGTAAAGAAATCCAGGCTGTGACCATGCAAGGAAGGGAGATTTTGCAGCCGTTACGGGAAATTCTACAAGGAATCTGTTGCAAAACTGAGGATTGTGCAAGGAGGCAGAGAGGGCAAACTGGGCCCCCCCGAGCTGAGGGAGTCGTGGGCTTATCTCAAAACCAGAAAGACGTGTTGTGTGTCAGGAGTAAAGGGGCAAAGTTTTTGCAGCGATAGCGGAAGTAAGATGGAGCAGCCACACATGAAACAGCTGGAGAAAAACACGATTAAGGTAATAGAGATTCAATGGACTGGAACCTAATAAGGAGGAGGTGTCCAGCAAGGGTATCTGTTTTGGATCAAAATCGCTTTGAAGAAGATAATAAAGGAGTAGTAGTGAAGACACTCCTGGAAGTGTTTGGATATGGAAGTGTTTGGATATGAATAGCATAAATACGAAAAGAGAGAAAGAGAGATTTCTGGACCTGTGTCATTGTAAGTTCAAGAGAAGAGGGAAGAATAATTGCTACTAAAAATACAAAATATCAGATATTCCTGAATAAGATAGTGTAACAAGTAGTTACTGAAACAACAGAGTTGGTTGGAGCAGGTTTTGGCACATAATGAACGCGAAGTCATGAGTTGTTTTTTGGTAAGCAGCGATGAGTGGACCATGGAAGATAACCTTGGATGAGATGATAATTTGTTGATTTAGCTTAAATTGAATCATTTAAAAAGTGGGTCCGTAACTCTGATTCTCAGTATTAAAAATGGAAAATTGAGAAATTGGAGGAGCTCTTTGGGAAATCAGCTGGACAGGGGCACCTATGATTCCTTCATCTAATGGCCTTCAGTTCTTAGAAACCTAGATCATAGAAAGGCAACGCATTTAGGAAATTATTTATAAGGATTTAAAGGAGTTTGTGTCTGGAAACAGCTGAAGAGCATTGACTAGTTGGTTTGAGATTTCTACCAGTATTTAGAAAACCTATAGAAAATTAAGTGAGTGTCGGAGATGAGATTTCCAGGTGAGGCAGTTGCTGTGGTGCAGTTATACAAGCTCTACAGTGACTACATTGGGAGTACCGTTAATTTTGGTCACCCAAAGAAGAGGACTATGACAGCAAATAGATTATTTGTTATAAGATTAACAGTTGTCATCTTCCCAGAAAAAAATGGTGTAGTCCTACCTGTACAGGTGTATATCAAAGAAACAAGCTTAGTAATCAGCAGAAAAAATTTCCAGGGAATTCCACTTTATATTCAAAGTTTGAACATATCCATGCACCCATGCACGCTATCATTGAAGAGGAGGTTCTACGAACCTGACAGGGAAAGCAAAATGAGGTGGTGACAAGGCTGATGAAATGAGGATGACAGCTTTGCCGAGGAATCTCAGCATGGGGTGGGCTGGCGTCTTCTCCAGGCTTAAGCTTGAAGACTGGGTTGATTTAGCCAGGCTGTCTGGAGGGAAGGAGATGTTCTTCCTGCCAACCATGAAGCATAGACCCAACTGTGGGGCTTAGGAAATTGACTTGAAAAGTTCAGCAGAAGCCACATGTTGCTCATGGGAACTGTAAAGCTATACATCTGACTATTTCAAGAAATTTGTAGAAGCCTTTGGATACTTGGGAAGCCAGACAGCTTGTTGGAAGAATATAGTTTTCTTCTTATCAAACGTATGATCTAGATAAACTTATTAATATTTTATAGCAGTTGATAGTTGTCAGGTGTCTTTTATGCAGTTTTAATTCCAAGAGTAATTTTTCTTCACAATTCTTAGGCTTTCTATGTTTATGACTTTCTAAGATCTGATGTAAAATAAAATCAAGACTGTTGCTAGTTAAGTATTTCCTGTTGTGGTACTGCAGTAATTCATCCTCTGCGAACAAACTAATTGTGGGAGTTGCATGACATAGTTGCCTCCAACGTGTTTCAAGCTTGGCCCTGTTCTAGCTTGTCCTAGTGAATTTTCAGACTCCCTGGAGAGGTTATTAGATTTGTTGCAGAAGTACAGTTGGACTGACTGGGGAAAAGTTAACAGTTATGATATGCTGGATTTGATGGACTGGTCCTCTAGGAAATAATCTGTAAAACATCTTCTGATAAAAATTGTGTAGACACAAGAGGGACAACCTTGAGCATCTGTTCTGTAAATCAATTTGAATGAACACATACAGAAACACTTTACTTGCAGCTACTTTGTATGGACATAAAACAGGAGGAAAAGGTTCAAAACTCATTCCTAACATTTTGATCATCACTGGGACCCTGAGAGAGAAGTTGGTGCAACTTTTTCAACTTTTTCTTTTCCACACAAGCCTCTTGAAACTGAAAAAGCATTTGAAAATGTTCATAGGTTCTCCTGAACTGTAAGAATATTTACGTTGAGGTTGATTTGGATTAATCTTTTATTTTTATGTGATTTTTTTTCCTCCATATAATTTATTTATGTTGATAACAATATTTTCCTGGAGCGCTGAGATTTACCAGGTGTAAATGTTGTGGGTGCTGGGAGTACAGAATTGCCTAATGCAAATATTAGAGAGAGGAGCTGAAGGATAATAGCCACTAAAAGTCAGGGCACAGCTGCTGCTGATGGAGGCCAGTAGTGCTACAAACTACATGGTATTTGCAGATATGGAGTGCTAAATGCTGGTTTTTTCTGCTTATTGTATTCTTTGGTTGCACATATCAGGATGATACAGGGTTTTTTAAGTTTTTTTAAATATTTCAGATTTTCTCAGATTTTTTCACTTTGGAGTTTATGTTTTTGTCTGTATTTGAAAGCCTGATTTTGTTTTTTAGTGGGGATAGCTATGAGGTGTCAAGAAAGGCCACTGTATCGACCCTTTTGGCAATGAAAATTGGATAAAAATAAAATAAGAGTATTATCCTAGCATGACTAACCCTATACAAGCTGAGCCAAACTCTTTCATTGGAGATTTTAGGTTTTGCTGCTTTACTGTTTTTCCCAGTTGGAGTGAAGTTTATCCATGGAGAAAATTGGTTATGAGAAGAGACTAGAAAAAATGAAGATAGAAGTCTATGCAGAGAAAAAAAGAAGCATTTTTCTGATTAAATTCTTGGGGAAGTTGTGACCAAGATGATACTTCCACAGCACTGAGATAGGCAATAAAAAAGTGACCTAAGTATCTTACTCAGTCCTAAGCCTTGCTGAAGATATTTTAATAAAAACTTAAGGATATTAGACAAACTGTTGTTACTCCTTTCAGTGACTTTTTCTTATTTGCCCATATAATGTTTCACTAGAACAATATTTATTTGCATTGCCAAAAAACTTAGGTGTTTAACCCTGCCACATTTTCCTAACTACATGAAAGCAAACCAAGCCTAGCTATTTTAAATTGCATTTTAAGTCTTAGCTTATGTATTATAGCATTCCAGGAGGATTACGGTATTACTGTGTCTCACTTAATGGCCTAAATATCTGTTTGTGGTGCAGCTGAGCATTAACATACACATCTTGCTTTGCTTTCACTGTCATGTTTCAAGGGTTTGGCTTCATCCTATGGCACATCTTCAGCACAAGAAAGATAAATCTTGATGTGTTGAATGAGCTGAATTTTTCATATTTTCACTGCAGAGTAAGGAGTTTTGGGTCAAAAAGATACCCTGGTGATTAACATGTCTTATTATTGAAAATTACAGCCTGCCTTGTTAAAAAAACCTTAATGCATTTTCTATTTAAGAGCAAAGGGGTCTTTCCCTTCTATTCCTCATTAATGATTTGTTTTCCCTGTGCTGCGTAAATGATTTCCTAGATTGTATCTTTTAAAATATTACAAATTAAGCAAAGTGGAAAACTCAGGGAATTTGTGTAGGTGAAGGATATTTCCAGAGCAGTGATGACTGATATTATGCATAAGGCTGTGCTGGAAAGGCCCATTGTAGCAAGCAGCTCTAGATATATATCAGTATAAATACCTCTCCCGACTGTGACCTCTTGCCTCATACTTATTACAATAATGGGTAAAACAGGGCTTTTTCCAGCTGCTGTTCATAAAGCAAAGATAATTAAGCCTCCTTTTGTTCCTCTGAAAGTCATGTCCTGGCTCACCATGTGCCCATGGGTTACCTCACTTAGGGTCAGGCACCTCCTGATACAGCAGGACACTTGAGTACCCACTTGAGACCGTATGGCCTGTTTAAGCTGCTTGGGCAAAGCATGAATGGAACAGTTTCATCGCACTCAAGGCCAAAGGAAGCCCGAAGTCACCCTGGTTAACCTCGTACGTTGCAAGATATTGCATTTCCCACAGCTGCCCTCTGCTCAATGTAAATACGTCAGGTCAATGATTTCTGCTCATTGCTGTATTTTCAGAAACAGCTGTGTTTGGAGCTTTTCGGTTAGTAGGTTTTTCATCTGTGCCTCTTTATCCTGTATAATATGTGATCTGAAACCAAGTGATTTTGGGGGGAAAAATGCAAACAATCTGCAAACTGTTACCTTTATTAACCTGCCCTATATTTTCCTCATCTGTTCAATAGCATTAATTCTCTTTCATCCTAAAAGTTTTTGTTGACAGAGGGCCATATTAAATATTCTGTTCTTATTGTTAAAGATGTAAATATGGCCCTAAATGGTGATTTCTTTTTAAATTTTTTCAACTTTTCAATTATTTTTTTTTCAACTCCTTTGTAGCTATTTCTGTTCTTCAGTTCTGTGTTTAGTGCCTCAGGAGTGTCATGGATTTATAGAAGCCAGAGGACCTGCAGGACTTTTAATTTCTGAAGCCGTGACCTTAAGGCAGAGATTAGTCAAGAGACTGTAGTTTTCAGCAGTTCATCCTTTCAAATTAGCCCAACTCTTTTCTTACTTTGCCAATGGCACTTTCTTCAAAAAAGAAAACCTGTGTGTGACAGTCACTTTGGGAATGGTGGAAATGTGTAGTGGGGAACTATGCTTTTCACCTGGAATATTTTCAGTTATAGGTCTTAAATGATTTCAGTTATTGAAATTACTAAAAACATTCAAATTGTATTTCTTATTTAGTCCCTGATGTTGTGTAATATCACTACCAAAGACATCACAGTTTTTTGTTGGTTTTTTTTTTCCTCTGGAGTGTTGCTTGTTAGTTGACCAGGTGGTCATTGGGTGCATTTGTTGGAGTCCCTCATGATACAAAAAGATTTTCTAATTATTTTTCCAATATGTCTATGCTCTTTCTGTCTCCCCTGGGACAGAGGATGGTGTTAGGGGACTGCTCAAGCTACTTGCAGCTTGTACAGAAGACAGCTCAGTACAGAGTATATCAGGCACTCCTAACATTTCACCCCATCTTACTCAGTTTAACCCAGTTAAAGCCAAATTTCCTCTTAAATGTCATTAAGCAGTTTGGCTTATGACAATGTATTTTCCTTTCTGCTCTCACTTTCTTTTCCTTCTCTACTTTTTTTTTCGCCCATTTTATTTCTCTCTGCTGTGTTTTTGGTTGCTGTTTCTTGTAAGATGAGAAAGCTAAGATATAGAAATAAAGTTTATACTTCATTTTGAAAGCAGAGGGATTTTTAGGGTTTCTGGTTGGAGGACAAGGATATGGTGGTGGCACCTCACTGTCATGAGACTTAGGGCCACAGTGACAGATTTACTCTACAACTCACATTGGAGGGAGGGAGAGCTTGAGCAGCAGTTGCAGGGGATTCAGTCCCTAGAAAAGGTGGATAAATAAGTTTGGATCTTCTTGGCACTGGTTATTGCATTTCCACCCCTTCTCCAGCATGTCTGAGGCCAGGTTTCCCAGAAGATGCCTGGTCCTGGCCCTGGCCCTGGTTTGGCCGGTCACGCCCATCCCCAGCATTGAGGGGTGGCCCCTGGTTGCTGCCAAAGAGCCTCATTGGCTTGCCTGACTCCCAGATGGAGACTCTTCCTCTAAAAATAGCCCTTTATTTTTACAGCTCCTTCAAACATCTGATTGGCGGCCTAGATGACGTTTCCAATAAAGCCTATGAAGACGCAGAAGCAAAAGCAAAGTAAGTATCTGCTCATTGTGTTCAGCATTAAATCTTAACTTTGTTTTTATTGATGGTACATCACTGTAATTTAAAAAAAACCCTGCTTTTTTCCTCAACATGATAGTGTAAAACAGTTAAAAGTAATGAATGAGGTGCTTACTCTGAATTTTCCTCCGGATGGGCTTGCTTCGGTCCCCCTGGCTCTTTCCATGAATATGGGAGGACCAGAGAGAGATGGGTCTCCTCAGGTCAGTGCCCAGAGACGAGTGGTCCCAAGGTGCATCTTTTTCACAATATTTCAGTCCACAGAACTGTTGGATCTTCAAAATTTATCACAAAATATTTCTCTTGAAATGTTTTAAGGTGAGAAATTACCAATCCTGGAAAGCTCAGACACTGAAGGAAATTGTTGTTGAATATGTTTAGTTTCTTTAGAGAACTCTGTCATACATTTTCACAAAATCAAAACATATTCTGAGACAAAGAATGGGAAATTGAGTTTTTCATTTTTGAATGAATACTAGAACTACTTTGACGCGAAGGAATATATTCATTTGAAGCCCTACTATAAATATTCATTCCTTTCAGAAGTGAACTGTAGTGTATTTTAAAATATTTCCAGAAAAATTGCACTCTTCATTCATTCTTGATCTACAATTTGTTAATAGGAAAACTTTGTTATGTCTGTCCTTTGATTCTATACCAACAATAAAGCTTCTGAAGAGGAACATGTTCTGATTAGAGGGATGTTGAATATAAGCCAATATGATTCAAAGGCAAAATTAGTTTCAAAGAACACTGAAGTTGCTCTGTAGAACATTATTTTACTTTTCCTCTTACAAAATTATTTTACTTTTCTTCCGTTTTCTTTATTATTATTACCACATTGAAGAAGAGGTTAGATGTTTTCTCAAAGCTCCGTGTGACTGTTAATCAGTGGTCTGCAGCTGTCTAAATTTAAGATTGCTCTTACGTTATACATAGTAACTTCTCATTGAACTAGAGGGGTTTGAAATAGTGTATAACAAAGGAATTTGGCACTGTGGAGAGAAAACGAGAAGCTCTAATTAGTTGGTTGATTAAAAATAGCTTTTTGTTTGTTTGTTTCAGAAAGTAAATATGTGTCCCAAGAAACTTAGTTTCTTGGACAAGACTTGTTAGTATTTCCAAGTACCCACAAATAAAGATAGTATTTTCTTTTTTATCATTTTTGAGTGATATTTGAAATACATTTTAAATCATGTTTAGTTTATTTTGAGGGACTAGAAGGCACCTCAGGGTTGCGTTTTTGTTTAGAATAATATTTCTCTGCCCAAAATCAAACATGTGAGCTTTGTTCTTCATATTCTTGTTGACTTAATTAAAAAGGCAGGAGGCTATCAGATTCTTTTACCATCCCAGAAAATAAGTATTTGGGGCACAGAATGCAAAGTCAAATGGACACAGTGCTATAGCAGCAAATAACTAGGTATTAGATATTATTGACAAATATATGTTACTATATATGTTAGCTATTAGTACCAGCTGAAAACATGGCATTTTAATACCAGTAGCAGCTTATGCAAAGCATTTTACAAAGTGTTGGAAAATTAACTTAAGCAGCTTCAGAGAGATGGTCCCAAGTATCCCAGGTGTATGCTATTATTATTTTAGATATTTATATTTTTTTAGTGTTACTATTTGCATTATATTGATTTCCATCTGAACAAAAAGGAAGAAAACATTGGTAATGAAACTGGGGGGTTTTGTTTTTTGTAATAAAATGACGTTGTTATCACAGCTTTTATAAGGTTACACCACAACCAAATAGCACCAAGCAAAATTTGCAAATAGGACTTGCCATTCCCCATTTCATAGTCTGTCTTTTCATGGCTATGATTTTAAGCTATATTATTAATAGAGTATTACATAGAAATTTATTATCACAGGCCATGTTTTTGTATGCAGTTTGTGTTGGAGACTTTTCAGGATCATTTTACGAATTTTAGGGACAGGCTTTCAGGATCTGTTGTGCGTTTTATATTGTGTCTTTAGGGAGGCTGCAGTTTTGGATGTATTTGGGATAACCATTCATTTTGGGAAGCAATGGGACAATGCTGACCTTAACATTTTTGAGCTTTTATGGTCTTTATTGCTCTTCTTTTCTTACAATGTCAAGTATTCCATCCCAACAGAAGGGCAAAGCGAAGGATTCCTGGTGATGGAGGAATTGTTCCCCAAAGGAAGAAGTGGTTAATTTTGATAGTAGCTTTTCTGTCTTTAATGTCAGAGGCCTGTGCTTGAGTCCTGTCAATGGAGACTGTGGGTGACAGTGACATTATTGCCCTTTGCATGTTGATATTTTGGCTTCGAAAAAGCAGAAGGGATCAGTGCTGTCTGCCTGGGGAAACACTGAAAAAAAGAATGCTTTTTCAAAAGATATGGCATTTATTAGTCAAATACCATATTCAAGTTTGCTCGACTCCTTGAAAGCGAGCGCATGCCTGCAAAAAGATGAATAGTAGAGGGAAAAATGGCAAAGTTACTTTGAAAGTAAAGTGAGATGCATTGGAAGCTGCTGCAGAAAGTTTTGTTACTCGAGAGTTATTGTTTCTGTGTCTTGCAAGATAAAACTCCTCTGGGAGAAAAGTCCACTTTGCAGAAATTTTAACCTGGACTACTTTTCAAGCAGCTGTTAATTAGCTCCAGCTAGCTGTCCTTCAAGGGCTTATCTTTTTCAAGGGGAAGTTTCTGAAAGGGCACATAAAGCACATTCGGGTTTGGTGAGACTTTACAAAAATCACATTAAAAAAAAAAAATCCCTCTTTTTGCATCCTTGTAGCTTCGCATTTTCAGGGCTTGTATGGCAGATGGCAAAAGGCCTTCGGAGGGATAGAAATTTTCTGTATACCCGTGTCTCACTATGTACCAGATGGATCAGGATGATCCACACGAAAGTCAGACATGCAGCAGATGTAACCACGCAGAGTAAATACAAAGGACGTCATTGTGAGATGTCATTGCAGAGTGTCAGAGCCTGCTTTTGGTTGGTGTGGTGGCTGCACTGAGGGCCAAAATGTCAACGGTTCTTATCAGTTGCAAGAATATCTACAAAATGGCAGCAAATATATTTTCATGTAAATCTACCATATCAAGGTGATTATTAAATTCCTGTTAATTTGTAGGCTCCTGTTCAGCAAAAGCAGAGGTTTAGACTACATCCAATGTAGTTGGATGTAGTTAGTTTATGTTCCTAAGCAGGACTTGGGCCATGGGCAGGTGTTCATTGCAGAAATATCTACCAAATTGGTGGCACTGGTGGGGTTTTTTTTCTCTCCATGCTGGATTGTGACCCTGGGGTTACAGAGCTGGTAGTCCCAGTGCAGGGCATGACAGAGAGGATGCTAGGCACAAGTTGCAGGGTCAGAAGATCTTTCCATGTATCCAACAGTCCTCCAGGTCTGAAAGGGCTGAACAACTTTTTGTACAGTTTATTTCTTGGCAATCTGGTGTTTTCCCAGCTAAGCCCTGAGATATGATTAGGGTGCTCCTGGGACATGGGAAAATGTTCTAGCAATCAACTGCTGTAGACAACTGAGCTACAACTTCCTACACTTGGACATGATTTGAAGGAAAGAGCAAGCTCTACTCAGTTCTTACAGGCAAAGAAAATACATACCACCATTCAAAAATAGTTCAGCTGAGGAGAGGGGCTTCCTGCACCACTAAATGAGGTGTCACAGGGGAACTATGGCTTTAAGTATCTGCATACTGGCCATGACAGTTGTAGGTGTCTCTGTTCTGCATGGGCACCTTTGGATTGTGTCCTAAATGCTTGGCTTGTGGCCTGCATGGGCAGCTGGGATGCCCAACACAAGGCTGTGTCAGTGCTCGAGTGAGAAGGTGCCCAGCAGTTCCTGCCAAGCAGACCTTAAAGCAAGTCGTGTTCTTCAAGGGTTTTGGCCTTCCCGCAAGAAGACATCTCTCTGTCTAGATAAGCAAGCGTGCACCTGGGCTGCTGAAGGCTATGAAATTCAGCACAGTTGCTCAGGCGCCCAAGCTGAGTCGTCTTTGATGCTGTTTTGTGAGTTTCCTTGAAGTCAGTTGACTATAAAAATTGTGGCTTTCATCTGAATGGCAGAATCCTTTTTTATCCTCAAGATTACAAAGATCGTCTTTATAACATGAGCTTACTCCAGCACCAGACTGATTTACTTGTTTACAACTAACAACTTACTACCCAACTAGTACCTATTTTGGAGAAAGTTTTTCCTGTTTTTTGCAAGCATGGGTCTGGCAGCTCTCCTTAATGTCCATTTTTGAAGTTTAGTCTCTTAAGTCAGAAATCATCAAGGTATATAATTAATATATAATTAATATTCTACTCCTCAGATGTATTCAGGTAGGTAAATTAATAAACTAATGACTATCATAGTTACATCCTTATCAAAGTAAAGGTGAAGGGGAGAGGCAAACATTTAATTTGGTTCATGTTCTGAGAAAACAGGAGCTTCAGAAGAATGGCACTCATGTCCCAGTGTCAGGCCCATCTGTGTTGGTATTTAGGGCATGAAGGAGATACCTACGTAAGCAGGTGACCCATCTAAGTGTAGATTACTGCCAGACAGAGCCGCTACTGCAGCTCTCGTAAACCCAAGAAGAAACAGTTGGTTTCTACTGGAGTTGTTGCTGCCAAGTGTGGTGATGGTTAAGCTAACACTGTTAGCACCAGGCACACAAATCCCTTGTGCTGGCACCTTCCCCATCCAGAAACTTCTGAAGTTAATCTCTGTGCACTATTTCAACCACTAACAAGGTCATCAGATGAGGTTTCCTCTGGCTTGGTCCAACTTTTCCATGACATGGCTGTAGCAAGGGATAGCCTTTCCTGTGTCACAGAGACAAGGACAGCAACAAGGTGGCCCTTAACACCAAGCTGGGAAATCTGGCAGCTGCCTGGGCTCTGTCTGGCCAAGCAGAGCATATCCACTCCAATGACTAGGGTTCCTGCGCTCCTTTTTTCCTGTCACATCCAGAATTTTCTGCCAATTTTGATCTTCTGTGTCAGGGGGGCTTGAAATTAATACCCTACTGAAGTTCAGACACTGGTGCCTTCGTGCTGTTGCTCCAGGGTCTCTGCAGATGTAGGCTATTTTGACTGCACTTTTTGCCCTTTTATTTTTTTTATTCCAGCTACGTTGCAGCACTAGGGGAATAGGTCTTGGTACTCACAGCCAAAATTGTCTCCTTTTCATAGGACTCGAGGAGGCAGGGACCTTTGTGTAGGTATATGATGCCTTTTCCTTGACTAGCAGCTCTGGCTCCAAATGCCCTTTGTCTTTACTTGAACGGTGTTTTAATAAAGAGCTCCATCCAAACCTTTTTTTTTACTGGCTGGAGTCATCCCTTTTTTCACTTTACACCTCATCTCTTACTGCATTTATTCATAACAAAAAGCATCCTAGCAGTTCATTGACTTAGTTTGTTGCAGAGGGTGGTTATTAATATTTTTCAATTCTGTATGCATACTTTGTAGATACTTTTCCCATTCCACCTTGGCTTTAAAGGTAAAAATGGCTTATTTCTAATGAGAAAGATACAACGACAGCTTTACAGTTTAATCAAGCAAGGTG
>Ga0181612_127258_pt1 | contig 12645 bp, 7 predicted proteins | sample HoacroProtozoa21_FD_119630 | JGI IMG/M metagenome (GOLD analysis project Ga0181612, IMG submission 119630) | Hoatzin crop microbial communities from Cojedes, Venezuel. Combined Assembly of Gp0051906, Gp0051904, Gp0051908 | reverse complement strand
TTGAAGAAATGCTGCTTTCACAGAAGGATGCACGTAACACAAGATGTTTCCCTAAATAAATTATTCTTTCCTGTTCAGAGAACCCAAATAACAGACAGACTTCTGTAGCCCTAAGCTGTTCTCCCAGCAGCACAGTTAGCATGGCTAGGTGCTTCATGTAGTGGCCTGAACTGGTCCATCAAAAGCAGGGAGCCATGTCCCCAGCGAGGCAGTGGCAGAACCAGAGCTGCAGGCCCTGGCAGCCACAGGGGACCGAGTACCAGACAGGCAGCACAGAGCAGATGGCGAGGGCCGGGGAGCACAAGGACAGAGCCTGGGGTCCTGCTCTCCCCTGCTGCCCTGCATGCTCACTGGCTGCATAATTATTCCTGCAGAGCCAATAAAGCTCGTTGTGTTCATTGTCCTCCAGATAACAGAGCTCAGACCTGGAGGACTGGAAGGACTGGCCTCTCACGCCAATTCTGACTGAAGCAAAATCCCCCAGAAAAAAATCCTTCTAATGAATGGTGCATATTATCTCATCTTGCCCACGTCTGGTTTTTGTCCATAACTAAGTAGCCAATGGGGGTGGAGAAAAAAGAATTAGTAGAAAGCAGGCTCTATCTTGCACCCAGCCTAGTTGAAAAATCCTTCATCTGAAGCATCTCTGAGAAACAAACATCATGAACCAATACATACAGATTTCCTATTTAGATTATTTTAAAACTGCTAATGACAACGGGATTTGATTTATCTGAAAGAATAATTCAAAAGTTTGCAAACATTTTCAAAGTGCAGTTAAAGACTCCAGTAATATGCCTTTGGTTTATTAGAGTAAGGCAAGAAAAAAACAATAACATGCGAGGATATCATTTTCAGAGCACAATAGTCCCTGGGATCCTTTAATTATCAGGGGAGTTTAGATTGCTTAGATAGCAAGCTGAGCTGCAGTGTTGTGTTCTGCAACACTAAAGAAAATGTATTTACACAGATAGATACGCATATATACTCACACCCCCCCTGCTTGCTGTTAACAAGGCAACTAGAACTCTGTCTATTAATTCAGGAAGGAGTGGCTGTTTGTTCACAGGGGAGAAGGTGCGTCTTATGGCTTGGAGCAGCGAATGCTCTGCTTATTAGCCTTGCTTCTTTTTTCCCTCTTCAGTTTGAATTCAGAGCTAAGCGAATCTCCAGGAACAGGCTTGCAATTCCAGCTCTGGAAGCTGATCGATTTGCTGCAGCCTGAGAAACCCTGAACAGAAGCTGGAATAGCCCTCAGCTTTCGTGGCTTGTCTTTGCACTTCCCCACATATGCAGGCCTACCTTAGCCAGTTCTGAAAATCTGGATGGATTGGATCCAATTTTTTTCCCTCCTCAACTCCTTCAGACATACTTTTATTACGCACATTTCTGTGCCAGTAACTTTTGTCATCTCTGGCAGACCGGAGGATGGAATCAAGCTGTTATCCTCTGCACATGAGCAAAGCTATCACTCCTTCCCTTACTGTCCCATACAGAGACCTTGGAATGACACTGGCGTCCTGTTCAAAGGACAAATTGAGGCACATTTTGACAACCTCTCATGCTCAGTCTGGGCCCTTTGCAACATGGACTCATTTCCTTAGCACTTAAGCTCCATCAAGATGCACATACTACACACAAAAAAGAATAAACCTTGGTTCAGTTCCATGGGCAGTCTCGGGGACAAGAAGGACAGAAATACTGTTGTGCTGGATGATAGCTCTGTCGCGCTAGTTTTTACCAGGCTCTGTTATTAGGCTGTATGCCTTTACCCACATCTAGTGTAGGCTCTTCCCAAAGAAAAGTGTAAGCATGAGCTGTGTCATAACTCACCTGCTACTGAGTGAAAACAGCCTTCTGACCAAAGGCCCGTAAGAGCTGAGAAGGGAATGGAAGAAGTGGTTGCATGCAGACAATAGGAGATGGAACTTGAAAGAAGATGTGGAATATGGCACCAACCACCATCAGATTCTCAAGGTGTCGCGCACTGGGTGAACTCGGGGGAGTGGGCACACTCTGTGCGCTACTGCAGGTAGGGAGATGTCAGCAAACTTACTATGCATCTCACAGCCTAAGACTAAGGACCCTGGTGTACCAGAATAAGCAAGTTATTTGCCCATTACAAACAAGGAAACTACACATACTTGATTATTCTATGTGGTCAAAAGAAGATGTTTACTAGAGTCCATGCGTTGAGGTAGATGCTTGTTCAGAATACATTAAGTGCAACCTGCTCCCACTCAGAGCAGGGGGGATTGCTCACTTGCTCACTCACACCAGTGGGATTGCTACTTGAGCACCGAAAAGGAACCAGAAACTTAGTTTCATGTGACAATACAAACTAGCAATGGAAAAAACTGCAAGGCTTTCTTGGCCTGTCTTGGCTCTGGATATTCAGCGTCATTGCTCATTTTCAGCCCATTTATTCCTAGATAAACCCTCTGGCACTACAGTGAATAATCCTCTTCTCTCCTGGGATTCAGAGTGAAAAGGGAACATGTCACTCTGTATGACAAAGAACTGCCAAAATCAAGATGCTAGTGAGGATTGAATTTCTAGCATACGTCTCTTTCGGGGTGTGAATAGCACCAGGATTCAGTAATAGGGGCCATGTACTTCTAGGTCACCAGGTCAGATCTGACTGCATCTTTCAATAATTTTGACAGCCTGCCATTTGTGATACAAGTAGCAGGTGTTCGTGTGGATCTTGGTCGGTACAAGGCTACTAGCAAGGCTTGTACTTCTAGAAGATCAACAATTTTCAGCAAGCAGCAGTGCAACTCTGGAGCCTGCTTCCAGACCGGGAGCCTCACCGCCTTAAGAATACGGTAGATTCACCACAGCTTTAGCCAGTATTTGTAGAACAACAAAATGCCCGTGAATACACAGTGCCAAAGCCCTTCTGCAAGGCAGGTGGGAGCATGACACCTCCTCCAGAACCCGAGGCAAAACAACGGCAAAACATCCACCAAAGCTGCAAGGCGATGGTCTCCTCCGCTGCCTCCCCTTGCTCTGCACATGCCTTGGGGAGCTGCTTGGAGACCGCAGTGATGGCAGCCAGGTCAGTCTCAATGCTCACAGGAGAACAGATCTGATCAAGACTTTAGCTGCTGAGATCAGACTGCTTTGGCTTTAACATGTACAGCAATTAGGATTCACAGTGTTCCAGACAGGCCCCTTTTCACCCAGACTCTGTGGCCCACAGACCTAAGTAAATAGAAATTAATAAGCAAAAGGGTTCTGAATAACATCTCAGAAAGCCTTCTGAATATTTTATCGTAAGTACTTAGATACACATTCATGGAAGCTTGGCTTACTCATTCTAGCAAATGATAAAATCCTTACGGGATACCTGCGGACTAATTGGTTGTGTCTGTGTTAGTGTCTAGTCACTGCATGAATCAGGCAATGCTGAATTTCCAGCTTAGACTAAGAGCTCCCTAAAGATAGGGAACTAGGCTGTGTTGTCTGGCAGTCTAAGTAACTTGGGTTCAGAAGTTCTTCAGCCCATACATTATTACTACCCTTCCTCGCATGACACATGGTTGCCTGAGAGGAATAATCACACGCAAACACCCTAAATCAGAGCAGTCTGCAAAAGCAATGAGGAGGAGCAAATCTGGGAGTTAATCCTCACCCTGAGCGATCTGTCGGGGGAGGCAGCTATGGGCAAAGATCCTGCTGCTTATGATCCAGACCTGTCCTCTTGCTATCAAAAATAAGAGAGTTACGCAAGGCCTGCCAAATCTCAGCAGTTAACAAGAAGTATCGAGATGAAAGGACCGAGAAAAAGATGCAAAACAGATACAGTTTTATTGTTACAGCTTTATGCAGCAGGGAGGGACGACAGGACTCGCCTCCCCGCTGTCAGCACTAGCTGCTCCAGAGCCTTTTGCAGGCAACAGAGTACAAAAAACACACTTGCCCCCTTCTCCTGCTCTTCCCTCCCATTTGCTTTGTGGCTGGATCCCAGCTTTACACCAGTGCATGAAACAGCTTTGTTCTGGGGTGACTTTGATGCAGTTTTTCAGGATCCAAAAGGGCGGTCAATTATGAAATCTCAGGCAGCTGGAGTTTCTGACATCCTATCCCTAGACATATGTAATAATGCAAACCAATTTGCTTGCTTTGTAACCTTGAGCCTCATGCCTCAGGGTGTAAGTTAACTATCTCCAGGGCTCTAGAGGGAATGCTTTCCCTCTGATCTTGCAGCAGTGCAGATGTTACTGGATAAGTCATGGAGGTATTCACCTTCTTGAGCACAAGTTACAGATTACAGATGTTGGAGGCATTTGTATATTTTGGTACAAATCTTGTTCTATGTCACATTGATATGATTTTATTAATATGATCAACAGAGCTACACTATCCTGGCAGAGTTTTGTCCACTGCTAGCAATGATGCTTGAGCAATTAAATTTTTACTAATTTGTTTCCAAATACCACCTTAAAATCAGTGCAGCAGCTCCGAAGTTTGGTTGATTTCTCCAGTACGCTTGTATGGATGCATCCAAGGTAGTTTTTTACTAGTAGTGCAGTACAAGGAGCTGCTTTATGAACTACTTTGTTGGCTTTGATCCCAAAGTCCCAACCTTTAACTTGTGAGCTTAGTCATCCTGCTTCTCTGTCTGTGGCTGCTGCCCATCCTCAATACAAGTCATCTAAAAATCAAACAGCAACTTCTGCTCTGGACAGGAGAGGTGGACTGGCCTCCCAGGCATTTGCATCAGCTTTGCAAACAGAAAGATGAACTTCACTCATCACCTGCCACATGAAATCCTTATCAAAGCAAAGACTGCTAGAGGGGACCATTTTATTAAGACTAGAAATTCTTTTGGGAGCGCAGTCACAAATGCTCTGACATATGAAAATGTATGTCATTTTATCTGCTGAGACAGCTAACACTCAGATAGGACAGAATCACTTTGTCTGGGTGAGGAAAAAGCCAATGAATAGCACATGTGTGACTTCTCCCTGTGCTTGAAGATTTCAAAGTCCAGAAGAGATCACTACATATTATTATGACTAAAACCATATTCAGTTCCCTGCTTCTTGACCAGAATATCTATATTTACATGGGACTGAAGCATACAAGCTCTGCCCCCTCTGAACAGCATCTTATTCTGCTTCTCTGGTGATGCTAATTGATGGGTCACAGAATGGGCTATTTAGTTAATTTAAGACATGGCAATACATCAGATGGAGAAAAAGCAGAAGGAATTCCCTACCACAGAAAGCATCTTAATGCTGCAGTACAATGGTCGCTCCAGAGCACCATCCTCTCCGCCAATCATAAAAGACGGACTGATTTTTGTTATTACATCTCTTCATATACTTGCTGAACAACTCAGACTTTGACATACAAGACAGCGCAGGAAAAGGGAAGTTCAGTCTGTACAGAAGATACTAGCTTTTATGAGTCACTTCTTAAAAGCAGGAATGAATGCTAACAGCCACCACTTGCAAAACAAGGTGAAGAAAGCCAAAGATGGGCACTGGGCTGTCAGTGAGGAAACAGCCTCCTCTTTTCCAGAAAAATACCTTCTTATTGTACACCATGGTTAGAAATAAGCTCAAGCAAACAGGACAGTAAGTCTATACAACATTGGCAAAGTCTAGTTCAGACCATTGCATTCAAAATCCTTGAAAGCAACTTCATCCACAGTCTCAGATTTTGCTTTCTAATTTGGTTTATTAATGACATGAAGCAGAAACTGTTGTCATGTGTTTATAAAGTAGCCAGTGCTCCCAAGAATCCAGAGTAATTTGGGACACTGAGTATAACTAAGAGTTTAAAAAAAAAAGAAAAAGAGGAAGAATCTACCAAAATAAGTATTTTCCAACAGGATCCACAGATCAGAGCAAATTCAGTCCTGCGTCTGTACATACTAATTATATGTTAGACATCTCAACACAACAGCAGTTGTAATCATGAAACCAAGTGCGGGATTTGCTCCACTGTAGTACTTGTTTAATGCACTGAATTCTTTGACCTATACAATTTCCTACATGGCCATGAAAGTTCAAATGTTAAACCTCTACTGTGATTCTCTGTCATGATTCACTTTTGGTCAACAATTTGAAAACCCTCTTGAGTCCTGGGGTGTGCATCAAGACATAATGTCATGCTCCAAGTAGGGAAGGAGCTTGAATAAGGACAGACAAGACACGAGGCATTAGAAATACATGCAAGACCAAGTTAAATAAACTACTTAAACCTGAGATGCTAATTTAGCAGTATCAAAAGGGCAACAGTTATATAAACAACCCAATACATAAAAAGAAACAAAAAATTCCGTTAAAAACCTAACCTCACTGTTGTTTTGAGTGTTCCATTTATTCAAACACACCCCATCCAGCTCTCAATTAACTACTTTCTCACTCCAAATGCAGCAGGTCTGCAGTGCATAGAAATGCAATTATTTAAGCACCACTCTGTCATTGCCACCACTGTCTGTACTTCTAAAGCATCTTGATTACTCTACTGATGAGCACCATGGAAATGCCTATAAATAAAATAATCATCTCCCCTCATTATGCTACAGCTCATGGACTGAGGAAGGATGATTTTCCTTTGTACATTCCTTTTGTACATTTTATCATTTCACAACAGAGGGAGTAACGTGCCTCTGATGGCACTCAAAGAGACAGACTGTCAGGATTCTTGTCAGTATTTCAGCTTTAAGCAGCTTATGTTTTTGCATGAATATTTTCTCCTGAAAATAAAGTATTGTTTGTCAGAATTAGGCATTCAAGAATCTCTTTCTAATGTCAGAATCAGACATGCAAAAACCTCTAATATGATGTCAGAAGATCAGATTTTCTGGAGCAGTATGTTATGGAAACCCTCACAGCAAACACTGCACCCACAGCAGCAGCTTCTGGCTTCAACACTAAGAACACACATAGGTGGACAATTTCAGATAAACTTAGATTTAAAAAAACAACCACTGAAGGAAACCTGCCAGTAAAAACAAAGCCTTGGTGAACAAGGTTTGCTCTTCACAAAGCTTCAACAGTAATTGATGCCACAAACATATATCAAGCATTCCATTATTGTCGAAACACAAAGTCTCACTCTTTTCCATAACTGCAATACTGCATGTACATCTGCATACAGTGAAACTACCTGTGGTGTCTCTAACACACGATGAAATATCACATTTGATAAAATGGTGAATTCTAAAGCCACCAAATCAATGATAATTGTGATATTTAACTCAGACTTTACTGAAATCACATTTCTGCAACAAAAACTGATGGTGAAGTTGTCAGGTTGTCCCAGTCAAAGGAGCACTGAATTAAGGCACCCATCACTGTGCAGCTATTGGAGCCTGACATGAGGAAAACAAGGTCACCTTTTATTTTTTGATTCAAGAAGAGTCTTGTATGGTGCGGTGTCTGCTATGGACAACAGTTTACAGTAGGAATTGCTAAATTACAGAGATCTTTGTGCCCCTTGCTCAGCTGTAGCCCCATACAAAGCAGCCAACAACAGGTTGCAGTCTACCCCACAGCAGTGCTACTCTAGGCAATCCGTAATTTGAGAGCAAGCAGCATTTCCCAAATCCCCACTTCAGAATTAACATGATTTCACAGGCTGGTCCAGTCACCAGGCCCCAAGATCAGTTCAGTTTATGGGCTGATTCAGCCTTGGTCTCCAGGCAGAGGTGGAAACACCACTTACTCCTGTAACTAGCTTAAAGGTGGAGAAGAGAACTGTTTGGTAGAAGCTCGTGGGGCACCCCTATTTCTGGATGCTCTCCAAAGCAACATCTCACCTCCAAAATGCTCGCTGTTCTGAATGAACTGGGGCATTTTACAGGTTCAGATTAAGATCCTCATTCACAGCTGTGAGAGCTCTGTGTCAGCATAAGTAGGCAAAGGCTTTCAGGCCAGCTCCATCTATTAAACACTCTGTAAAGCTGCTGTGATTCAAAACGCATGGTCCTGTGCCCACACATGATTTCTTCAGTGAGGACAGATCATTTGACTCTCTCCTTCCTCTTCCCCCAGCCACTTCCAAGGTTTCCAGTACATCACTCACTGTATCACTGTTTATTTACAGCATGCTACTATATCTATGGACAGTCTAGCTGGAAGTCACCCACTCATGTATAAACTACACACCTTGTGCAGAAAAACTGCTGGGTGGAGACAAGTGGAAAGAAAAGCTTTGATAGCCGGATGAGATTTTCGTATATCTGAAGCTAGAAGCAGCCACTAACTAACATGCAGGAGGTTGGAACAAAGCAATAGCAGCAGACAGGTTAGAGGGACATGCTACTTTCAGCTCCCAGACACTGCACCTGGACTGTGCAGGACATTTTGAGGCTATATTTGGGGTTGAAAGGATGAATATTTTCATAAGTAAAGTCTGTATGATTGTTGGACACATTCCCTGGGGTTGGCATAGTATTTCAAGAGCCCGTATTTGAATAATTTTCTCCAGAGATAGGAAAGAGAGTTAAAGCAGTAGCATCAATCCCTAGAATAGCCAACATCCAGCCCCCACTCAAGGACTGTGCTGCCTCACTCCAGAATCCGGAGCAAGAAAAACAGTAACAAAAATAAAATCATCCCCCACTACAGAAGACACAGAACTGTTAAATCAAGCTTGGAATTTTCCTTGAAGAATCTAACTCTTCCCAGTCCCCAAAGTTATCCTCCACATTCCTTTAAGGGCTCTCACAGATACAGCAATATGAATGGCTTATTGCTGTGTAGCCGCTAACAAGAGACAGATGTTTCCTTTAGTTCCAGGAAAATCTAGACATGAAGCACATTATGATGACCCAATAAATATTTTTTACCTAAATCCCTTTTTGCATTTTATCTCTTCATGCATTTAGCGAAGAAAATGCAACACAGTTCCATGCTTTTCCTGCTAATTACTGAGGTAGACAGCAGAGCATGCTTAGATCAATTACTTTATCTTAGCAAGCAAGGAAAGCCAAGCAACACATTCGCACTTCGTGAATCCAAAGCTTGAGAGCTCTTGCAATTATTTCAGAGTCAAATCAACTGGTGACTGTGAGCCGAACTCCTCATGTTATTTATTTAGCTAGTCCGGAAGACACGCACTGCACGCTGGTGTGCAGGCCAGAGCATCTGTTTCACTCAGACGGTTGGCTACATTCTTTACTTGATATTAATATCAGTGAAAATTTAGTAACTTAACCACTGGCATGAGAAGTTTGACTTCTAAGAGAACAGATGGCAGTAATCATCTCAGGTTAATTTTAGGCTTTAAAAATTGTTCCGAGTCAGCAAAGCCTCAAGATAAGAGAATGAAAAAAAATGTAACATCTGTAAAATCTCCTACCTGTTTCCCGTCCAAGGTATACAGCTTTTTGACCACTCCCGTCTCCAGCTTTATAGCTTCAGTGATATCGGTGAGAACTTGCTCAAACGAATGGGCAGTCTTCTTGTTCAAGAGCACACGGACTGCCTTCCGGGGCTTCACCCCACTGCGGATGATGGTTACCAGCTTGGGACGCACAAAATCTTTGTTCTCCTTTGCCTGGGCGCTGTTGCTACTGGCCAGAGACTGAGGTGCTTTCTGGTTGGCAGATGTCTTCACGTTGACAGACCAGTTGGGATTGACGTTCTTGGTGTATTCCACCTTCTTGAAGAAGTTGTCAGATGAGCAGACATAACTCTCCCCTTTTGAAAGAAATGAACACCAGTCTAATTCTAGAGTTATTACTTTAAGACTGCTGAAAAACAGACACTATACATTTCCCCCCATTAACCGTGTAAATCATTAATCATCATTTTTATTAGCACTTCCACAACAGCCTGTTATTAAAACATTATGTCTTTAATTTTATATTTATGCTTATTTAAAATATGACAAATATGTCCCCAAGCAAGCAAGTCAGCCATAGTTTGCAACAGCAAACACAACTACCATTCAGTCACATGAACCAGGGGTTAAAAAAGGTTGAGAGTTATAAAGGTATTTAGGTACCTGAAGATGCAACTAAGCTGTCTAAAAGCTCCTAAACACCAAATTCATTTAATCACTTAAGTTATTTACAAAATTTGCTGGCTTCCTCTCCATCTTTACACACCTAGCTACTACTTCAGTCTGCCATCCCCTTCCAAGAAGACATCAACATTCGTCCACAAAGCACCTTCTGTGTCATGCCTGAAAAAGAACGAAAATCTGGTACCGAACAGCTTCTGCCAAAAGCAGCTTTGATAAATCTAGCAGGTATAACAAATACGCCTCATCATAGTGTCAGTGGTTTATTAGAGGACAGACCTAGTGGCAGCTGAGATAAAACACTACACCAAATACTACTGCTTGCTTTTATATGGCTGGTACCAACCAAAAATACATTAAATCCAAATTTAGACATGGTAGAGAAGGCTTATATAGTCTCGTTAGTAATTCACAAAAAAAACCCTCCCTACCCCATCCAAAATTAGTTTCAAGCTTCGTCTGTAATTTACAGGATCCTATCTATCTAAGGTCTGAAGATGACCTTCAAGGATTTGTAGAATCTTCTTTTGGGCCTGCAAATCTGATGGATGCTAGAAGAGTTATTACTAGAATGAGACTGTAAAACAGTATCCCTAAGGGAATGTAGCTGTCTAGTCTGAAATGACTCAGGCTGCTGAGCAATTGAGGATGCACTGAAAAAAAGTCAGTCATTGCTCGAGGAAGAAGCTTTTGTCTCGCCATTAGATAAAATTTTAATAGGAACCGAAGGCACAACACGAGTACCTGCAGGATCACATGGACTTTCTTTTGGTGTTTTATTGGGCTGATCTTACAGAAAGAAGTTCTTTAGTGTTACAACAGATTTGAAATCGAAATACAGATTTAACTATTTTGAACAAGAAAAAAAAAACCTTCTTCATATAAACAGACTAGCTACATTTCCTTATCTGCTCCCTACTACAAACTCCAGAGCCTGGACATCTTTGAAAAGCCAACCCGACTTCGCATTACAGGATCTCTAGGGCAGGATTTGACATACAACTGGCAAAGTTATAAATACAGATTTCCAAACAGCCCATTGATTTCCATAGAATTTTATGGTCCAGGCATGTAACATATCCAGTACAGTGTTCATATACTCATCCTTCAGCAGACTAAATTGCATTTTTGATGCAGGCACCGAGACAATCTCTTCACAGAATGTATGGTGAGACCACTAGCAGGTACACAATAAACAGAAGGCATTAATAGGCTTAAAACAGTCTGTATAGTATTTGAGTCCTTATTACTGCTAAGTGTTTGATGTCACAAGCAGCCATAGAAAAGACGCAGGATACTAACTTGTTTTTTAGCCCCAACTTTGTACCCAGTTTGTCAGAAAGTGGTGCGTACTCGTGGTGCTTACATCACCAACTGCAGCTTTTCATCTCTCCAGTTGCATAAAACCACCAAAATCATTTATCAACAGGAAGCAGATATTCTGTTTTCTCTTCTGAAGATGAAACAGAAATACAAAAGGCAGAAAAGACCTAACAAGGTTCATTATGCGCACTGTCAGTTGGGCATTTTATGAAACAGTGTACTCCAAACTAATGCAATAATCCCACGAGGAGGTTGTGCTGGCTTGAACAAACAATAAAAATGAAACATTTCAGGCATGTATGCTGTCAGCAAAAGCTGTTAATAAACTGACTGTGTAGTACCCATACCTGAAGTTCCTTAATTCCTTACATTTCTTGAATCTGACTCAACAGAATCAGAAAGAAACCTCACAGAGTACCACACATTATAAAGAATTCCCATTGGAGATATGGATTGTTTTCCAGAAGCACCAAACACTTTAAATCTTTCTGATTAAAAAAGGATAAGTTGTGGTTTATTCATCTGCTTCAGCCAAGAAACACCTGGTACAGAGGGATCCCACGCTTCTCCCCAGTTCCACAACTGGATGGGAAGTGCAGCAAGGGGAGGTTGAAACGCTCAAAAGAATTACCCTGCTAAGCACCCGAGCCCTCCCAAGCCGATAATCCCTGAGCAGCAGAGACTTCATAAGCGTGCTCAACAGAACTGCGCCATTATCCTTCGAGAGAATGGGTTTTTATGCTTAAACGCAATACTAGGAATAAGCGATTTGAATACTGTTCTCAGCCCTGCCCCAGGCCTCCCTGTGGAAGCCCCTGACCTCTCCTGCACCTTTGCTTCCCTACCTGAAAAACAGAATTAGCAGTATCTGCCTCTGAAGTGTTGCAAGGCTTGACTTTCATCTGCATTTACATAATGCTTTGGGATAGAAGATGCCACAATGAAACAAAGTATATATTTGCAGTGTGTTCTGTAAACAGGTGAGCTGTTGGAGCATATTTTCCATTAATAAATTCCATGTTTTAAAGTAAGTGGAAGAGATTATTCATCTGTTTGGTAAAGCACTATTGCTCTTCATTCCAGCTGAATCATTTTAAATTCTTCACTGCACACAACAGCTGTCTAGTGTATTTACAACAGTGCACACCGAAGGCAATAGTAGCATGAAGGCAATACTCTTCCAGGCTTTGTTGCCACAAACTGGTGTTCACAGAATCACAGAATGGTTGGGGTTGGAAGAGACCTCCGTGGGTCACCCAGCCCAACCCCCTGCCCAAGCAGGCTCACCCAGAGCAGGCTGCACAGCACCGCGTCCAGGCGGGTCTGGAATAT